>Ga0307930_1002678_pt1 | contig 13445 bp, 13 predicted proteins | sample OrgLakmetageno46_FD_203161 | JGI IMG/M metagenome (GOLD analysis project Ga0307930, IMG submission 203161) | Saline water microbial communities from Organic Lake, Antarctica - #46 | ecosystem: Environmental > Aquatic > Non-marine Saline and Alkaline > Saline | place: Antarctica: Organic Lake... | reverse complement strand
TGGAAAACGGCAAGGCGGTCGAATCCGGCGATGTGGACCGCGAATTGCGCATGGGTCAGTCCGCAGAGGCGCAGGACGAGTTCGACGGCGATCAGCTCGAGATGTTCAAGGGCGGCGCGATCGAGATAAAGACCCGCAAGAAGCTTATCGAGCCACGCACCGATGCGCAGAAATCCTATGTCAAATCGCTGTTCGCGCATGAACTGGCCTTCGGCATCGGTCCGGCGGGCACCGGCAAGACCTATCTGGCCGTCGCGGTCGGCGTGAACATGTTCATCGAGGGCCATGTCGATCGCATTATCCTCGCCCGCCCCGCGGTCGAGGCGGGCGAAAAGCTGGGCTATCTGCCGGGCGACATGAAAGACAAGATCGACCCCTACATGCAGCCGCTCTATGATGCGCTGAACGATTTCATCCCGGCAAAGCAACTGGCGCGGCTGATCGAGGAAAAGCAGATCGAGATCGCGCCCTTGGCCTTCATGCGGGGCCGCACGCTGGCCAATGCCTATGTCGTCCTAGACGAGGCGCAGAACGCCACCTCGATGCAGATGAAGATGTTTCTCACCCGTTTGGGCGAGGGGTCGCGCATGGTCATCACCGGCGACCGCACGCAGGTCGACCTGCCGCGCGGCGTGCCTTCGGGGCTGGCGGATGCCGAACGGTTGCTGAAGACCATCCCGCAGATCAGCTTCAACTATTTCACCGCTGCCGATGTGGTGCGTCACCCCCTCGTCGCCGCCATCATCAAAGCCTACGAGGCCGATGGCTGAACGCGCATGCTGACCGAGATCATGATCGAGGACGAGCGCTGGCAGGATGTCGGCCTGACCGCCCTTGTTGAGAGTGCGGCTGTGACAACCCTGATCCATCTGGGCCTCGATCCCTCCGACTGGGCCATCGGCATGCTTGCCTGCGACGACGCGCGTATCGCGGCACTCAACAACGATTTCCGGGACACGCCGACACCGACCAATGTGCTGAGCTGGCCAAGCGAGGCACGTGGCGCGGAAACCCCCGGCATGCGTCCGGATCCGCCCGTGCTTGGCATCGACCCGGATCTCGGGGATGTCGCCATCGCCTACGAGACCTGCAAGCGCGAGGCCGAGGCGGCTGGCAAATCCATGGACGATCACGTGAGCCACCTCGTCGTGCATGCGGTGCTGCATCTGCTGGGCTATGATCATGTCCGTGACCAGGATGCCACTATGATGGAGGCGACAGAGATCGCGATACTTGGCAAACTGGGTATATCTGATCCATATTAGCGAAACAGACGGAGCCGAGGCTCCCGTCATCTGGAAAGAGTGGAATGGGCGACAGCATCGAAGGATCTTCTAGCGCAGCGCAGGGCGCGCATGCGGAAGGTCATACGGAAACGGACGAAAGCAACGGCTTTTTTCGTCGGGTCATGGGCATATTCACGCCCGACGACGAGAATGCCGGGGACGGTCGCGAGACTTCAGAGCCGGTGATTGGCGTGCCGGGCATCGGGAACCTGCGTCACATGGCGGTCGAGGATGTGGCCATACCCAAGGCCGAGATCGTCTCGGTCTCTGTCGATCTCGGTCAGGACGATCTGGTGCATGTCTTTCGCGACAGCGGCATGACGCGCCTGCCGGTCTACGAGGGCACGCTGGATACGCCGATCGGCATGGTCCATCTCAAGGATTTCGCTCTCAAGCACGGGTTCAACGGCGACGGGACCGAGTTCTCCCTCAGGCAGATGCTGCGCCCGCTTCTCTTCGTGCCGCCGTCGATGCCGATCGGCGTATTGCTGCAGAAGATGCAGGCGGAGCGGCGGCACATGGCCCTCGTGATCGACGAATATGGCGGGGTGGACGGTCTTGTGACCATCGAGGACCTCATCGAACAGGTCGTCGGCGAGATCGAGGACGAGCACGATATCGACGAAGGCAGATACTGGACCGAGGAGAAGACCGGCTGCTACGTGGCCCTCGCCAAGACGCCACTGGAAGAGTTCGAGGCCGAAATCGGGCAATCGCTCACCGATGTGGACGAGGTGGACGAGGAAGAGATCGACACGATCGGCGGGCTGGTCTTCATGCTTCTGGGTCGGGTGCCGGTCCGCGGCGAGGTGATCGAACATCCCGCAGGTCCGGTGATCGAGGTGCTTGACGCCGATCCGCGCCGCATCAAGCGGGTGCGCGTGCGGCTGGTCGAGGCCGCGCGTGGCGGGTGACGGCCGTGTCGCGACGGCGGTAAGTTATGTTCTGGCACTGCCGCGGTGGCGGCGATTCGCGGTCCTGATCTCGATCGGGGCATTGGCTGCTTTGGGCCAGGCCCCTGTCGGCGCCTGGCCCATCACGCTTGTCGCACTTGCCATGGTCTTTGGCCTCTTTCAGCGCGCCCGGGGCTGGCGCGCGGCGGCCTGGTCGGGCTGGGCCGTTGGCACCGGTTATTTTCTGATGGCGTTGAACTGGATCGTGGAGCCGTTCCTTGTCGATGTGGCGCGGCATGGCTGGATGGCACCCTTCGCGCTTCTGGGGTTGTCGGCGGGCATGGCGCTTTACTGGGGTGCAGGATTGGCGGCGGGCCGGGCCATGGGCGGCGGGCTCGCGGGGTTCGTGGGCGGGCTTGGCCTTGCCGAACTGGCGCGCGGCTATCTCTTCACCGGGTTCCCATGGGCGCAGCCCGGTCATGTGCTGATCGACACGCCGCTTTTGCATTGGGCGTCGTGGTCGGGGGCACCGGGACTGCTGGCGCTTGTGCTGATCGTGTCTGGGGCACTTTGGCATGTGGCGACTGCGTGGAAATCGCCTGCGGTGCTGACTCTTGCCGCTGTTGCCGGTCTCTGGCCGCTCGGCGCCTGGCTGACACCCGAGGCGGGCGCGGTGACGGATGCGCCGGTCGTGCGCCTGATACAGCCCAATGCCCCGCAGCACGAGAAATGGGATCCCGACAAGATCCAGAGGTTCTACAACCGCCAGTTGGCGTTCACCGCAGCCGGTGAGGGGGCGCGGCCCGATCTGGTCGTCTGGCCCGAGACGGCGGTGCAGGTCTGGCTCAATCATGCGGGTCCGACGCTCGCGGAGATATCCCGCGCCGCAGAGGGCGCACCGGTGGTTCTGGGTCTGCAACGCTATGACGATGACGGGCCGAGGTTCTTCAATTCGCTCGTCCATGTCGAGGCGGGCGGCAGCGTCTCGGCGGTCTACGACAAACATCACCTCGTGCCGTTCGGCGAGTACATGCCATTTGGTGATCTGTTGGCGGAATGGGGCATTCACGGCCTCGCCTCGACCGAGGGGCAGGCCTATTCCGCGGGACCCGGCGCGCGGGTGATCGACATGGGGGATCTGGGGCACGCGCTACCGCTGATCTGCTATGAGGGGGTTTTCGCCCGCGACCTCCGGGCCGCGCCCGAGCGCGCGGATTTCCTGCTGCTCATTACCAACGACGCCTGGTTCGGGAAGATTTCCGGGCCGTATCAACATCTTGCACAGGCGCGCCTGCGCAGTGCCGAGATGGGCCTGCCGATGATCCGGGTGGCCAATACCGGCATCTCGGCGATGATCGACGCGACCGGGCGCGTGACGGCCTCGATCGGAATGGGACAGGCCGATTGGCGCGACGCACCACTGCCGCCGGCCTTGCCGCCCACCTTCTATGCCCGGATCGGGGATGCGCCCATGATCGTCGTTTTCCTCGGGCTGATGGGGTTTGCCCTTGTGCGGCAAAGGCGGCGCGGCGCGTATCAATATTGCCGTTGACGCGGCGCGCGAGGGCGCGTACCGACGCCTGATCCCCGGCACAACGGCTTCCTGGCGTGTCGGATGGCCCAATGGAGCATCCTCATGGCACGACAAGATTATTATTTCACCTCCGAGTCCGTGTCGGAGGGGCATCCCGACAAGGTGTGCGACCGGATTTCGGATGCGATCCTCGACGCGTTCCTTACTGAGGAGGAAAACGCGCGGGTTGCCTGCGAGACGTTCGCGACGACGAACTGCGTCGTGGTCGGGGGCGAGGTGGGCCTGTCCGATCCCGACCGGTTGCGCAAGGTGATGGGCGGGGTCGAACAGATCGTCCGCGATTGCGTGCGCGATATCGGGTACGAGCAGGACGAGTTCCACTGGAAGACATTGAAATTTCAGAACTTTCTGCACAAGCAATCGGCCCATATCGCGCAAGGTGTGGACCGTGACGGGGCGGGCGATCAGGGGATCATGTTCGGCTATGCCGTGGATGAGACACCCGAGTTGATGCCGGCCCCGATCCTGCATGCGCATGCCATCCTCAAGAGACTGGCCGAGGCGCGCAAATCCGGGGCGGAGCCGACGCTTGGCCCCGACGCGAAATCCCAGCTGACCCTGCGCTACGAGGGCGGCAAACCCGTCGAGGTGACGCAGCTCGTGCTGTCGACGCAGCATCACGACGAGACCCAGACCAGCGCCGACATTCGGGCGATCGTCGAGCCGTACATCCGGGAAGTCGTTCCAAATGAATGGCTTACGGGCGATACCGAATGGTGGGTGAACCCCACAGGCACCTTCGTGATCGGCGGGCCGGATGGCGATGCCGGGCTGACCGGGCGCAAGATCATCGTGGACACCTATGGCGGGGCGGCCCCGCACGGGGGCGGTGCGTTTTCCGGCAAGGACCCGACAAAGGTAGACAGATCAGCGGCTTACGCGGCGCGCTACCTGGCCAAGAACGTCGTGGCGGCGGGGCTTGCGCAGAAATGCACCTTGCAGCTGAGCTACGCGATCGGCGTGGCGCGGCCCCTGTCGATCTATGTGGACACGCACGGTACCGGACAAGTACCTGAAATTGCAATAGAAAAGGCCGTGGCCAAAGTCATGGACCTGACGCCGCGCGGTATCCGCGAGCATCTGGGCCTGACCCGTCCGATTTATGAGCGCACCGCGGCCTACGGCCATTTCGGACGCCCCCCCGAGGCGGATGGCGGCTTCAGCTGGGAGCGGACCGACCTGACAGATCTATTGAAAAAGACCGTCTGATCAGAAGGTTGGCGCACGATTCTCACGTGAAGGTTTAGCCGTATGAGCTATAACACATATACCGGGGCTGCGCCCTGGCGCAACTTTCATGGCCGGTTGAAAGGCAAGGCGCTGCGCCCCAGCCAGGAGGTGTATCTGGCCGAGGATCTGGGGAAACTGTCGCCCGGACCCGTCGATTGGGATGTCAATCCCGACAGGCAAGCAATTGATCTGGAACGCAGTTTCGGAGATTGCGAGGTCTGGCTCGAGATCGGGTTCGGCGGTGGCGAGCACATGGTGCATCAGGCCAGCCTGAACCCGGATGTCGGGATCATCGGATGCGAGCCCTACATCAACGGCGTGGCGATGCTTCTGGGCAAGATCCGTGAGGCCAAGACACATAATGTTGCGGTTTATCCCGGGGACGTACGCAACATGTTTGATGTCTTGCCGGAAAATTCCATATCCCGCGCCTTCCTGCTCTACCCCGATCCGTGGCCCAAGACGCGCCATCACAAGCGCCGGTTCGTCACCCCGGAACATTTAACTCCGCTCGCCAAGTGTCTGAAAAAAGATGCTATATTCCGGGTGGCGACGGATATTCCCGACTATGTGCGCCAGACGCTCGACGAGGTGCCCCGGCACGGGTTCGACTGGCTGGCCGAGCGGCCCGACGATTGGCGACAGCCGTGGAGTGACTGGATTTCAACACGTTACGAGCAGAAGGCGCTGCGCGAGGGCCGCGTGCCGCATTACCTGACCTTTCGCAAAACCTGAAGCGTACGCTCTGTACCTTGTGTACGCGCGTTGCGTACGCAATCGGCGACGCTGTCGCCTCAGGCAGGTTCACCGCCGAAATGCGCCCAGAACTCGTTCCGGTGATGGCTGCGCGGAAACGGCGTGTCGGGCACCGGCACGTCGAGAAATTCGCAGAGCGGGCCCCAGCCGTCCGCCGCCTGAAAGACCAGCAGCCGATCGGCCTGGACCTGTTCGCGCACTGCGGCATTGTTCCGGCGATAGGCGGCAATGGCGCAGTCGCGGTCGGTGTGATCTTCAAACGTGGACTTCAGGAACAAACCCTCCATGGTGTCGAAGATCTCGTGGATATGGGGCGGCAGGTCCATGGTCGGCGCGCGGGTGAATAACTTGCCGATGGTGGTGTTGAAGCTGCCCCACCAGTCGTTCTCGGCGCGCTCGGTGTGGATGATCTTGGCGTCCGGAAAGGCGTGCATCGTCTGTGGCCAGACGGCGGCGCCGGGCCAGTCGACCTGCGCGGTGTAGCCGTCGAACACCGCGTCCCAGTCGACCGCGCGTCCTGCGGCGATATCGGCCCAGAACGCCGGCTGGGCGGGATTCTGCATGACCTCGACCATGTGGTGGCAGGGGCCGAAGCCCAGCTCTTCGAGGGCAAGCTTTGTGGACATGGTTCCGGTGCGTCCGAAACCCGATCCGATGATCTTCAGGGGCATGGCGAAAAGTCCTGTGCAAAGAAAAACGCGCCGCCATGCAGGCCGCCCTGCCGCGTCACGCCGACAGGATACGCCGGCAGTCAGAATTTCCCTATCGAAAAATCATCCGCGCGACGAGCCGCGCCCCGATACTTTCAGGCCGCGAGCTTGTCGCCAAGCCGTCCCAGCATGTCGAGGCATTGCTGCAACTGGTCCAGCGACACGTATTCGTCGGGCTTGTGCGCCTGCTCGATCGAGCCGGGGCCGCAGACCACCGCCGACATGCCGTATTGCTGGAACAGCCCCGCCTCGGTGCCGAAGGGGACCAGCTCGGCGCTGTTGCGGCCCGTAAGCTCCATCATTATGTCGCGGGCCTCGTTGACGTCCGTCGGCTCGAGCCCGTCGACCTCGCCGATCACCTCGGTGGTGATGCTGGCCTCGGGGTGGACCTTGCGCATGCGCGGCAGCAGCATCTCTTCGCAATAGCGGCGCAGATCCTCCTTGACGAATTGCGCGTCGGCGGACTGCACGGGGCGCATCTCCCATTCGATCGTGGCGTTCGAGGCGATCACGTTATGCGCCACGCCCCCCTTGAGCGAGCCGGTATTGATCGTCGTCCAGGGCGGATCGAAACGGCTGGTCTCGGGGGCGCGGGCGCGCAGGCCCTCTTTCAGCTCGAGCAGGTGGTTGACGTAGCGCACCGCGTATTCCACCGCGTTCACCCCGCGCGACGGGGCAGAGCCGTGCCCGGCCAGCCCGGCGAAATGGGTGGTGTATTCGTAACAGCCCTTGTGCCCCTCGATGACCCGCATCGAGGTCGGCTCGCCGATGATCGCCACCCCGGGACGAATGCCGGCTTTGCGCAGGCTTTCGACAAGCGCCTGCCCGCCGAAACAGCCCACCTCCTCGTCATAGGTGAAGGCGAAGTGAATGGGGCGGTCGCGGACCTGCTCGGCAAAGACCGGGGCCATCGCGCAGGCGGCGGCGATGAACCCCTTCATGTCGCAGGTGCCGCGCCCGTAGAGATGGCCGTCATGCTCGACCAGTTCGAACGGATCGCTGGACCAGTTCTGTTCGGTCACCGGCACCACGTCGGAATGCCCCGAGAGCACGATGCCGCCATCGACCTTCGGCCCGATGGTGGCAAAGAGGTTCGCCTTGTGCCCGATCTCGTCGTGGAAGATGTCGACCTCGGCCCCGTGCGATTCTAGGCGGTGCGCAAGATAGCCGATCATGTCGAGATTGCTGAATTCCGAGATCGTCGGAAACGCGATCAGATCGTGCAGCAGGGCAACGGTGTCGGAGAGTTGGGTGCTCAAATGCGGATCCTTGGGGGTTGGAGGGGACGTGCGGTCAAGATACCTGACCATGTGAAGACGGGGGGGTAACGTCAAGACCCTGTAAATGCTTTTCTGCCACTGTGGATCGGCAAACCGGGGTCTGCCCGCGCACTGGGCGGTTAGAGGGTGTCGGGTGGTCACGCGCGGGCCTGTTCGTGGACGCTCACCGGTTTTTGATTGTTCCCCGGCGCGGAGTGCGCCTATATAAAGGGCACATTATGCTACGAGGTCTGCAATGTTAAATCGACGTCATGTCATCGCCGGTGGTCTTGCCGCACTTGGTCCGGCTTTTGTCCCGGGGCTCGCCCGGGCGATCGACCTCGCCCCGAAATTCGAACCGCAAGAGGTGACGTTCGATCCTCGCTACCAGCCCGGGCAGCTTGTCGTGCTGCCGCGCGCGCATTTCCTCTACCTCGTGACGGGGCCGGGCCGGGCGCGGCGCTACGGTGTCGGCGTCGGGCGCGCGGGGCTGGACTTTACCGGCACCGCGACAATCTCCGTCAAGAAGAAATGGCCCACCTGGCGGCCCACCAACGAGATGATCGAGCGCGAGCCGCAGACCTACGAGCGTTTTATCGACAACGATTACGTGCAGCCCGGCGGGCCCGACAATCCGCTTGGCTCGCGGGCGCTTTACCTGTTCCAGAACGGGCGCGACACCTATTACCGGATCCACGGCACGCCGGAGCCGCAATCGATCGGGCGGTCGGTGTCCAATGGCTGCATCCGCATGATCAACGAGCATGTGCAGGATCTCTACGAGCGCGTGCCGACCGGGACCGTCGTCACCGTTCTGTGACGCGGATCCTGGCCGCGTGCCGCGTGGGGCAGTCGTGTCCACCCTTGATTTTCACCGGCACTCGGGGCATAATTTCTGGTGCGACGTTAAGGCTATCGACCATCTGCTGATCTTTTACGACTCAGTCACTCGATCCTGCATGACAGAGCCGGGCTGCCGCAGGTCCGCGGGCAGCGACAAACGAAAGGAGATCAGAACGATGGCTTCTGGCACGGTAAAATGGTTCAATTCCACCAAGGGCTACGGCTTCATCGCACCCGATGGCGGCGGCAAGGACGTGTTCGTCCACATTTCCGCGGTCGAGCGCGCCGGCCTGACCGGTCTGGCGGATAACCAGAAAGTGAATTTCGACGTCGAGGCGGGCCGTGACGGCCGCGAATCGGCGGCGAACCTGACCCTCGCCTGAGAGCGGTCACCAGGGATATGGATGAGGGCCCTGCACGGGCCCTTTTTCGTTTGAGAGCCGTCGTCTGATGGCGTCACTCGACGGTCTCGATCAGCCGGCGCACATGGGGTCCCAGATCCTCGACGATCCGGCGGACACCTTCGGCATTGGGATGAATGCCATCGTCCTGAAAATACCTCCGCAGATCCGACGGGCTGCCGTCGCCGAGACCGGCGAAGAAATCCGGGGCATGGAGCGTGTCATACTCCTGTGCCAGCTCGGGGTAGATCGCGTCGAAGGCGGTCTTGTACGCGGCCCCGTAATTTCCGGGCGCGTCCATGCCGACGAGCAGCACCTCGACCTCCGCCGACCGTGCGGCCTGCAGGATCCTGTCGAGATTGCCGCGGGCGACGTCCGGTTGGATGCCGCGCAGCAGGTCGTTGCCGCCGAGCGCCACGATCATCGCGTCGACCTCCGGCGTCAGGCTCCAGTCGATGCGCGCCGCACCCCCCGCCGTGGTGTCGCCCGACACGCCGGCATTGACGATCTGTGCCGCGACGCCCTGATCCGTCAGCCAGTCGCGCAATTGCGGCACGAAGCCGTCCTCTTGCGGCAGGCCGTAGCCTTGCGTCAGGCTGTCGCCGAAGGCCAGGACGGTGACCGGCTCGTCGGCAAGCGCCGGGCCGGCGAGGCAGGCCATGACCGCGAGGGCCTTGCCCATCCGCGTCACAACGCCATTTGTCGAGACGGAACTCTGGATCGGGCAAAAACGCATGACATCTCCTATCTTGTCCCTGCATGACGCAAGCCTTGCGCTGGAGGGGAATGCCGGTCTGGTCCGGATACTCCACGGGATCACGCTGGATGTCCACCGCGGCGAGCTGGTCAGTCTCGTGGGGCCGTCGGGGTCCGGCAAATCCTCGCTGCTGATGCTGATGGGCGGGCTGGAACGCGCGACCGGAGGCACCGTGCGGGCGCTGGACCATGACCTTGGAACGCTGGACGAGGATCAGCTTGCGCGGATGCGGCGCGACAATTTCGGGGTGGTGTTCCAGTCCTTTCACCTGATCCCCACGATGACGGCATTGGAGAATGTGGCGACGCCGCTGGAACTGGCGGGGGCGGCGGATGCGCTGGACCGCGCGCGGGCGGAACTGGCGGCGGTCGGGCTGGCCGATCGCGCCGGGCACTACCCGTCGCAACTGTCGGGGGGCGAGCAACAGCGCGTGGCGCTGGCGCGCGCCGCCGCCACGCGCCCGGCGATCATCCTTGCCGACGAGCCGACCGGCAATCTCGACAGCGCCACCGGGGCGGGGATCATCGACCTTCTGTTCGGGCTGCGCGACCGGCATGGCGCGACGCTGGTGCTGGTCACCCATGACACCGAGATCGCGGCGCGCTGCGACCGGGTCATAAGCCTGCGCGATGGCCGTCTGGAGGCCGCTGCATGAGCGTCGCCGTCGCGGCCAAATTCGCCCGGCGGGAGCTGCGCGGCGGCCTGCGCGGCTTTCGCATCTTTCTGGCCTGCGTGATCCTTGGCGTCGCGGCCATCGCCGCCGTGGGCACGCTGCGCGAAAGCGTGCGCGCGGGGCTCGCCGATCAGGGGGCGGCGCTTCTGGGGGGCGATGCCGAGGTCGAGCTGACCTACCGCTTTGCCAACGAGGCCGAGCGCGACTGGATGCGCGGCGTGGCCGGTGCGGTGTCGGAGATCGCCGATTTCAGATCCATGGCGCAGACCGACGGGGCGCGCGAACTGACGCAGGTCAAGGCGGTGGACGACGCCTATCCGCTGATCGGCGAGGTGGAGCTGTCGCCCGACATGGACCTCGACACGGCACTGGCGGGCGCGGAGGGCCGGCCCGGTGCGGTGATGCAGCTGCTGTTGATGTCGCGCCTCGGGGTCGAGGTGGGCGACACGGTCAGGCTTGGCGAGCGGGAGTTTCGCGTGATGGCAGAGCTGGTGCGCGAGCCCGACCCGTCGCGCGCGGGCTTCGGTCTGGGACCGCGCACCATCGTGGCGCTGCCCGCGCTTGACGGGTCGGGGTTGCTGTCGGAAGGGTCGCTGTTTTCGTCGAAATACCGGCTGGACCTGCCGCCGGATGCCGATCTGGCGCAGGTGGAGACCCGCGCACTGCAGGAATTGGACGGCAGTGGCGCGCGCTGGACCGATGCGCGCAACGCCAGCCCGCGCGTCGAGGAATTCGTCACCCGTCTTGGGGCTTTCCTCGTGCTCGTGGGGCTGTCGGGGCTGGCGGTCGGCGGTGTCGGCATTTCGGCGGCCTTGCGCAGCTATCTGGCCGGCAAGGTGCAGGTGATCGCCACCCTGCGCAGCATCGGCGCGGATCAGCGGACGATCTTTCTGACATACTTCTTTCAGGTGGGCGTGCTGGCGGTGCTGGGCATCATCGGCGGGCTGATCCTCGGGGTGGGGCTGCCGATCGCGCTGGGGCCGGTGATATCGGCCCGGCTGCCGGTGCCGGCGGTATTCGCCGCATATACCGCACCGATGATCGAGGCTGCGCTTTACAGCGTGCTGAGCGTGCTGATCTTCACGCTATGGCCGCTGGCCCGGGCGCGCGAGGTGCGCGCGGCGGCGCTTTACCGCGAGGCGGCGGGCGGGCGCCATGGCTGGCCGGGTTGGCGCTATGTGCTGGCGACTCTGGGCTTGCTGGGTCTGCTGTTGCTGGCCGCCGCGCTGTTTTCCGGCGATCTGCGGCTGACGCTGTGGACGGCGGGCGGCATCATCGGCGCGCTGGGTCTGCTGACGCTGGCCGCGATCGGGGTGCAACACGCGGCCCGCGCCCTGCGGCCGCGCATGAGGGGGCGTCCGCCGCTGGGCTGGGCGCTGGGCGCGATCGGCGGGCCGGGGACGACCGCCGCGCCGGTGATGCTGTCGCTGGGGCTGGGGCTGTCGGTGCTGGCCGCGGTGGGCCAGATCGACGGCAACCTGCGGCAGGCCATTGCAGGCGATCTGCCCGAGCGCGCGCCCTCCTTCTTCTTCGTCGATCTGCAAAAGGATCAGATGCCGTGGTTCCTGGACCGGTTGGAGAGTGACGGGGCGGTCACGCGCGTGGACAACGCGCCGATGCTGCGCGGGATCATCTCGCGGATCAATGACCGGCCCGCGCGCGAGGTGGCGCCGGGGCACTGGGTGGTCGAGGGCGACCGCGCCGTCAGTTATGCCGAGGATCTGCCCGAGCGCACGCACCTGACCGCCGGCGCGTGGTGGGACGAGGATTATGCCGGCCCGCCGCAGCTGAGCTTTGCCGCCGAAGAGGCCGCCGAGATGGGGGTCGGGCTGGGCGATCAGATCACCGTCAACATTCTGGGCCGCGACATCACCGCGTTGGTCACATCATTGCGCGAAGTGGATTTCTCCAGCGTCGGCATGGGGTTCGTGCTGCTGATGAACCCCGGCGCGGTCGAGGATGCGCCGCATACCTTCATCGCCACCGTCTATGCCGACAGCGAGGCCGCCGAAGAGGCGATCCTGCGCGATGTCACCGACCGCTTTCCCAACGTGACCGCGATCAATGTGCGCGACGCGCTCGGTCGGGTGACGGATCTGCTGGCGAGCCTTGCCTCGGCCACGTCATGGGGGGCGGCGGTGACGCTTCTGACCGGGTTTCTGGTATTGATCGGGGCGGCGGCGGCGGATGCCCGCGCGCGCACCTACGAGGCCGCGATCCTCAAGACGCTGGGGGCGACGCGCGGTCAGATCCTGTGGAGCATCGCACTGCGTGCGCTGATCCTCGGTGTCGTGGCGGGGGCCGTGGCGCTGGCCGCCGGGATCGGCGGGGGCTGGGCGGTCAGCCGCTTCATCATGGACACGCCCTATGCGGTGATCTGGCCCTCGGCGCTGGCGATCGTCGCGGGCGGGGTCGTGGTGACGCTGCTGGCGGGTCTGGCCTTTGCGTGGCACCCCTTGCGGGCCGCGCCGGCGCGCATCCTGCGCACGCAGGAGTGACGCCGGCCCCCCCTGTGACGTGTCAGCCGCGCGAGCCCCACACCATCAGCACGTAGATCACCGGCACGAGGATCACCGCCGGGATATAAAGCCCCGGAATGCCCCAGAGCACGACGCTGCCCGCCCAGGCCGCGATGAACAGCAGCGCCCCGACGAGAAGGAGTGCCTCTGCCTTGCGATCCGATTTTTCCGTGTCGCTGTCATCTGTGTGATTGTGTTCGGTCATGTCGGCTCCGTGGTTGAACGTGGTTGCGGGTGACGGTCCTCACGCCGGTGCGGGCCATCATTGGGGCATGTCGACGCGCCCTTGAGAATATATACTCACACGAGCCGCGCCAGAAAAGTGCCGAGATCGTCGGTGTGATGATGGATATGCGGCGCCGGTTCAGGGTCTGCGGCCACATGCACGGTGCGCATCCCGAGGGCGTGCGGGGCTTCGAGGTTGCGCGGCACATCCTCGAACATCGCCGCCGACGCGGGTCTGCGGCCGTCGCGGGCGAGCACCGCCTCGAAGGCCGCGCGTTCCGGCTTGGGGCAGTAATCGG
>Ga0307930_1002670_pt1 | contig 13465 bp, 13 predicted proteins | sample OrgLakmetageno46_FD_203161 | JGI IMG/M metagenome (GOLD analysis project Ga0307930, IMG submission 203161) | Saline water microbial communities from Organic Lake, Antarctica - #46 | ecosystem: Environmental > Aquatic > Non-marine Saline and Alkaline > Saline | place: Antarctica: Organic Lake... | reverse complement strand
ACACCTTACCTCACTAAGTTTGAGATCCCGGTTGCACTCGAAGCGTTTATAGCTTCGAAGGAGGTGCTGGTCCGCCGCCCAGCACCTCCCGGCATTCGCCCATTTTTGGAAATAAACGGTCAGTACTCTGACGTGAACATGATGCACATCATATGCCCGGAGTTGAAGACGACGCACTGGAAAGAGCAGTACGAAGGCACGGAGTTCCCGCTGTCATCTGAAGCGCAAATCGAAAGGCACGCGAACCTCATTAACACGTCCATCTGCCTGCCCCCCGGCCTCAAGCGCCCGAATGGGCGCCCTAAAAGCACGAAACGAAAGCAGGGCTTCATGGAGAAGCAGGGCTTTGAGTCAGGAACTTTTCCAAGAAGTTCCGCGGTCTTGGTCGGCATCTTTCAATTTGGGAACGACATGATCAAATTTTCTGAATTTGGAACGGCAGGATCAAATATTTTCAATTTTGGAACGACAGGATCAGATTTAATTTCAATTTGGAACGGCAGAATTGAATATTTTGAATTTGGAACAACAGGATCAGATTTAATTTTAATTTGGGAACGACAGGATCAATTTTTTTGAATTTGGAACGACAGGATCAAATATGGCCAATTTGGTAACGGCAGGATCAGATTTGATTTGAATTTGGAACGACAGGATCAATTTTTACCCGTCGGTCAAAGACCACCCACCCACCTAGGCATATAGCAATTTGTGGTCCCTTTGCTGGCCTCTTGCTACAGTAGGTATTATTTTAGTACTACCTGTAGTACTACAGATAGATAGTACGGTATGGAGTACAGAACTCCGATTCATTAGCCCGAGGGTTCCCGCTGGATGCATGCTGACATGGTCGCTAGATTGGCAAATAGGATGTGCCTGCACATGATTTGATTATTTGTCGTTTGCTTTGTTGATACAATGTCAACAAACGCATCTATTGATGACTGGGCGCCTAAGGCGATGTACATAGGAGCATCGCTTGGCGCCTTAGGCTCTGGGATTATCATTGTCTCTTTCCTTAGGTAAGCCATTGCGCTAGTGCTTGTCGAATTCGATTCCCGCACTAGCTAGATCATACAGCTATTTTGGTTGATGTTGCAATGCCAGCTGTTATCATTATTATCATTATGTACGATGATTGTTTTGTTCCAATTATCGTTTGCTCTTGGCCCAGTTTTGCGGAGCTGCGCAAGAGAGCGTATCGACTGGTGTTTTGGATTGCGCTATCAGAATTCAGCTCAAATGTGTCATTGCTAGTGCTCCACCGCGACTCAGACTGGCTGCCAAACAGTTGCGAAATCATGGGGACCATGCAGCAATTTTTCACTCTTTCTGCAGTGCTCTGGTCGGTGGTGCTTGCGTTGACCCTTTACGCGGCCGTGGTCCTGCACGGGCGAAGCAGCTCCTTTGCGTCGTTTTTGGACAACACCATGGCCGTGCATGCGGTAACATGGGGCGTAGCTGCTGTTACTACCCTAGTGCCATTGTTCGCGCACGCATATGGCCCAGCAGGTATTCTCGAGGACGTAAAAACAGATGGCAAGAAAGTGCTACGTAAGACAGCGGACACCGATTGCATTGTTTTATACTCAGCAGTTTCTTGTCTACTGTCGAGATCTACTATTCAGGATCGTCTTTTAATATCATATTTAGATGTTGTATTTTAGAATGCCTTCTTCTTCTTCTTTTTTGGGCCATCTCGCTATTCATGGCTTTTGACATTGTTCGGTTGTCTTCATGCATTTCGAAACCATCTCCAGGCGAGTGGTGTTGGATCACTAACGACAGTGCGATGTCCCTTACGCTGCGGTACGCTTGTTTCTACGGCCCTCTCTGGGTGAGTTTTCTGGTGGCCTCTTGCGCGCACTTCTTCGTGTGGCGCTCACTGCAGCATTTCGAAGCCTTAGCCCAATCCGCGCAAGATTTGCGGACTACAGTCGCTACAGCAGGGGCTTCGGACAACGCGTGCAGCAGCAAAAACTTCCGTAATTTGCGCTCCAGTGTACTTGCGTCACAGCAGCCTCCGCCCACCACTAATACTACGGCGCCGCTGCCGGGAGAGCCTTCTGCGGTGGTGCAACGCGTGAGAGCATCCCTGCGGCACTACCCCGTGATTTTCCTGGTGGCGTGGGTGCCGGCGTCCACGTTTCGCATCGCGCAAGACTTGGGCTTCTTTGGGCTCAACGGCCGCGACGAAGGCGACGCCCTGGCTCTGTCGCTCTTCACTGCCTTGTAAGTTGCTGATTTTTCCTCCCTTGCCCATTATGTTTATCTGAATGAATGGGGCACCTTCGCAGAAGATCGACAACTAGCTCACTCTTACGATGTATTCTCATACGAACTTTCTTTCTCGACACCAGTACTCTATTTTTCGCTTGACAACTCTATCAAACTCCGCTTTTCCTTTTGACCTTGGAACTTTACGAACGTTGTTCCTGACGATGCCCCCTAGGTACGCGCCCGCCGTGCAGGCCATTGCAAATGCGTGGGTTTACGTGAGAACCCCGGGGGTCCAGAGGCAGTGGCGAGGCTTATGGGAGCGCTGGTGCACATGTAACAGTTGTCGTGAGGATGAGGATGACGTGGACAAAAATGCGAAAGCAATGGGCAATGAGAGTGCTTACAGCGCACTGCCTGGAGACAGCCATGAAACCGACCAGAGCCGCCACAGGAGGAGACGCAGCTGCCTCGATAATTATTGCTGTGCTGCGCGTTGGTGCCGGTGCACGCCTCAGAACAATGAGGAGGAGGTTGCTGGCAGCGCTCATGCACATGCTACTGCCTCTTTGCGAGCCCAGCAGTGGTTCAACTCTGGCAACGGATCCTTCGTGTCCTCAAGGCGTATAAATAGCGGTTTCGTCGCCAACGACGTCGACGCTCGCAACCGCCTCACGATTTCCGTCCACCCTCAGAAGCCTTCGTGGCTAGGCAACGACGAGCGAACAATGGATGCCGAAGCGGGGCAGAATGCATCGTCGTGGAGACCTTCTTCCAGTGGGTTAGTGCTGAATTACAGTGGTGGTGGTGGTGGGAACTTGGTCATTCCACGAGAAGACCCGGACCGCCGCAACGATAGCAGTGGCGCGTGGAGCTCGTTTACAAGCAACCCTGGCAGCCAAGGGAATTTGAGTGTAGACTCGGAGGTGTCGACCTCGGCCATATAATGGGCAGTGGACTACTGGTGCCGAAAAGGAAATGACTGAAACCAGGACCGCCACTGCGCTCCACCCAACTGCAATACGCCCATAGTCGCAACAATACCAGGTCGACGATACAAGGATGGTCTACGCTGCGAGCTCCAAGGCCCTCAATTGTCCGAAATCAATTTGCCATGCGAATTCCCCATCACCCGTACCCAAACCTCACACAAGCATTTTAAACATGGCAAGAACCCAGCAAAACAAAAAAACTCGCAAATTTTGAGGACTATATACCAAAGACCTTGCCCTTAAGAGCGAGAGCACACCCCTGTCGCGCTTAAAATCAATTAAGCACATAATTTAAGCCTAATGTAGTCGAATTTAGGCAAAAACAAACACTTACCCTAACCCTACCCTGTAAACCCGCCCTAAACCAAAATAAATTCGACTAGATTGTGGTTTGTTAAGAGCGGAGTATGCGAAGTCAGAAGCCAGAAGTTAGCCTTAAATAAAGCGCGCAATACACAGCAAGCAGCAAGGCGAATGCTTTGCATTATAATTATACCAAAACGAAATACTGCGCTTCTCCTGCTCCTCTGCTTCTAATGGCTGCTCGCCTTTAATCTCTAAAACTTCAACTTCAACCAGCTTCTGGAATTTAGTTCTACGAAAACCGGTTGCGTGTTCGATTCGTCACTTTTATGAATAGCGGACTTCTGTTCGTTTCTTCGTTAATACATGGGTGACTGAATGTCTTCGTTGTGTTAATTCTCGTTGCGCACAGCATTGTTTTTAGGGCGAATATCCGCTGTTTTAGTGCCCTTCTTTTTTGGTGCTCTTCGAACGCACACTTGTTAGGAAAAGATGCCGGTCATCTCGAGATACCGATCATCTCGAACGAAGGGAGACATGAGCCGAAGTTCGGGTTTATGGTGGTGTATGTTCGCCAAACGCTAACGAATAGGCCTAAATTAGCGAACTTCGATTTGGGTGGGCGCGTTAATTGTAATTTTACGAAAGCCGAAAGCCCAGTTCGTTTTCGCTGGAATTTGGAGTATGCTTATTTTATTGAAAGTGAATTCTGTTCGGTTTGGGTTTGCTAATTCTGAATAGCCTAACTTCATTTTCTGGTTTGGTTCAAGATCTATGAAGTAACGAATTCCGGGCGCTGACCTCAACTGTTGCTGTTACCAGTTCACAGGTCCTAAGCACCTGCATACCTCCAAGATCAGCAAGCGCGGCCTGGAGCCGAGGCTCGGCTCCAGAATCCCCGACGTCTTCTGCTCGGCTCCAGGTTTCCGGGGCGTCTTCTGCTCGGCGACATGAATCCTCGACTTCTGCTAAGCTATTTTGCGCTGAAAAGCATATCAGTTCCGTTCCTTGGCTTGCGCTGAAGTGCTCTGCCTGTTCCCCGCCCCGGCAGTGTAATTCCTCGTCATCTCGATGGTACATGGATCGTTTTCCATGGTTCCTGCACAAAATTACACACAAAAAAAGCGCTTAATTTGCCCATATTCGAATTTCCGCGTATGTCGCGCGTAAATCATGCGGAAAGTAAATTTTCTACGATACTTAAGTGATTTACCTACGTGACTCCAGCAAAAGGCCGGAGCCCCCCTTCTTAAGCGCCCTTCATCAACAAAGCCGCTATTTGCCTGTCAAAGGTCGACATCTTCGCTGCGAGAGCGCGCCTAGACCCACCATGAAAGGAGCAAGGCCATTAGCGGTGAATTTTGCGACTCCGGCGGCTAGATAAGTGCATAGGTACAAAAAGAGAGATACGCACACCCATGGTTACTGACCTGAGTACCGCAGAAGAACTGAGAACCGCGGGCACGTAGCCTGGGAAGGAACACCCCAGTCGCGCTTAAATTCGAGATAGGCCCCGAAGGGCCGGAATTAGGAAGCTAGTCGAAAGTTTAAATTCAAATGGGAACTCATTTCAAGCCACATGTACTAGTTGAAATTTAGGCAAGAAAAGACACCAATTCTAACCCTAGCCCTACCCTTCAAACCCGACTTAAACCAAAATTAGTCCGATTGCGATGTGGTATCCGATACCCTGGTATCCTGATATACTTGGCTGCTTTTTACGGCGGTCATAGAGACATATTACGTAATTTTGTTTCGATTTCGTCTGATGAGGCGAAATCAGCGACATTTCGTTTGCCGAAATGCATTAAACGTTAAAGGGAGCCGTATACAGCCGAAACCGAAATGGAGGGGGGGGGGCGAAGGCATAGAAGGCACAGGTGCAGAACGAAGGCATGGTAGCAACCGGGTACCTAGCCCCCCTGCGCCGCAGTATCTTCCCTATATCTTCCCCAAGCACTTCCTCGCGAAGGCCTAATTTCTGAATGCACCGCCTTCGACAAGCGAAGAGCCTTAGGTGGTCGCGCTTGGACCTCGTTGCTCGTCGCTGATATTTTAGCTGCCGTCGTCGCTGCTGTCGCTGCCAACTACTGACTCAACAGGACAGAAGGAGTACAAAGCCGAAATATGGCGAAACTAAAAACCGAATTTCGTCCAATCAGGGAGACGCACGATTGATGTGGTTTACCTTCACGGCAGGGTTACAATTCCCATTTCCGCGGAATTCCCGCGCGATAGCTAAGAATTTCACTTCACGTGGCATTTCCGTGGCATTTCCGCGGGTTTTCCGCGTGTTTTCCGTGCCGTGGCCATAAATGCACTGCTAAATTCCCGTCGCAGAAATCACGTCTGATTGCTGATTGGTAAAATTTTCCCTTTCCGCGGGAATTCCGCGGAAATTCCCGCGGGAATCCGAACCAAGCCTTACGAGGGACGAAGAACGAAGGAAATCCCGCGCCACTTCCACTTCTCACTTCAGCACCCAGCACGACAACAAAGCACCATCGAACATCGAACATCGAACAAGACCCAGGACTAGGACTAAGATAAGAACTGTTGATGTGAGAACAGCGGGGTTTGTAGTCTCCTTTAGGAGCTGCAGAGCTATACTGGGAGGGTTCCTGTTGTTGGCGATGCTTTGCTCTTACCTCGTTAGCGATACTGGGTCACTTCCCAGTCTCTCCAGATCAACAGGTTGTGGTCACTTCCCAGTCTCTCCAGATCAACAGGTTGTGGTCACTTCCCAGTCTCTCCAGATCAACAAGAACCAGTATCCAATATTCAATGTCGCATTTCCCTACTTCACTATACAGATACGGAAGGTTAATTACGCGTAAATTATGTGTGATGTGAGAGCTAGGCCAATTTATAGGCCTGGCGAAAAACTTGCCTCTTGCCCTGAACCGCTGAACCCCGGACTCAATTTCCCGCTTTCCTGTACTTCATATAGCAATTTGGAAATCCATGAACATTTAACATTCGTGTACGCTTCGAATATTTCGATTTAAACGCAGTTAAAGAAAAAGATTTAAAGTCAGGCAAAGCGCACTTAAGCAAGCGGCTAAGATTCCCCACGACGTGTCGATTGTCCGAAGAGATAAGCGCTACGGCGACATAGTCTACTTACTGCCTCTCTGTACGAGGCCTAGCCACGCTACTTCGTGCCTAGTAGTCGCCGCCACCGCCACCTTCCTCTCCTCCGAACATATCCATGCCGCCACCCATGTCAACTTCCTCTTCTTCTTCCTTCTCAGCTGGGGCGGCCTCAGCAGGGGCAGCACCGCCGCCACCACCGCCGCCACCACCACCGCCGCCGCCGCCACCTCCGCCGCCAAGCGCGAAGATTTTGTCCTTTCCTGAGGCAATCACGTCTCCGAGAGCACCCTTAGCACCGAGCTCCGAAACGAGTTTCTCGCACGCCTCGTCGTCGCACTCGCCGCCGCAGGCCTCGATCACCTTCTTCAGGTCAGCCGCGGTCGGTGCCTCCTTACCGCCGAGCACGCAGAGAGTGTATGCAGCAGAGTACTTCATCCTGCGAAGTAGAAATGAAGACAGTCTTAGTAAACAAATTCAGGATGGGAGCGAGGCTATACGAAAGTTTCTCAATCGAAAAGCTGCGCACCCCAGAGCATTGGCACAATAGATGAGTTCAAGCAGGCGAGTCTAGCTAGAGTCGCAACGAGAAGACCCTACAAGCGAAAAATGTATTCGCGAGCAGTCTGGAGACTGCTAGACACCATTACTGGTACATATTTAATGTTACAGGAGGCCATAGGCTGCTCACCTTCGCTATCCGAGGTTTGCTATTAGCGTCTACGGGGTCTGGGCGGAGGAATGAACAAGTTCCAAGATGACGACGCAGAGGGTTTTGATAAAATCCGGTGTACTGTGACAGCGAGACACCCTGTATTACAGTACGGCAGTACGGAGTAATCAATAAGAGCCGTTAAATATATTCTATATTGCAGGATTGCAGGCACAGATCTCGCAGCAGGAAACTGCTGTTTGTCTTGACCACTTCCCTCATGTACTGCAGACTGACTGGAGTGCATGCTGCTGATGTATGTGGGAGGTGCTGTGTTATTGAGGAACACCCCCTTTATGGGGGGGAAATCGACGCAGGTAATGTACTACCAGAAGTAATCTAGGAAGTATTGTGCAGTTATTACGCTTTCGTAGTATTTACGTCACTACGTAAGTTATGTACTGATAAATACAGGCTCGGCTCGTGGTGTGGGAGCCCACATGGTTCCGGCTGAGCAGGGTTTTTACCCTCAGCCCTGGCGCATAGCGCTGGGCCCGTAGTATCGGAGTGCACTTCGCGATTCGTACTCCTCTACAAATTCAAAGAGGTCTTGAACTTCAGCGATTTTGCCTGTAAGGAGTTACGAAGTAAGTGAGTAAGGAGTTAGTAATCGGTAAGCCGATAAACCGGCCTTAGATATGATACACTTGATAACTTTATACGGCATTTGAAGCAACTTTTTTTTTATGTATATTTATGAGTAGGGAGCTCAAAATGCTCGTTGATTTTTCTGCCTCTTTGTTATTGTTATTGTCGTGATGGTGAGCAGCTTGTCTGTGTAGCCAATTAGCCGTTAGCCGACCACCGACCTCCGGCTGCGCACAACACGCACACACGCACGCACGCCACGCACTTCTGAATCCGGCGCCACTTCTAATAGCTCCCACCTAATTCCCTATACGCTACAACCGCAGATTGGCTCTATTGCCATTTATTCCCCCAAAAGGCCGGAGGGGCAGATGGAGATAGACAACATATGCTAGGATTAGAGATAGCAACGTATAACCAGGAACTAGAAGCATAGCAGCGCAAGCCCCGAATCCTCCGAATCTCTGGAATTGCGTGCTAGTTGGCAGTGGGAGTAGAAGTAGGACAGGTGCCTCGTGCTCGTTGTCTAGGCTGCAACTGCAACATTGATGCCATCTGGCAACGGCCTATTCGATAAGACCGGGCTAATTGCGCTTCAGAGGGCCCGCTACCAAGCCAGACGCCGCTCTAAGCTCAGCCATTGCTTCTTCAAACTGAAAGTTGCAACACAGGAATTGGGGTAAGAAAAAGACAGACGCGGTAAGCGTCAATTATAGTTGTGAAGACATGTTGATAATTTCTGTTATACTTATGTATTGAAAACGTATTTGTTTGTGTTCTCCTCACCCAAACCCAACGCCTACTCCAAAATACTGCAGAAATGCATTGGCATTGCTGGGCAAACACTGAAGTTGCTTGAGAAGAACGACACCGAACATGGAGCTGTACAAGCATGTACTCGTTTGATTATCTCTATATTAGGCGCGAAGCTCTGAATTTACCTCTTTCGAGTACGGCGGCGAGGCCAAAGCAGAAAGCTCCATCGCAAAGTTGCGCGCTAATTGAGGCGTCAGTGCGCCACTTTTGCTGGAGGCAGCCGACGCGACCATGGTGCACACTGCAGGCGCCTCGCCCAGCACGCTCAAGTGCAGGAGCAAATGCAACGTTTGCTGCTGGACTTCTTCCTTCGCACCTGTGGCGCCGCCAGCAGTCAAGCTCCTGGCGCTGCTCCCACTGCCATGGCTAGCACTACTACTAGCACTCTTGTCTTCGTTCAAAGACGATGCAATTCGAAGGAAGTCAGCAAGAGCAGGCACAGCGCGAGACCGCAAGTTCGGCCACGCAACGGCTGCAGCTTGCACGATCGCCAAGGCCGCTTCGCACACCAGGAGAGATGGTGGATTGGTGCTAGTTAAGCCATCGACAGCGCTCGTTGAGAGACCATGGCTGCGGAGGTGGTGGCCAACACTTGTCGCCCAAATCAGAGCACCCGCACTGACCAGCGACCATTTCGCACAGAGCGCGGTAAATTCTGCCACTGCAGCCTCCATTTCAGCTGTAGTGGCAGCGCTTGTGGCAGTGGTGGTGGTGGTGGTGGTAGTGGTGGTGGTGGTATTAGCAGCAGAAGCCGTACTAACCCGCAGAGGGCTCTCGGCGGACGCAAGGAGCCAACTCCCACGTGCTAACGCTGCTGAGAGCTCGCGGCAATAATCACTGCTGAAATTCGAGGCTCTTGTCAGGGAGGCAAGGCCTTCAACAGCAGGACACGCCAAAAGGGCAAGCACGTCAGCGGCAGCACTTCGGGCTGTGGCGTCATCACCGACAGCAAAGGATGATGGCAGCGCTTGCAGCGGCTGGATGTTTCCATTGCCGGAAGATGTACTCGTTGGTAAAGCAAAGAGCGCAGCCAGCAGAGCTTCGGAAACATGGGGGCTAGACTGACCGAGTGCTACGAGCGAAGAAACGGGAGTCCTGCGTTCTCCACCACTGCCGTCTAGTGAAGGCAGCATGGCAGCACGCAGCGTGGCCAATTGCGTCGAATCGCGCACGCTGCCAGTCACACCCAGTGATAACACTTCTTCGACAGCTTTGTGGGTGGCGGCCTCACTACTGCTGCTGCTGCTGCTTCCGTTGGACGCGAACACCTGAGCTAAGCCGCGCACATGCCAAGCCGCCAGCGCTCGTGCGTGCCGGGGTGTCTCTGCAGCAGCTGCTACAGCGCTCACACATCCGCCAGCACTGGAAGAGGAGGCGTCTTCCTTGGTGCCTTCCTTTCCTCTTCCTGCTGCTCTTGCTGCTCCCGCTGCTGCTCCAGCTGCTGCTGCTCCTTCGGCGGCATGTTCAAACCTTTGCCGCAAATGTCGGCAGCGGTCGGCTGCGCTCTTCAAATGAGTTCCACGAGAAGTGCTACTATCGTTGTCTGTGTCATCGCTTTCGCCGGCTTTGCGTTTCAACGTCAAAGAAGGCTGTTCCTCGCCGCCTACGGTGCGGCGGCGGCTGTCTTCATGTAAAAGAGCTGTCTCTAAATCTTGCAACATTGCTTGACTGACCTAAAGTTGTTGTTAATTTCCATAGAAGTTTCAAAAGATTTGAACTAAAGTAGAAGGAGAAGAAGAAGAAAAAGAGAGAAACCTGCAGACAAGAAAAAATAATCTAGCGGTGCAGTTAAAGCCAGGATGCCACGAAATTAGGAGGGAAATAAAACCACGAGCAAGAAAGTGCAAGAGAAGGAGAGCGAGCGAGCAAGAGGGGGCATATTACCGCATGAGCGTATTCGTTGCGCGAACAAACCACTGCTAGTTTCGCTTCAGCGGCCTCGAGTGCCTCCGTGGCGGCCACAACCGCAGCATTCTGTGCCACCCGTGAGGTTTGGCTACCTGGTGGTCCTTTGGCATCCTTCCCTTCTTGCGCTTGTGTTTGAGCTGTTAAAAGAGCCGCTTCGAGCACTGGCATCTCCACGAGGACTTCCCGTAACGTTGTTTCAAACACAGCAAAGACCTCTGACGACTCCGTGCTAATGCCTTCTGAATCATTCCTTGCGCTGCTCTTACTAGTGCTGCTGCTGCCGCTGCTGTCCTCGTGAGCGCCTGTCCTGTTAAAGATTGCTGCGGAGGAATTCTTGCTTGCTTTTGACTCTGCCATCGCGTCGTTTGCAGATTGGAGGGCCTAAAATTGTTCAAAAGAGGCAACGGAATGCATAGCTTGAGCAACACCGTAATTCAAGCCTCAAATCAACTCGAATCTGATTTGATTGGCTCCTTTTTTATTTTCATTTTTTTGTGGAAGAAAGAGTTTACCGCTCATGGCAACAAGAGCGCGCACATCCATCTGTGTTTCATTCTCAACCCCGTCAATTTCCAATCACCTTTTGTTTGCGAACTTTTTTGATGCAGTGATCGAGCAGCTTGTTCGAAGGGTGCTGCGCATAAAGGTCCTCCAGGAGTGCTTGGCCAGTTGGGTCCCTGGACAGGTCCTTGAGCCTGCAGCACGCGCACAGGGGGCAGGTGTGCGCGCGCACAGGCACAGCCACAGAGATGCAGAGAACGGCGGATAATGATGTTAAAAATAGTGCAAGTGCCGACGCGTTTACACATGCCGAGAAAATGTGTACTAAAAACAACGAAGGGAAGACAGCAAGACAGACGGAGGACGCGTGTCAAGTGAAAATGAGTGAGGGAGGCCGTTCTCAATGTCGTAGACACGACAATGCACGCGCGCAGTCAATCACACGCACCAGGCCAGATCGCCGGTGTAGTTTTCAGTGGCAGCCAATACTTGAACAGGATCGAAGTGCTGAACCACCTGCGCGGACAAGTGCGTTTTGAGAATGCGCTCTACCGCGCTCTCAAGGGCATCGCTGCTGGCTACACCTGCAGCTCCAGAAGCGGAGGCTGGTGCTGCTAAGCCTGTCGCAGCTGTTGCTGCTGCGGTCCCGGCCTTGTTTGAAGGTGGCGCGAACTCCGCGGTCCATTCGGCCACGAGGCTTGCCATCGCTGCAAAACCCTGCGCAGATCGCAACGCGCAGGGGCGATTGCAGCATAAGAAAGAGGCAACGATACAAGCCAATAGAAGTACATGCAAGCGATGAGCAACATGTGATTTTAAATAAATTTTAGGTTGAAACCAGCAACCACCAGAGAGCTACTCACTTGGTAGCCTTCGAAGAGTTTTGAGATCATTTCGGCGGGGTCGCCGCCGAGTTGCATCGCCTTCATGTTGGTGTCTGCGACATCAAGCTCCATGATCGCGTCGGGCTCGTCGAGTTTGGCGATAGCTAGCGCCAGTGGGTCGACAACCGGGGCTGCAGGAGGGCTTGCGGCTTCAGTAGTCGTAGGCTTGAGCGTATCCGCTGAGGTAGGAGCAGCAGCAGCGACTCCAGCCACCATGTTTTCACTGCCCTCGATGCTACCGTCAGCTTCATCCGCGACTTCACCGTCTTCCGAGGCCGCGTCGCCTCTGTCGTCGTAAGTCGCCTCTTCTATCGCGTAGCCTTCGTTGACGCCTTCGTCATCGTCTATAAAACCTTCAGGCCGAGCCCGGGTAACTTCGTTCGTGCCGGTGTGATAATAGTATACTTCTTGGGCCTCGTCGAAAGCACGGCACCACCGGGGAGCCTCACCCACCTCTTCTTCTTGTGTTCTTCCACTGCCCTCCATACTATCGCCAGCTATACCTTCCGAGGTCACGTCGCCTCTGTCATTGTAAGCCCCCTCTTCCAACGCATAGCCTTCGTTGACGCCTTCGTCATCGTCTATAAAACCTTCAGGCCGAGCCCGGGTAACTTCGTTCGTGCCGGTGTGATAATAGTATACTTCTTGGGCTTCGTCGAAAGCACGGCACCACCGGGGAGCCTCATCCACCTCTTCTTCTTGTGTTCTTCCACTGCCCTCCATACTATCGCCAGCTATACCTTCCGAGGTCACGTCGCCTCTGTCATTGTAAGCCCCCTCTTCCAACGCATAGCCTTCGTTGACGCCTTCGTCATCGTCTATAAAACCTTCAGGCCGAGCCCGGGTAACTTCGTTCGTGCCGGTGTGGTAATAGTATACTTCTTGGGCTTCGTCGAAAGCACGGCACCACCGGGGAGCCTCACCCACCTCTTCTTCTTCTTCTTGACCTTCAGCATTCTCTTCGCGCTCGCCATCGGACACTTCGTCGGCCCGTTTATACACCGCAGGCTTATCCCACGTTGACTCCTTATTGATTTCATCGTAGTAGTACGTTTGGCCCTCGGCATTGATGACTTCGCGCCACGAAGTCATGCTCATTTCTAGATCCTGCTATAGATGCCTTTCGAGCTTTCACTTCTCGCAGGAAGTACTGTCGCTTAACGCACACGCGTAGCTTTGTTGAACACCTACTAGTACTTTCAGGCACTTTTCTGCGCTCTCTTGAGCTTGAGCTGCTTGAGCTCTTTTTGAGCTCGAGATTCTTTTTCGCCCCCCCGAACAGCCCAACAGAGCAACGAAGCAACGAACAGGAGAACAGGAGACACAGGTAGGGTCGAAGTCGAAACACAGGGAAATGGAAACATATGAAACAAACCCGGATTTTGCGCGTGTTTCGTTTCTAAGAAACACAAAAAGCGCCGCCCTGGGCGTTTCTGGTTTCGAGAAACGAA
>Ga0307930_1002665_pt1 | contig 13483 bp, 11 predicted proteins | sample OrgLakmetageno46_FD_203161 | JGI IMG/M metagenome (GOLD analysis project Ga0307930, IMG submission 203161) | Saline water microbial communities from Organic Lake, Antarctica - #46 | ecosystem: Environmental > Aquatic > Non-marine Saline and Alkaline > Saline | place: Antarctica: Organic Lake... | reverse complement strand
ACGTCCCTGTCCTGCACCCCGCTACCGATGACAAGCTTTTGTTCGTTGGATTCCTTAGCCGCGAGAACTTGTGAAGCAGGTGCGTTTTGAAAGCGAGGGAGCGGCAACGTCAAGGAAGCCCATTCAGGTTGATTCTGAGTCACGGGCTTGTTCGCTGCGCGCCTCACAATTGGCTTGGAATATTTGGCACCTAAAAGAGGAGCACAGGGCCGAAGTGTCTTCAGTCGTCGCGCTTCTCGCCTTGCTCTTGAGTTGGAACGAACGCGTCCACCACAGTTGCCTCCCGACCGAGGTTCTTGGGCATGCGCGATCTTGTTCATAACCCGCGCATGTGCCAATGCCTTTGCCTCAGCAATGGAGGCAGCAGTATTGGCAGCGGCGGCTTCCTCCGGGGTATAACTCGTGAGAAGGCTGTCGTCGTCCCAGCCCCCACAGTGCTCCCACAGCAAGATGTGGTTTTCCAGGCGCCGCACACTTCCCCTTGGAGGGGGGCCTCCTTCTGCTCGTGCATCTTTGGTCGAAAGTAACAACTGCGATGTGGGCCACTGAAATGGCGTAAAGAAGGGCTTCCGACTCTCCCGCCATGATTGATCCCTCTGAAGCACCAATGAATCTGCTTGGTTTACAGGTTGCTCTTTCTCCGACTCATTCGGGAGCCTCTCTAATCGCTGATCATGACTCCCAGCTTGTAACGGTTCGACGTTACGCGTCGATAACGCATCTTCAACATCTTCTGCTTCTTCTTCACCATCAAGATACTCCAATTCATCTTCAGACGCCGTTACATTCTTTGCTTCTTTCAAAACATCGGCTGAGGTGCTCTCACCTTCTACGAATCGATTCGCGGTGCGAGCAGCTCCTCGAAAGCGATTCGGCACTCGACCCGATGACGGTAAAGGCTCTTTGGGAGCACTACCGGCCGCCTTGATAGGCCCTGTGAACGAAAAAGGAGTTCGTTTGTTGGCAACTCGATTGACCGCGCCTTCCTGCTGAGGTACTGTCGATGGATCTGCACCAGTTGATGAGCGAGGAAAGCTGCGAAGCCCTCCCCCAGGTGGCGACAAGAAGTCGCCCAGTAAAGGGCTTCGGTGGGGTCGAGGAGCCTGCTGGTGGTTCGAAGTGCTGTTCCTGGGTTTCATGGATGCGAAATTACCGCCGGGATGCCGTCGGGGCGAATCCCCACCAGCATTCAGCGCGTAGTCCTCGGATTGCCCGTGCAACTGTTTGCTATAGTCTGACTTCTCAACGTTAGCAGCAGCATGATTTCCAATGTTATCATTCCTGTGCAGACCTTCAGCGGGGCCAAATCGGTTATGACCTCTATCGGGCGCAGAGCCGCGGTCGAGGGAAGATCGATCAGGTCGAGCATGCAATCCGTTGGCCGCTGGTGCTGTCTTTGCAGTAGGGAGTTCATTCGATCCCTTGGGTTTGAATTTAGCCCACACAGGCCCTTTGGGTCGTTTTGCTGCTCGATCAATCGACGCTGAGCGCTCAACGGAGGAATGGTCGAGCGATGAGACAGAAGCGCCGCGAGGATCTAAGATGAAGCGAATGCGTTGAGATCGTTTCTTCGAGCCATCGCCGCGGTACCTGTAAGCAGAGCGTTAAGAAAGGAAGAAGTATAATTCAATGAAAGGAACGTGGCGCATTCCATCGACATATCATCCAAGCAAAGCGACGGTGGACATAAACATATAACCTCTGTGCGTTATCAACTCACCCTTCATCGTCATCGTCGTCTGCATCGGTGATGTTGCCAGGTAAAAAGCGCTCACGATCATCTTCATCACCCGACGAACTTCTGCTGCTTCCTTCAATCACAGGGTTGGCTTCTTCAGTGTGCGAGGGCAAAGGCACCAAGGGAGGCACACCTGCTGGCACCAGCGCCGGAATCGGAGGTTCATCCACTTCTTCATCCTCGCTGCTGGCAATAACTTCGTTGGATACCAGCGCTAAATCTCTTTCTTCGTGTTGATTCGAAGGATTCTTATTGCCGGCAGGAAATTTCTTGGAAGAGGTGTGTCCCTTCGAAGAAGTAGATGCCTCAGTGGAAGAAGATGTACTGCTGTTGCGCTTAGAAGGATCAAGCACCACCGTAGCTGCCTCTATAAAGGCTGCTTCATTCATGTATCTAGCATAGACCGGAGAGTAAAAGTTAAAAAAGTTTCAAAAAATCAAAAAAAAATCTACAAAAATAGACCACATCGCACTAACACACATGAAGGAACAGTGACCACAAACAAATGGATTAAAAAACTCACCCGCCGAGCCTGAGTGCTTTTGGCGTGTGTGTGGCCGTGTCGTAGGCGTTGTCGAGAGCGGAATCTTGTGGCGTTGCGTGCGATGCCCCAATTTCCGTCAAATCTTCAGCCAGCTCGCGCACCAAACCTCGAAAGGCAGCCCTGCAGATAACAGGAACATGCGCATTATTGCAATGAATGTAATGAAGGACCGACAATTAAAGACATGAGCGCTTAAAAGACGAGTCACAATGCACGCACATGTATGCAATCCGATGCAACCATTACAGGCGAACGAACTTCTACGAGACGCTTCAAGGAAAAGACAAGTTGGGGTAGTTTTCAGTGCACCTGTCAAGGAGGCCTTGCACGCGCGGCGTTTGTCCGTTGGCGTAACTCCAGGTGCCGCTCGGGAGGTTCGGCGCAGCTGGATTGGGCCCAACTCCTCCCTTTGAGGGGGCCGATGCCTACATGTAGCACAAGGGGGGGGGTGAGAGTCCAGGGATGAGCGCGCATGGGCACATATAAGTCACCAGCTCAGTAGCCACGAACTCAAAATCTTTCAGATGAAAGCACTCACTCAACCTCATCGTGCAGGCTTATAGTGTCTGTCCACGAACAATGACGTCAATGCTGCGTACCTTTGCAGCTGCCAAAAACTTCGCATGCACATGTAAACAGCCACCGTTTGGGCCTGCTGCTCCCGTCAAGTAGGCATGGGTTGATGACGCCTCATTCGTAGGTGGTGTTGGCAACTGCTCGTTGCTGACGGTGACGTTGCTGTCGGCATGCACTTCTAGCTTAGGCGAAACGTGCGCGTCCTCCTGAAAAAGGCAGCAAAAAAGGGTGGGCTGAGCAAAATCTACAATGTGTTTGAAGCTTGTCGTCACCTAGCACTGACAGTATTCGACGTACCTCTTCTTCTATTGCGCTCGTGATCTCGTTTGGAACAGTGGCTTCGTCTTCGACGTGAGCTTCAAGCTCGCCACTATCGGGCTCGCGGCCACCATTATCGCCATCGCCATTGTCGTAGGTGCTCGAAAGCGGCTGCAATTCAGCCTGACCCGCCTCCGGGCGCTCTTGGCTCATTCGCTCGTACTCTGCTAAACGCTGGGCGCGCACCTATTGGCGAACAAAGGGGCACATCAATAAGGTTTAACGGAACATGTAGCCATAAGACAGAAAAGCTGCAGCAACAATCTAGATCGCATTCGATAGGAAAGCACACATGTAAACTCACCGCTAGTTTTTCAGCTAATTCCAACGAAGGCTTATCCCAGCCGGGGCGCTCGACAGATGCTCTTGTTGCTGCAGCTGTGAAGGAGTCTGCCGCTGCGGCCAGACGCGCTTCTGCTGCCTTCGCGTACTCTTCATCTTCCGGTGTGCCTGCTGCCAAATTGAATTCTGGTCCACTTTCTGTACTAGTGCCGGAGGCCTGCCCTTCCAGAACCGGTGAAAGAGTTGAAGCAGGTTTCAAGGTAGGCGACTCTTCAACCGTGGCAGCAGCAGCCATCGCAGCAAGCACTTCAGCTTCAGCGGCAGCTTGAAGCTCCGATTGCTCCTCAACAGAAAGCGGTGCAATAGGGCCATCGACTCGCGAGAAAGACTCAGTAGAAAGCACCTCATTTTTGGAACTTCGCCTTGCACTTGCTTCTACCGCAACTGATGTCTCGGTGTCTAATTTCTTCCCAACCTTTGTCGGTGCTACCATAGGCGATGGTGGCGGTGGAGGTGGCACAGAGCTACGCCTAGTATCAGCTAATACCATTGGCGACGGTGGCGGCGGAGGTGGCACAGGCACATGCCTGACGCTCGCTGGCACCATAGGCGAAGGCGGTGGAGGCGGTGGTACAGTCGGAGGCTGATGCACGTAGCCCTCAGAATTCACCGGTTGGCTTCCAGTCAAACTATCGTCGTGCGACTCACTAGTTAGCGCACGAACGAATGCAGCATAGTCAAGGGCCTTTTTGGACCCCTTAGCACCTGCGGTGTTCGAAGCAGCTTTCATTACTGTCTCTGCTACTTTGTTTGAAGCCCCGGGAAGACCAGCATCGGCCAATGCGGCTTTAAATTCGCGATTAGTCAAGGTGCCACAATCTGCAGCATCGAATCCTTTCAACAGCAACAGCAACCTGCTCGGACCTTCCGTCTTCACAAATGCTCGCATCTGCTCCCATGTGAACGCCGCTGCCTCATCGGGCTTAAAACCTCCCAGCCCCACCGCTCGGACTTTCTCAGTCCGTGGAGAGTTTGCCGAAGTAGACATTGAAGTGACAAACTTTTACGGAAATGAAAGACAAGATAAACGAAGCGAATTCTGCAAGATGAGAAAAATAAGCCCAGCTCCTGCTGGAGCAATTGATGTTTGGGAAGCAAACACAACTCGAGTGAAAAGTAGTGCAGCATGCAGCCACTCCTCATCATTCGTAAACCTACGTACCAAGATGACTTCGGATAATCTTGGTACGTAGGTTTACGAATGATGAGGAGTGGCATGCAGCATATTTCTCGAGTCGTTCAGACAAGTCAACACTCGCTCCACGTAATTATGTACAAGTATTTTGGCGTCAGCAGTGGAACAATGTGATATTTTTGAAAAATATGTGACGATTTTGATGCTAAAATATCAAGAATTCAAGAACCAACATCAGCAGTGTCTCCGATCCGAGGTCTCGGCTGGCATCCGGCATGGCATGCTGTGCCAACTCTACTTACGTTTGCGTACTACAGTACACAAAAAATGCAATGCATGCCTGCAGCACTATTGTTGATAATGCTGAGTACGTGCAGTGCAATCAGAGTGCAATAGCAAAAGACGAAGTTTGCCGGTTTAAAATTTTCTCATAGTAAACAAACCCTCTATCAAAGCACTTAGAAGCTAAGTAGCACGCTAAATTAGCAGCTGTCTCAGAGTCTCAGCAGCAGCAGCAGCACCAGCACCAGCACCAACAGCACCAACAGCACCAACAGCAGCAGCAGCAGCAGCAGTGCTCTAAGCTGTCTAAACTGTGCTTCACTTTGTTGGTAGATTTGCATAATCAAGTGTCTTACCCGAAGTATGCACTCGTAGGTGCAGCTAATTGTTGAAGCTCTTGGTGACCTTCTTGCGAGTGTATTCACGGTATAGTCTAACTAGTTTGATTGGAAAGCCGTATTCACCCCGATATAATCGATTGAGACACTGTTATCCACTCAGCATTACAACTAGCTGAGATGCTGCACACCACTTGGTGCTTGATTCTTTTGACTGCTTGCCTCCGGGCTACAACGACAACGACTCTAGCCGAAGTTCTACCAGGCAACGTCTTCACAAATGCAGGAGCGATCATGCCCCCTTTAGCTATCGATATGGTCATTCCGGTGGCGCCGAAGGACTTGACAGTGTTGCGCTTTACTCTTCGGCATGCACTCAAGTATGCTCAGCACCTTCGAAACATATACCTTGTTTCAGCCCCCTCACGGCAACTAGAAAGCGTTGCTCTTCAGACTAGCACTCATTACACCACGCATGATCAGAAAATTGTAATCATCGACGAGGCAAAGTTTCCATTTTCAATCAGAAGTATTCGTGCCTATTTGCGTGAGGCACGACCGAAAGAAGGCTATGACGGCCAGCCTTTCGACGGCGTCATCGTCACCCCCCAGAAATGCCCCGAAAGCAAACAGGCCATGCAACAAATGCAATTGCTTCACGCTTGCAGGCAGCGATATGCGAACGAGACTTCACCCGAACAGCTCGGAAGGGCAAGATGGGGACAGATAAAAATGGATAAATTCGATCGAGCAGGGTGGATGTTTCAGCAATTTTTGAAGCTAGGGTGCAACCGCGAAATCATTCCTGGCTTAAGTGACGCATATTGGGTGCTGGATTCTGATACAATATTTTTCAACAATTACAGCCCATTTCCTCCAAATAGTGACGGCAATATTTTCAACTACTTACCTGGGGACGGCCGAGATTGCGGAAATCCACCATATTACATGACCCTCAATGCACTTCAGATCAATCCAGAGTGGGAAGGCTCATCTTATGGTTGCGTTGGGAAGGGTGTAACTCGAAAGTGTAGGGTTCGACAACTATGTCCTATTGCTCACCAAATGATTTACAGCCAAAAGGTACACAAGATTGTTGATGATATTTTCCATCTTTGCGAGAAATGGCCTGATTGCCATATATATGATTTTCAGGTTCTCCGTGCTCTGCACTCTCATCTCGAGAAAATTGGCAGTGGGCAAAAATGGTGGCAGACTATATTGCATGAAATGCCCGCTTGGCATACGGTTCGTTTGTTATTGATAACGCAATACCCCTCACTTCAGTTCGTCGTTGACATTCCTTTTCTCTGTCTTTATGTTCAGAGCACATTTTCGGAGTACATCATTTACTTTGCATGGGCTTCATCGAAATTCCCTGAGACAATTGTCGTGTACAACGAGACGCAATTGGGTGTGACTCATAACGAGGTTCGTCTGCGGTCATTGGTCTATGCTTTACGCTGTTCATCTTTACTTTTTCTTTACAGGTTCCGCAGGCAAATTACATGACCAATGCAAAAAAACTCGACGAAGCTTGCCCCATTAGAAGCTTCGCCAGAGCAAATCAGCAATCCAAGGAAGATTTCGCTAAGACGTATTGTACACTTCCAAAAGAGGCACGAGGCCTGTGTGAGACATACTCAGCAGACAAGTAAGTGGACGCTGCAGTATTTGCCTCGATTGACTCCATATCCTGATTGTGGTTGAATAATCGCCTCAAAACTTCACTTGTTTGCAGCCACAACGGCGCGCTTTGCCCCGTACCCAAGTATGCTGGCTTTCATGGATTCAGAAACAAGTACGACGCGTCGTACGACCTTGCATTCAAAGAATTTGATCTCGGCCAACTCAAACGTCAAGAGACGCAATGATTTGTTGTTATATTCGTTACTTCTAGTACCTGCGCCATTTCACGCGTGCGCCCGCCTCGAACCGAAGAAACAATTTTTTATTTGTTTATATTCGTTCCTCAGTGGCAGCTGCCTTACGCTACTTCTATAGAAACCCGACCCACTTCGAGCGACAAGAAAACAATTCACTTAACACTAATTTCGGGTAGTTGGTGGATTTGCTTCTTACTTGGGGTTTGGGGTGGTTTCTCGCGGGCGAAATTTCGTGGTGCGTGGTGTGCACAGAGCTCCCCTCCCCCTCCCACACTTCCCTCCTTGCGATTTCGACTTGCACGCAACGCACGCGCATAAATTCCGGCCCTGAGCACTGGCTTCTGGCTTCTGTTTCATTTGGGTTTGTATTATTTTGAGTTCGAGTTCTTTCCGCCCCCCCTCCCACACCACACCCACACCCGAGCGCAGACTTGGATAAATCGGAATTTAGTACTGGCAGCTTTAAATTATTGCGCTACGATAACTTAAAACGAGACTGCATAAAGGCGGAGTTAGACCTCCTTTGCGGCAGCCTCTCGAATTCGTCGGCTGGTCGCTGCACTGGAGGTAAGGGTTGCAACCAGCGTCTTCGTCTCCTCCAACTCGGTTGCCGCATTCAATAACAGCCGCTCAAAACTGCAAAGCAACAAGATGTAGTCCAAAATGAACACGTTACAACACGATAGCATAGCACAATGCATACAATATGAGTGCATAGTACGCACTTTTTCTTTTGGAACTGCAGCGCTGCTTCTTTGTCTGCGGCTGCATGTTCGTAGTCCCGCCCGCGTCGCACGGCAAACTCTGCTTCGCATTCAGCCTTTACAGCTGCTCTTGCAGCCTCGACTGCCCGCGCAGTGTCTTCTTGCCACTGCAGTTCCTGTGAGAAGTCGTGGCAGCCAAAGCACAATCTTGTGAAAGCAAAGATGGAATACGCATGAAAGATCCATTTCTTCAGTGGTAGCTAAAGCCAAGTCGGTAACAGTGAATTCGAGCTGGAGAAAACATTTGTTGGCCAACGTACAAGTTGTTTGAGTTTGATGGCCGGCATTCCGCCGATCTTCCAAAACTTGTCAGCTTCCTCAGCATGCGTGTACATGTACGCAGACGTCATGTGGTTCTCGTTTTTCCCAGGGCTCTTCGGAGAACTGCCGTAGATCCCATTCATTCTAGATGGCGACACTGGAGAGCTCTTCTTCGAAGGTGTTGTTTGGCCGTAGCCGCTCGAACTTCCTGGACTGCGAGGGCTAGTTATGTGTGCCATAGTAAGGGCCAAACAATTCACGTACACTCAATTTACAGCTCCAGTAGCATTCAGCGTTCAGCCCAGCGTTTCTTCGATGTGTTGATGCGTGCTCTGCTTCGTGCTGCGTGGCTGTTCGGCATTATCATATTATCGTACCTTTTCTGTACTATATTAGCATAGCGTAAATTCTTGCCTCTCTTGCCTGCCTCGTCGCTTGCTGCTTGCCCTTTTGCCCTTTGCCCTTTTTGCCCTCACGCACTCCTTCCTCCTACCAGTAAGCTGCGCCCTTGCGCCCTTCATTCTCCATAGTCCCAGAAGTAAACCTCCTGAGCATTAAAGCTACAAGAGCAGAAGCGAAAACTACTCTAGCCTTTTGTACAGCTACCAGTGTGGCTAGCCTAGCTAGGCAAAACACTAACCAGCTCATTATCGTTACTTGCGAATAATCTAGCTTGATTCCTTGCCAATATCTGTAGTTACTCTGCATTCATTCAATCAATAGTCTTTTAGTCGTGGCTTAGTCGGGTTTGTCGCTAGCTTTTAAATCCAACTGAAATCATGTCCGAAACATGCGCTGACCCTTTGAGAAAACGCCTACCAGAAGACGGCAGTTCTATGAGCGCGAATGGAGCTAAGAAGAAGGATAAGAAATGGTGGGAGGTAAAAAGAGAAAAGAAGAAGGCAAAACGTACCCTAGCTGAACTCGATGAAGGAAACGCGGACAGGAATGACAGTGCCAAGATCGGTGCTTTAGCCCAAGATAGCACCAAAGACCAGCATGTCATGAAGTCTCAGACCGTAGCCTCAGAGGAAGTTAGCACAGACACTAAAGGAGAGAAAAAGAAGAAGAAAAAGTCAAAGAACAAAGCCATGTCAGCTCACGCAACTTACGGGGCTGATACCAACGATACTTCTCGTGCAAGAAGTGATCAAGGAGACGACGGCGAAGGAGGGGAAGAAGAACTTGTACCTAGTGCGAGCACCTCGAACGCTCTCGAGGTACACCAAGGAATTCGTTTCAAGCCTGCTATAGATGTGTTCCTAAGACAGGCATTCTGTGCGTTAAATTCAGACTCCTGCATTACACCGCTTGTTGGAACCTAAACAAAACTACCCTGGTACTTGACCTTACTTGTTGTTTTAGGACTATGCCGAGTCACACAGTGAAGGCGAGCCAGCTGTTCTCTCGGCCCTTCGAGTGGCCACCAAGCAAGCGATGCCCAACGCCAACCACATGCTATCAGGGCCGTTACAGGGGCGCTTGCTCAAGAGCCTGGTGGCCATCAAGGGCGCGCAACGAGTGCTGGAAATCGGCACTTTTACGGGTTATTCGGCACAATGCATGGCTGAAGCAGTCAAAGAGAACACGGCGGGTGGTGGCAAGATTGTGACGCTTGAGATTGACCCGGAGGCTGCTGCTATTGCAAAGGTGAGGATATAAGCAAAACTAATGCTTGGGCTTGCTTGTTTATTGGAGGGCTGGGCTTACCTCTTGCTTCTCACCTGTGCGCCTGTACGCTTTCTGCCTCTATACTCATGAATGCTAGGAATACTTTGCGAAGGGAGGACACCAAGACACCATCGAGATGTTGGTGGGTCCCGCGATGGATGCCTTGGCGACGATGCAAAAACGCAAGAACCAAGAACCGTTCGATTTAGTTTTCATGGACGCTGACAAAAGAGCCTACCGCAAGTGCGTGTTGAAGGAGAGAATTGGCTCCAAGAAGTGGTCTTATATTTTCAAATTAATATATAACACTCGTGCTTTATACGAACTTGTGTGTGTGTGCAGATATTACGACCTTCTCTTGGGATCTAGCCTTCTAGCCCCAAGGGCCTTGATTCTTTGCGACAACGTGCTCTTCAAAGGTATGGTGCTCAACTCCACGCCTGCTGGAAAGGCTAAGTTACAACAGGGCAAGAAGCTCAACTACTGGCAGCGCCGGCACCAGGTGAATGGAGTTTTCGTTTGATGAATAGGAGCATAGTATATTTTTGATGGAGCAGTGCAGGAGAAAAAGAAGGGAAGCTCCCCGAGGTTTTGTTATCTATGTGTTTCGATTTGATCCTTTCTTTAATACCTTATGACCTCCACCGTATCAGGACATCGCGGACGCCCTTCACGATTTCAACGCCTATGTGGCTAATGACCCCCGCACTTCTGCGGTCCTAGTGCCCCTCCGAGATGGGCTCACGGTCATTCGAAAGCTTTAGGGTTTAGGGGGGCTCTTGTGTGGAGCAATTCATACTTCGAGGAGCCACCCTAATAACACAAGAACACCCCCCCCCTTGGCCCTCTTCTCATATTCTTGTTGTGTGGCTGTGGCTAATCGGAAATGGGCGAGGCGCAATTAAGGCGCCCTGTCCTGATATAATTCCTGCGGTATTCGGACAGCTGGGAGTTAGGCAGCTGCTAGTTGCTAGGACCAGGACTAAGATTGCGAATTGCAATTGGATTCTACGACCTTAGTACGAGAGACGAGAGGATCGCCTTATTTCCTTTTTGGTGGCTTTAGGTCTTACTCTCAGGCTCTTAGGTCACAGGTCCTAGATAACAAGCGACGTGGGAAAGGTACCATATTCATAGTAGAAGTAAGCACTCCTGGGCCCAATTCAAAACATAAAACGATAAATGGCGAGTAGCCTCACAAGAGAAAAAGATGCGGTTGGTTTTCTCCTGATATCTAGAGGCCACACATCTTGATAACAACAAACATTCCCGGCGGCGTAAGTGCAAGTGCAAGTTTTAAGGGAATATCTCCACTCAGCTGAAGTTTCCGATCCTTTCGCGAAAAAGCGCAACTACAAGAACAACCAACACTTTGCTCCTCGTCTCCAATGATTGCTCGATCATCTACCTTCTATTCACGAGGAATTGCGAGTCAAAGAGAGACAGTGACTTGAGAAGCGCCGTTTGCACCTGCGAGGCAAAAAGGTTGAAGAAATAGAAACGAAAGTTAGACAACCCCCCTTCATAAGAATAGTGCTTGAGTACATTCAATGCTTTCACATTCAGTTGGAAAGAAACATGTATGTTCAATTACCAGAATGCAGAGTTGAGGCTGGTCTCTAGCGAGAGCTTCATAAGCGGTGCGGTCTACCACCCAAATCGCACTTGCCACTCGAGCTACTGCTGTGAAGGGCTGTTCCACTTGCAAGAAAAAGCCACACTCGCCTGCGATACCGCCGCCGCTGATGCGCTGAATGCGCCGCCAAGTACTGAGGTCATCATCGTCACGAAGTTGGCCATCCTCAGCGTCTGAGGAGAGGGAGTTTTGGGAGCTGTTGCTGGTGACAGTTTTTGCGCTGTGAATGAAGTTCAAGTGTGGTGGCACCAGCATATCTACAGTGCCAATCTCGAGAAAGATGAGCTTATCCGCTGCGCCGCCGCGGTGAAACAACACCTCCTCTGATGCCACCTGAAGAGTGTGAGTGCATTCGTATGCAGATGAAGTGAACGGGCGTCAATTCAACACGCAACGCACATTTTCGCGTTTTGTGATTGTGCGAATATTTTTATTTCATTGCAGATAATGATATTACCAGAGAGCGTTTGAAGTGTTGAGCTAGGGCGGTTTTGGCGGAAGGAACACGGAGCGGGCTCGAGGCGGCTGGCAGTTGCAAGTAGTCCTCCAAAATCGCTACCAAGGCATCGGTACTTGAAGATGACGCCATCATCGTCATGGCATCGTCGTCTACATGTGGATGCTTGGCACCCGAGGGACTGCGCGTGGCCTGCATCGTGCGGTAATAGCTGGGGTGCCGTGCAAATCCCCCTGTAGTAGGGGAACCCGGGGCGTTGCTAATACTGCTGACGTTACTCGAAAACTCATCACCATTCTCAGGGATAGACACCGCAGGAGGCCGTGGAGTGCTCTTGACTACTTCATTGGATGATGATGAAGTACCCTCAGCCGCCTCGAGAATTTCAGCAGGTGACAGCATAAGCGGTGCAGTAGCAGCAGCAGTGGTTTGCCCGAGAAGGAAGAATTCCTCACACCACTCGAGAGCATCATCGAGGTTTTTGAAAACTGGTTCGAGAGCAGAAAGTGGCACGCCGGCGACTGAAGGGGTGACTGAGGATGGCTCTAAAGAGGACGCTTCTATCACCTGTATAGAGTGATTAGAAAGTGTTGAAATGAGGGGAAATATACAAAGAATTGAGAGTGGAGAGGATATAGGTTTAAAGGCAACCACAATATGCACCATAAGAAGACAGGGTACAGAAAGCTTATTGAATCATGGATCGGAGGTGTCAACATCTATTCTTACTTCGTGGGCGAGCAGGAGGTCAGTGATGGGCTGCGACGAGACCACAAAGATGCACAGAATGCCGTGAGTCTTGAAGGTTTGTTTGAGCATGAGAAAGCACGACCGAGCGGCGCTAGCATCCAGGCCAGTGGCGCCGCAGAAGTCTAAAATGCAAAGCCGCACGTGGCTCGTTGTCTTCTTGCTTAGATGCTTGGCACCATACCTTTTGTCCGTTGAGGATGCAAACAAGGACCTTCCGAGCGGAGGGGGAAGTAATCCGAGTTCAGCATCCCGCCCTTGGTTCATCACTAATGTGCCATTCCCTGTTGCTTCTTCTTCGTGCTGCTCCAGTGCCGAATAGCCCTTTGCAGTGTTTTGGCCATTTTTGCGCAGTCCACTCAACTTCAAGCGCGTGCGTTCATTACTAGGCAACGGTGAAGTGTCTCTTCCATTGCCTTGAACTTCACTCGCTACCATTTCTCCGTCAACTAGTAAGCGAGGAGGTGAAACGCTAGGAGGACTCGAGCCATAAGAGCCTTGAGATCCAAAGCTGCCCGTGTAAGAAAGCTCATAGGATGCAGCTTTAGGACGCGAGGACGGAATTGCAAGGGAAGCTGAGGTAGTCGAGCCATTGCCAGTGCTCCCGTTACTACGGGTGTCGCTCTGGCTTATTTTCATAGCACTGCTGCCTCCTCTTGGGGTGTTGGCCGATTTCACTTTGCGTTTATCCGTTGGGTTTTGCTTGGCACCATTGGTCTTAGTCAGCAGTGATGCTTTCTCAGTTTCGTCGGCAGTTTTAGTACCAATTTGACTATCATCAATGTTCA
>Ga0307930_1002663_pt1 | contig 13489 bp, 12 predicted proteins | sample OrgLakmetageno46_FD_203161 | JGI IMG/M metagenome (GOLD analysis project Ga0307930, IMG submission 203161) | Saline water microbial communities from Organic Lake, Antarctica - #46 | ecosystem: Environmental > Aquatic > Non-marine Saline and Alkaline > Saline | place: Antarctica: Organic Lake... | reverse complement strand
CAAGATGGCCGAGACTGACGTGCTTTGGCCGATGGACAAACACAAATTTCTGAATGGGATCCGGAGGACTGCACGTTGACGCCCGCGAGGCGACCAATCAAAAGGCGGCGGTCATGGCGCACGTGTCTGATTTAACCTCGCGTTCAAGGCGGCTCGCACTTCATCGATGTTCATTTTGCTATAAAAACTCGCCATATGGTTTGGAACTGAAATACTTTTTTCTTTTTTTTCTACTTTCTCGTTTGTTGGCTGCAGTTATTATTTTCACGAAACAACATTGAAAAAAGTTGACCCCAACTTCGCTGATCGTTTTGGCCAGTGCGGCAGGCCTATTTATTGTTCTGCGGAGTGTGCAACACCAGCCCTACAACACCCACAGACACCTCGCTTTTTGCAAATTTTACGAGAAACTTGGCCAATGCCCCTCTCCCTCCTGAATCATTCCGCACTTGCTTTGTTTGCGCAACGCACGCGTATTCCCACTTCTGCCCGCAGCATTGGCTTCTGTGTCGAGTTCGAGTTCATCGCATTCGCCAATTAAACTCCTACGGAAAAAATAAGGCCTCTTTGTCTTTGAGAGCTTAAATAATTCCAAGCTACTTTTCGCTTCATATCAGCACCCAAAAAGTTATTTCGAGGGCATGTGGAGCTGCTGTGACAAGCCTTAGAAGAAGACCTTGGCCTTTTCCGTAAGCACCCATGCGCCGAGGATGCGGAAACTGAAGAAGAGCGCCGCGAGCACAATCAAGTACAAGCCCCAATCTGAAAGGCAGAAAAGATGGAAAAGTAAAAATCTGAAGACGAAAAGCGAACCAAAGGTAATCAAGTATATGTCATGACAACGGCTCATTTGTAAACAACGACTGCAATGCACTACAGAGAGTCCACCAAATAGTTCTCTTATTATCCACTTGAATGCTGGAAACGTGCTCACCTTCTTTCACGACGTCGTTTTGTTCGAGCAAATTGTCACACGCCATGTCAGCAATTTCAGGACTTGCGCTGTTGGACCCGCAGTCGTTGAACTCGATGAGCATGATCAAGTTCAGGCAGTATTTGAGCGCGCACAAGTACTGCGCCCACCGCAGGTAGGTGGGAATTTGCGAAATGCGCACGAAAAAGCCGGCAAAGAGCATTTGCGGCACGAAGACCGCCGGCGCCAGCTCCGCAACGGCTTTCACGTCGGGCACGGAGCAGCCGAGCACCACGGCCACGGAGCTGGACGCAATGCCCAGAGCCCAAGCGGCGCCCACGAGCATGATGAAGTTGCCCTGTAAGCCAAGCAGCGGGTACACGAGAATGTAGGCCACCTGTACGCACACGTGTGCATGCACCGAAGAAACAAGAATGAGCTTACAAATACGAAAGAAAAGAACGCATAAGGCACCCAATCATGGCACTGAAAAATAAAATCCAAGTTCAGTTGAACATCGAGATAACGAAAACATGTTTTTTTTAATGTTCTGAAAAGACGAAAGAAAACTTACAAGATTTTGCAAAAAAGCAAGGGGCAATTCCACGAGGCCTTTCGCCAAAAAGTACGCCAAAACCGAGTAGGTACCCTGCGGGTGTTTGGGAAAGAAATCAGCATACAAACAAGGAAAGGTTGAATGATGGTATGCTCCGAAATAGCAGCAAAAATACTTTTCTGTCTTCTGGATTTAGTCTAGCAAAAATATTAGATGGCTTCTGATTTGCTCAATACATATCCTACCGTGGTGTATTCGCGCAAGAACACGGGGCGCTCCAGGGGAAAGCCGAGCATGACGGGTTGCGCAGTGCCGAACATGCTGCCAATGGTGACCATGACCAAGGCCCCAAAGTGCGATGGTAGAGCGTCGGGTTCCGCCGAATCACGGCTGCCGGCACCCTCAAAAATGAGGCCAAACAGCAGGTTGAGGAAAATGGTGATGCCAAAACGGCCAATCAGCGCGGCTTTGTCCCGCACCAGGGCTTGGCTTTCGCGGGTCAAGAGTTCGTAGAGCTGCTTGGAGAACGACGCCAAAATGGGCTGCAACGAGTCGCCTTCCAAAGCAGCACCCGTTTGGCGTGCCTTGCCTGCGAGATACAGGGAAAGGACAGGAAGGGAGACAAAATGAGGTCTCCTAGTCGTTGTAAAGAATAAAATGTAGTTGATTTATGTCAAATGCTCAAAAATACTTTCCTAACAAACACAGGCACCGGTACGAAACAAATTCTTTACTTGGGGAAGTGCCTCCAGCTGCAGGAGTGTCGAGAAGTACGAGCTTGTTGCCACTGTTCGAGCGAGCCATGGAAGGGGCATCGGCCGCGAAAAAACCGTCCCCTTGAAGCTTTTCCACCGAGTACTGAGACGCCACTCTGTTAGTATTGTACGTGAAACGAGAAACGGATAAGGGTTGACGGGGAAAATCAGATGTGTGTGCACTACGAGGAGGATGTACATGGGAGTTACTGATCAAATGTTCAAGCATAAGTAGAGAGGATAAATGCTAGTCTAGATTCACGTTAAGTGCTTACTTCATGATGAAGTCGGCAGGGTTGTGGTGCGCTGGGGACGGGTAGCCGCGGGCGCCAAATCCGTCGACCACCGACGGCGTAGGCCCCTGCCACATGATGCGGCCGTCTTTGAGCAGCATCACCGAGTCAAAGAGGTCGAACACCTGGGGGGGGGGGGGGCAAGAAGAGATGAATTAATGAAGAAGAGAAGTAGAAGAAAAGGAAGACGCCAGAAAGAGAAAAGGAAAGCGACAATTTCGCAATCTCATAGTTATAGAAATGCGCCACAAAAAAAAAGAAAGAACTTTTCACACATGTTGAAATCAAGCCAAAAATAGGTGTAAGCGCCGCACCTCCGACGAAGGTTGGTGGATGGTGCACGCAACGGTGGTGCCGCGCTGCGCAATGGTGCGCAGGAGCCGGACACAGTTTTCGGCGCTGTCGGAATCCAGGCCGGAAGTAGGCTCATCCAGGAAAACGAGCGATGGTTTGGTGACCAGTTCCACGCCCACCTATGGGTAAAATAAAAGATAAAGCAAAGTTGGCTCAGGTTGGGCACAAGCACACACATACAATCAGATTGAATTATCCCTGTAATGTTGAAAGGCATAAGGGCAAGTGGTGATCTTACGTTATCGCATGTTCTAGCAAACTCTTATGGCCGCAAAGTTATGATAAAAGAGGTCCTCAAACTCACCGAGGTGCGCTTGCGCTGGCCGCCGGAGATGCCCTTGATCATTTCACCGCCAATCATCACGTCCGCGCAGCCGGAAAGGCCGAGATCGTTGAGCATGGTGTCCACCAGGGCTGTGCGGGACTCCAGCGGCATGTCCTTGAGCCGCAGAGCAGCGCTGAAGGCCAGGGCTTCCCGAGGAGTGGCCGTCGCCACCAAGGCATCGTCCTACGTATAGAAGGGTAAAAGGTAGAATTGAGAACAACGATGAATACCATTAATAGAGAAAATTCTACAAGAATGGCATAGGTCAATTTCGCTTTTAGTCGTTGTTCTGACGTACTGAAACTTCCATGTTGCTCGAAGTCGTGTAAGCTTAAAGTTTCTCACCTGCATGACGTAGGCCACATTGCGGCGAAAAGTCACCGGGTTGACTGCTTTCCCATCTACCGACATGTACGCGCTGACTTTCACGGGGCCTCGAGAAGCGCTGCGGCCAGCGAGCACGTTCAAGAGGCTTGACTTGCCCGCGCCCGAGGGTCCGAGAATCGCGCACACGGAACCACCCGCGATGGCGCCCGACACATTCGACAGAATCGGCTTGTCGCCCACGTGGAAAGAAACGTCTTGCCATTCCAGAGTAGGGCCCACTACCTTGCCTGCTCAGATTCGAAAAGAAGGGAAAGACTCATTTGTTGAGGGTATGAATGTAAGCGGTAGCGACGAGGTTCGAGATGGCGTAGGTTCAGCCAAGGATTTCAAATGAAGAGAAAAGAAATGCAACCATCTGTGCTATTTATAAAAAGGGCTCAGTATCTCCATGAAATGGTTATGCTTATCTTACAAGTACCGTGCCTTTGCACAGGAGCAATGTAATTTGATTTTCTAGGAGTGTATGATGTATGTCGATTTCACAAATTTTACGACGAGCAGGGCGTGGGTTTAAATGACAGGAAACGTTGCGTACCACTCTTATTTTTCAAGGCTTCGAACTCGCTTGAAGTTAAATCTTCAGCTACAAGTGTCGGCATGTCTGCACAGACTGAGTGTATTCGCACGGGAGAAATGTTTTATATGTCTCTTACGCAGAGTGTTTGTTTGTTCCTACGGAGCTAAGTAACTTAGATCGTCATCGCCCTTTGTTCCTACGGAAATGGTTACGTTTTCTCCAACCACGTGCGTGTTCTGTGATGATGATGACGAATGACGCACTTGCGTAAAGAAGTTAAGAAGTGCAGTTCCAGCCAACTCCCGAGGGGGGGATGGTGCAGTAAAGTCAACAACTCAACTCTGCCGTCCCGGCGGCCCGGCGGCCATTTGAAGCCGGTCCAATAGGAAGCAAAACACAAAGAAGCAAATAAAAAACGAGCACACAGCCGTAGCCGACCGATCCAGCGACCAGTGCGTACCGTCAGGGGCGCGCTTGAAGGGCTGAGCGCAATGCCTACCATGGATTTAGAACTCGGGCCAACAGGCGGTGGCAGCGACGTTGGAACTGTGCTTCGCAGCATGAACGTGATGCAGGCTGCCAAGGAAAACAAAGAGGAGCTTGACAAGTGCGTAATACCACAGTACCTTCTCGAACACACACAGCCTATCCAAATAATCACAATTCCTCAACCTCTTCACGGCCTTGTGCTTAGCTCTTTTCTAAGCACTCGTTACAGTCAAGCGATCACCATCAAGGATAATTTGTCCACTTCCTGCAATACTCGTATGGGCTCAACTCGTCCTCGTTGAAATTGCTCACACTCATGCACATTCCCGAGAACGTTTCCATTATTCTTTCTCATTCGTTAACTTCCCACCGACACCTTCTCGTTATTGTTGTATCCCTTGAATTCCTCTTCCAGGCTCGGCGGCGTGCTCGCCCTCTCCAAGTTGCTTAAAGTGGACCTCAAGTCTGGCCTCACTTCAGAGCAGGTACACGCAAATGATCAACTGTTGACTCCTTCTATAACTTCCCTTGAAGCGGCAAGCCTCACAGCGCTCGCATTCATTCTAGAGTGCTCCCTACGCTCGAATTTTAACTTCACGTGTATCTTAGCACTCTTCTCCAGTTGACACAGAAGTTCATGTTATTTTTTTTAGGTGGTGCAAAGCCGGGAGACGCACGGAGACAACGTCATGCCCGAGCCGCCCATGACTTCCTTCCTGACGCTCTTCATTGGGTCCTTCAACGACCCGGTGCTCATGGTGCTCATTGTGGCTGCCATTGTGAGCCTGGTGCTCGGAATGCTCGATCCCGCTCACGCCGAAACCGGCTGGATCGAGGGCGCGGCCATCATGATTGCGGTGCTGATCGTGGCAGTGGTGACCTCCGGCAACGACTACGCGAAAGAGCTGCAGTTCCGCGCCCTGGCGAAATTTGCGCAAACCATGGAGTCGTGCACGGTGCTCCGCGATGGTAAGCCTTTCAAACTGCAGGCCACTTCTTCAAATTGTGGGCATGCATTCGAAGCACGCTTGAGTCGCTTGACGAGTCTTTGCCCGTGCTACCTTAAAGCCTCATCTCAAATCCGTGTCCGCCCTTATGCCCCGAGAGTCTCTAAGCACAACGCACTTATTTGACAATGGAGCACCTTAAATGGTCTCGGGTGTACTTCTTATCAGTCCCATCAATCCGAGCACGGTTTCGCCATCTTTGCATGCCCTGGAAGAACTTCCAATCAACACCGTTTGCGCCTTTATTTTTTGTCATTCAGGCTCCCACAAGACCCTCAACCCTAAGGAAATCGTGGTAGGCGACGTGCTGTGCCTGAAAGGCGGGGACCAAGCCTACGCTGACTCGGTGCTCTTCGACAACGACGAGCGGAACGGCGTCTCCATGGACGAAGCGGCTTTGACGGGGGAGTCGGAGCTGGTGAAGAAGCATGTGGACGGCAAAGACCCGTTCCTCCTGTCCTCGACGGTAAGATAGAAGAGATGGGGTTCAATCGCAACCAACCAACAGAAGCAAGAGACGAGCTCAAAGAGACGGGAAAAAAAATCGAAGCCTTGAAAGCTGAGGACCGCATTCTGATTTCTTTCTCTCTCTCTTTCTTTTTTTTCCTCCTGTCAAGTGATTGTTTATTTATTTGATATTTAAAAAAAAACAGGTGTGCGCGACCCACGGCAACAAGGAAGACTGCAAGAGTGTAGTAGTCGGGGTGGGGTCCTTCTCGCAGTGGGGCCGCATTCAAGCCAACTTGGACCAAGAAGACGTGAGCACGCCGCTCCAAGACAAGCTCGAAGACATGGTAAGAAATCTATTAGTAAAATAGGATGAAATCCTTAGAGCTCACCCTTTTCTTGTGAGCGTACTTATCGAATGCTCCTCCTGAAAGCTCTCCTATTTGGTATGGCCTGATTTTAATGTGAATGCTTGCCGTGGTGTCGAAAATCATCGTATTCAACGTATTCTTGAAGGTGGTGTTGATCGGTTACGTGGGCACGGCCTGCGCCGCGCTGACTTTTGCAGTCATGCTCATTTACGTCGCCGTGTCCGACCCTACGGGCCAAGACTGGGTCACGGGGATTGTGGACGCGTTCATCATTGCCATCACCATCATTGTGGTGGCGATTCCCGAAGGCCTCCCGCTGGCGGTAACCATCTCCCTGGCTTACTCCATGAAGAAGATGGCGCTGGACAACAATCTGGTCAAGCGGCTCGAAGCTTGCGAGACCATGGGGAATGCGACCAACATTTGCTCCGACAAAACGGGCACCCTGACCGAGGGCCGCATGGCGCTCGTCGAAGGCTGGTTTGCGGACTCGTTCGTGCGGGAAGACGGCTTCGAGGCCTTCTTTGCGAAGTTCAAGGATGGCCTCAGCGCGCCTCCAGGCAAATCGACCTGGAAAAAAGCCGCGGCTACTGAGGCCTGGCTGGAGCCGCTGCTGCAGAACATTGGCATCAACTCGTCGGGCGAGGTCACCTATGGCTTCACCTACTTCGCGCCGCCCCGGGACAAGGAACCGGTGCCCCTGCCGTGGTTGGCGGACAAGGCCCTGCAGGCGAAGCCCATGCCCCCCGAGTGGGGGGAAGACCGGGCCAAGGAAGCCCGGTTCGTGCAGGTGTGGAAAGACCGCCCGGACCACTTCAACATGACCGAGCTCGCCCTCCTGTCGTTCGCCCACAAGCTGGACTACGACACCATCGACGCCAAGCAAAAGGGCGTGCTCAAAGTGGTGCCCTTCAACTCCAAGGTATAACAAGAGAGAGATGGTTGATCAGAAATAGGCAGAAGAGCGAGAAAAAGAAAGAATTAGCTTTTGAGCTTTAGGGGCCTATAAAATGTGTAGAATTGAGAGAAGAAAAAGAGTGCTGAATATACTGGTGGCGAAGTTCTTGTTCAAAACTCTAATCTTCACATTCTTCACCTTGTTTCCGCTTTCGTTTTTTTTCGTTTTTCTATCCTTTTTCCAGGTAAAGCGCTCCGCTGCGATGATTGGCCTTCCCGGCGGCAAAGTGCGGGTGCTGGTGAAAGGTGCCCCCGAAATCGTGGCCAAGTACTGCACCCACTACGCGACTCCCACCGGCAGCCTGGCCCCTCTCTCTGACACCAAGGTCCAAGAACTGGCCGATGCCCAAGACGCCATGGCGAACGCGCAGAAGCGGGTGATTTGCTTGGCTCACAAGGACGTGGACGCCGCCTCACTCCCCGCTGCCCCCGGGGCCATGACCGACGAAGACATTGACGCCCTGTGCACAGGCGGCCTCTGCATTGACGCTTACGTGGGGATCATTGACCCATTGCGGCCTGACGTGCCAGCTTCGGTCTCCACGGCCCAAGCTGCGGGGGTGAAGGTGCGCATGGTCACGGGCGACAACCTCAAGACCGCAGTGGCGATTGCGGACAAGGCGGGCATTTTCAAGACCGGCGACATTGCCATGGAAGGGCCGGAATTCCGGAAGCTGACCCCCGCCCAGCTCGACGAAATGCTGCCGCGGCTCACGGTGCTGGCCCGCAGCGCGCCCGAGGACAAGTTCCTGATGGTGACCCGGCTCAACGGCAAGAACATGCCCAAGAACAAGAGCGAGTGGGAAGCCGCCCACCCGGGCTGCAGTTGGGAGAAAGAAAAAGACTTGCTGCTTCCCGGGTATGTCGAAGAGTGGTCGAAGCGGCACCCTGGGGGCGGCGACATTGTAGGGGTCACGGGGGATGGCACCAATGACGCGCCTGCGCTCAAGGCGGCCGACGTGGGCCTCGCGATGAACTCGGGCACCTCCGTGGCGAAGGAGGCCAGCGACATCGTGGTGTTGGACGACAATTTCTCGTCCATTGTCACTGCCATCAAGTGGGGCCGCTGCGTGTACGACAACATTCGCAAGTTCTTGCAGTTCCAGCTCACGGTGAACGTGGTCGCCCTGCTTCTGGTCTTCATTGGCGCCCTCTCCGGCCAAGAGCCGCCCCTGAATGCGGTGCAAATGCTGTGGGTGAACTTGATCATGGACACCATGGGAGCTCTGGCGCTCGGCACCGAACAACCAACGGACGCTCTCCTGGCGCGCCCTCCTTACAAGCGTGACGCGGCCCTGGTCAATAAGCCCATGTGGCGCAACATTCTGTTCCAGTCCGCGTACCAGCTCATCGTGCTGCTCTTGTTGCTCTTTCTGGGCGGCGGCGGCAGCAACGGCGAACCGGGCGGCTGGTTCAACGTGGTCTCCGGCAACACTTGCAAAGAATTCAGCTCGTCTTCCCTGGACGACGGCCTCTTTGCGTGGGACACTTCGGGCAAGCACGTGGGCTCGGACACCGGCACCGTGGGCTGCGCGACCTTCACCGAGGGCATTCTCAAGGACGGCTCGAGCTACCCCACGCTGAGCTGCGCCGACGACCTGTCGTACTCTTGCATGCTCGAAAAAGGCTACGACGACTTCAGCGAGTACGACCACCACAGCTTCGAAGAAAACTGCTTGAAGTGCGACGAGCCTAACTTCGTGCACTACTCCATCATTTTCAACGCCTTCGTGTGGTGCCAAATTTTCAACGAGTTCAACGCCCGATCCATCGGCGACGAGTGGAACGTCTGGATGGGGCTGCACAAGAACCCAGTGTTCATGGTGGTGATTGTGGTCACCATTGCCCTCCAAATTTTCATCATCGAAGCCGGCGGGTACTTCACTAAGACCAGCGGCCTCACCGCCATGCAGTGGGTGATTTCCGCGCTGCTCGGTGTTGGCGCGATCCCCGTGGGCGTCGTCATGCGCTTCTTCCCCGTCAAGGAAGACCCTGCAAACTTCGCCATTCAACTCAAGTAAAACACAAAAAATATGGTGGAGGGAAGAAGAGACCGGTGTGGGTGTTGATCGAGGGCCGAGGTTCAGAGATAAGCATCAGAGTGAGAAATTGGAAGAGTAAGTAAGCATAAAATGAATGCCGCGGAAACCTGCACGATTTTGGTAATCGATCACTGGCGGATTTCTTGTTTTCAACTCAAGCTCACGTGAAGCGCGTCTACGACAGGGATGGATCGATGGGAGCGGCAAAAGGTCTGGTGTAGAGCGCTGACTTCGGACAAAAGGGCCACGTGACTCCACCACGAACATTAGGAAAAGAAAGGAAAGAAAGCAGAAAGCCAGTTCGTTTGAGAAGTCCTCTACCAAGGGCAACAACAACGAAATGGGTTGACTGTTTTTTCCGAGAGTTCGGCTTTCTTAATGATATTATACTTCGAGAAATAAGGAATTATGAATTATCACCCCGGACTTCTGACATTGAGACACGAAGCAGATTTCTAGACTTCTACATCTACATTTCCTTTTGAATTGGACCTCTTCGCTTTTCAAACTGAGCACTTCACGTGAAGAAAAGCGACACGTAAAACAGCGAAATGTCCATAGAACATCTAACAGAAATACAGAAACGGCAAAAGATCGCCCTGAATTCCACCCACGCCTAACGCCATTCCTTGACCGTAGTAAGATAATAAGCAATAAGCGAGCCGGTCTGTTGGGTGCTTAATCGGCAATCAAACCACAACAACATAAAGAGGCCCACGTGTCGACTTCACGTACTCGTTACTGATAAAAGTAGGAACGCAACGAAAGAGCGCATGCACCGTTCATGTGCTTAATTAGTGCCTTCACCAAGAAGTCGTTCCAGCAATAAAAGCAGCGCAGTGGCAAAAAAATCTCGCCCGCGTGAGCGTTCTGAGATCCAATTCTCAAACGAATGCCAGCCGACGTGCCAATAACGAGTGCTTTCCAGTTCAGTTAATTAGGACTCAGGCATCTTACTGAGCAGATTAGTATCATCTCAAACATATCGCCCTGAATAGCATGGTTTGCCTGGCGCACGCTGGCTGTCGAAAAGCACGTGGCGTTGCCGCGAGAATGTGGAAGTACTGATATCAGGCCATTGCATTATTTCCAAGTGTGAGAAGTATCACCCTAGAAAATCTCAGGCCAAAGTAACGACTGTCTCAATACCATACCTTAAAAGTTGGATCGCGACTCCACGGACCCTCTTTTACTTTTGTCGTTAACCGCTATTTGTTCTTTCACGGCATCACCAATCAATTTGTTTTGCTCATCGTCGAAATTCACGTTTCATCAGTTTTGAAATTGTGGCCAGTTTCTTTTCCGTTGCTCTCATCATTAGCACTGAAGCCACCAATCTGGCTACCGTCTTGTACTGTAGAAGGAGACCCCTCAAGATTTGTAGGCATTGTTTGCTCAGAAGTTGACTCAGGGCTAGCGTACAGTGGTGACCTTTGATCATCAGGATACTGATGGTGCTGAATTGACTTTGACGAATCTCGTTTGGCCAAGCACTCGAAGACAGGAAGACCAGTGGCCACGAAACCAAGGGCACAAGTGCAGTACAGCGGGCTCGCAGCAAGGCTAGACACTACAAGGCATGCTGCCAATAATGCAACCAGCAGTGGGGGTAGCGGGTAGCATGCCATCAAAAATGGTCGTATGCGCTCGGGTTGAGAGCGACGCAAAACAACGGTTGCGCTCGCCGTGAAAGCATAGAAAAGCCATGACGCCTGCAACAAGAATATAGTGGCACAAATGCATAAAACACACAGATGTGAAATTATGCAAAATCAAAATTAAATAGAAGTTCGTGTAAGCACACAATAACAAATCAATGACGAAAAATAGATGCCCACTTATTCACCGGTCCAAAGTAGTCCAAGAGGGAAGCAAAGGATGACCCTGGTGCAAGCAAGAGTGCAGTGGCCCACAAAGCTTGTGCAATTAGCACACGAGCTGGAGCTCCATAGGTATTCAGGTGACCAAAGAAAGTGGGAAATAGTTGAGCACCGCCCTCGTCCGCGCCAATGTAGTCAGCGGCAGTTTTGCTGCCACAATCAGAATTGTCATTAATACCATCTCCAGCGCTGATCTCACCACTTGTGCTGCCTTCGTTGTTTTCGCTCGAATAAGCTACCGGTTTTTGCAATGCCTTCTTGTGCGCGTCGCGACTTCGTGCAACAGCGTAAAATAAGCGACCACCCGTGAGAATGGAGCCGTTACAAGAGCCCATCGTAGATATTGCGACACCAATCGCCACAAGTGCCCGTCCCACCGCACCACCACCAAGCGCGTTGGAGAAGTCAACTGCCACCTGTTCAGCAATTCATTTAGGTCGCATAAAAAGGTCACGTTCTATAGGAAGGCTTTCGAGTACAAATACATAATTCCACAGAAATGATTGCCCTTAATCTTGACTCACCGCAGCGGAGGCCACGATGTCCGACTCCACGAGGACGGCAAAGTACGCAAGGTTACACGACAAGTACAGCGCCGCTACGCCTGCCACAGAACCTACAATGATACGAGGCAAATTGCGGCCTGGATTGACGATGTCTTCCGCTAAGCTGCCAACGTCAGCCCAGCCATCAAATGCCCATAAGCACGGCACCACCGCCCGCCCAAAACCAGCCCAGCTGCTAGCTCTAACACTGCTGCTTTCATTGTTGTCAGTGTTATCATTACTCCCGTTGTCTGAAGTCATGTTGCTATTAGTGACGTTTGCACTGTTTTCAGCAACGCCATCAGTGCTGTCAGAACTGAAGTTGCCTACTAGTGTGGATGGGCCATCGATCACGAGATAAATCAGCCCAGCAGTGAAAAGCGCAACAATCATAGCAGCCTTGAGCGCCGTGAGACCTGCAAATAAGGAGAAAGGTCAACACGGAATATGAGATTACCAACAATATGAAAGTTAAATCATCGCGGACCGTTCTGTAAATTGGCTGTCTCGCGCACGCCCATGCAGTTATTAAATGTCAGTGCCCAGATGCACACTACAGCTATAAAGGTGGAAATCCAACTAGATCCTCCGTTACAATCGTCGCCAGAGCACACTGCAGCACCACTAAATGCTGCTTCTAGATATTGACCAAAGACCGTGGCGATGATGGCCTGAGAGCCAGGCTTCAGAACCCAAAAATTGGTCCAAACGAATACGAACGCGGCGCGGTCACCGTACGCCAACCTAAGATATTCTGCATCACCACCAGCCGAGGGCACCGATGCACCAAGCTCGCAATAACACTGAGAAGCCACTGCTACAAGTACAGCTGCCACCACCCATGCCAAGAGCGCTGAAAGACAGCTTCCTGCTTCATCGAGAGCGGTGCCTGCTGAAGCGAAGATGCCCGAACCAATCATAATGCCAACCACAACGCCAAGGCCGTCGTACAGTGTGAGTACTTGAGTGAGGGTTCGCACCTCGCTAGTAGAAACCATATCATCAGACAGCAGAAGACCATCCGAACGCAGCGCATTAAATGTTATTGCCATTTCACGTCTTCTTCAGTCTCTAGAACGAAAGATACAGGATACTATCACCAGCAGTACAAGACAGTCGGGCCTCGAAGGGACAATTTCAGAAGACTAAGAAAGAAATACAAAGTAAAGCAGATTATAATAGGAGAGAATTGTAATTCTACTAGAAGTGGGACTTATCAGGCACACATGCCCGAGTGGCCATGTAGCATGGAGCCATGGAAGTGATGGTACGGATACACGGATACTACTTACTGTAAAAGCCCAAAGCAGTGGCACGCTGTAGATCTTTCGCAGTCCAGGATTGTTTGGTTCTGCTCGGGCATTTTGATCCAAAGATCAAAGCGAGGAAATCACAGAATGCATGTCCTTTTTTCACTTACTCCTAGAATGCATGTTTTATAGGCTAGAATGCATGTCTCTCTGTTTGGCCTTCTCTTTCGCGCCATTTAGTATACGCCTTTGGCCACCATGAAAGGAGACCACCGTGATGACTGACTGCGCCACGCTGTAACTTTCTTAAAAGCCTCAAGGACCGACAGCTGCAACATATAGCACCATTACTGAGCAACTACTTCTGCAGATTGCGTGGCTGCGTTCCCGAATGCTTTCAT
>Ga0307930_1002660_pt1 | contig 13496 bp, 10 predicted proteins | sample OrgLakmetageno46_FD_203161 | JGI IMG/M metagenome (GOLD analysis project Ga0307930, IMG submission 203161) | Saline water microbial communities from Organic Lake, Antarctica - #46 | ecosystem: Environmental > Aquatic > Non-marine Saline and Alkaline > Saline | place: Antarctica: Organic Lake... | reverse complement strand
GTCGAAAAATCCACCGCCCACCCGCCCGGCCCGGCATGTATCTTAAGACGACGCCCGCCCGCCCGGCCCGAGCAGAAAAACGAAAAGGACGCCCACCCGCCCCTTGGGCGTGTGTCGCAAATAGGCCGGGTGGGCGCCCGCCCGGCCCTGTCGGTGGTCCTGCTGTGACTACTTTGAACTTGTATTTCTTTGTTATTGGGAGAGTATTAACTAGACTAGACTTTTGGCTTTTGGCTTTAAGACCCCCCTTAAGTTAAGTGCCATGTGCTATGCCATATATCTATATCTAAAGTCTAACTGCTACTCTCCAAGGTTCTCCTAGCTCCTAGAGCCACAGCTACAGTCCTGCAGTCCAACAGTATTTCTTATTTCGTTATTCGGTATTAAAGCACGATTTGGAAGAACTGGTGCTGCAACTGGCATTTCAGTAAATGAAGACAAGTCACGGTATTGCCAATGCAGATATTTGCTATCGGATTTCGGATTTCGGAAGTCGAAGTTCCAGATATCTGGAACTCAATCAAATCGAATTCAATGATAAGAAATGGAGTCCGAGTTCTACGAGTAAACCATATCGCCGAGCCCCACATGGGGCCATACATGCACCAGTTTCCTTGATCTGAATACACACAAAAAAAGCTGTCCGTCTTCTAGGTCCTTGCCTTGACTTCAGTTCATCAGTAGATGCCATTTCTCCTCTCTACGCCACCATGTAGCCCTCTGGCACGGGAGCGGTAAAGGATCCAAAAATGACCTTGGGTGCGAATTTTTGAAGGAGAAAGATATTAACAGGTACAAAAAGTGAAGTGTGTCGTAAGTTTGCACACACAAAAAAAAGATATTGAACGAAAAAGGTATAGACCTAAGGTAGAGGAAACAATAAATTACAAGCAACACCCAATTCAGCTGGAGTGTGCACTCAAAATGAACAAACCGAGCAGGGGTAAAGATTTTTCAGTTAGAATTGGCCGTTTAATTACCGTTTCCGTTATTTTCTTTTTGGCGATTTGGGCGCCCAAGGCAGGCGCCACGGCGCCACTACAGGGAGACCTTCAAAGGTGACGCGATTGCCAGGCTTGCTACCTCTTTGGGGCTCGACGAACTTCACAACCGAGTGATCAGGCGATGAGGCGCACGCCACCTGCGCATACAGAAGGAGAAAGAAAAAGGGGAATTGCGCAAGTGCGGAAGTGAGTAATACATTGGAAATACGATGAACATAAGGATGCGTTTTTAAAGGAAAACGCTTAGAATTGGGGAATGATGTGTAATCAGCAGGGCAGCTAACATCCAATTGTTTCTCTTATTTTCCTCCTTTTCCTTTTCTATTGCCTGGCACGGTTTACGTGGATTACCACTATTTTACCAGTCTAGTTGATGTATATATTTTTGAGACAGGCCCCGAAGGGCCGGAATTTTTACTTTGAGGGCCTTTGTCTTCGCGATCTGGCTAATGATGGGATATTGCAACACCAAAGAGAAATTTGAGCAGCTAGACGCTAGAGTTGTCAAACACTATGGCTGAACCATATAAATGATTATTTTATGAGGCAAGCTTCATATGCTTCGTAGAAATGAAAATTCAAAAGAGCGTGGACTGTAGTCCATTTCCTGCCATTTCGATCGAGTTGGTTCTAGGAGTTTCTTCACTTTTTTGAAGTAAGTGTCTGGGCCAGGTGGACCAAGGAAGCATTTTTATAGCTCATTTGATGATTTATATACATATTATACACCAATTATTTGGATGGCCGCTATTCTGTCAGCCTAGTCGCTAGTCGATGTATGCCGATTTTCTCTGGGCACCCTTATCTTGACGATGATAAAGAAGAGAAGTGCAACTGAGAGATTGTAGGTCCACAGCGTTATAGCAGTGCATGGCGCATAACCTTACGAGACTCTATTAGTTAATTCACTTATAGCTGAATCAGTTGCTAATTGCTTCACTTTTCACCAGAAATTTCGTGTTGTCTGGCTTTCAGACTTTCAAAATGCGAACATGTTGTTTCCTAGAGTTACGCCTGGGCTCCTGGGCTAGGGCTCCTGACGGAACCCCGCATTAGGCATTATTCAACTCCAATCATGCATGCTTGATGTCAGAGATGCAGAGTGAAACGCCAGTTTTGCTACAATACTGCGAAGGGTGCCGACTGGTAAAAGTCGAGAGGCCGCCAAGAAGCTAGCAATCATACTTCGCTACACAAAAAAAAGTGACGAAAGATCCAGAACTTTTGGTTGGAACGAATCAGCCCTGTATAATTACCCCATGCCTCTTAAGTGCCGTTTAGCCTTCATTATGCCACCATGTAGCCCTCGGGCACAGGAGCGGTACAGGGCCCAATACCTTCCACCACCATGGCATTCGTGCCCTTGAAGGTGCAACCGCCGCCTGCGACCGTCACCAACTGCCCTCCAAAAATGACCTGAACGATACGAAAGAAAAAGAATAAATAGCAACGGCAATGGCCCAGAAATAAAAAGGCCAATTGAATAACGGCATGCAACGCCTGTAACTTAACACTGCAAAGTCACTCCTTCACTACACAAACGCACACCACCGCGGATATATTTACCGTTTCCGCGATTTTCTTTTTGGCGATTTGGGCGCCCGAGGCAGGTGCCACTACAGGGAGACCTTCGAAGGTAACACGATCGCCGGGCTTGCTGCCTTTGGGAGGCACGACGAACTTCACGACCGAATGATCAGGCGACGAGGCGCACGCCACCTACGTATTCAGAGAGAGAGAGAGAGAAAGAGAGAGAGAGAAAAAGAGAATTGGCGTAAGTACGAAGTCGATAAATGTAGTGGAGACAGGATAAATATGAGAAGGAGCTTTTATTAAGAAAGGCTCCCAGAACTGGAGAATGATATATATAATCAACAGGAGTAAAACTTCGATTTTTTCCTTTCTTTCTTTTTCTGTTGCCTGGCACGTTGTACTCGAATATATTACCATGCCAAACGAGTCGACGCCGCCCATCTTTTTGTTCTTCAAGTTCGCGACCACCACTACGGATTGGCCAATCAGGTCTTGCGCCGTGGCATAGAACGCCCGCAAACCCGAGCAAATGTTCCGAGGCCCGCCTTCCTCTCCGACGTCAATTTTCTCGACCCACAGCTTCTCAGACTCTGGATGAGGAAACGCGTCGACGATTGTCCCCACTCGGAAGTCCAACTTGCAGCAGTCTTCCACGTCTTCACCGCCTCCTTCCGCAGCGCCACCTCCTCCCTTGGGAGCTTTCGGCGGTTTCTCACCTTTGGCACCTTTCTCACTGCCGCCGCTCCCTTCTGCGGCTGCTGGTTTGGCTTTTCCTGCGTTAGTAGCCTCCTCTCCGGCACTCTTACTGCCACTGCCAGCCTTGGCCGCTGCCGCCGCCTGTTGCTTCGCCTTCATTTCGGCTTTCTCCGCTTCCTTCTTGGCTTTTCCTGCGGCTGCTGCCAGCGCATTCGCACTCTTGCCACCGCCGTTGCCACTGCTTGCAGTGGCAGGAGATGGCTCCGCGCCCGGCTCTAAGAGTTTGGGGAATAGTGGAAGGCCGTGCTCGACCTAATATAGTGGTAAAGTAAAAGAAGCGGAGGCATTTTAGGGCAATGATACCTCTTAGCCGACCAATGGAATGTGGCTGATATCATAAAATTATCAACTGGGTTGTCTTTAAGGCGATTTTCTTTTTCTCTTCGTACCGGAGTGCCCGCTTTGAGGTTGTTGAAGTCGCAATTGAGGGACACGATGGGCTGAGAAGGCGTGCCGAGGCGGCGCAAGATTTCGGTGGAGGCGGTGGGCAACAGAGGGGCGAAGAAATGGGCCAACACGTAAAGGCACTCGAGCAGAACTCGAAACGAGGCCAGGCGCAAGTCCGCCTGTAGAAAATGCACGTATTTTTGATGATGTTGTATGTGAGAGAAGAGTGGTTTGAAAAAAATATGAAAGTAAGAGATAACATAAAATGAAAAATACGGAAAGACAGCCCTACAAGTGCTCTCGCATTTCACAGCGAGGGAGGTAGCTACTAGTGTGTCTTTGATGCGCTTTGTTGTATGCGACAGTAGTGTACCTTGTCGTCCTTCATTTTCCACGGCTCCAACTTGGCAATCCAGTTGTTCACGTTCCTGGTTGCCTCCATCGCTAAGTCGCGAGCACCCAGCAAATCAAAGGCGTTGTACCTGTATGAAGAGCAGGAAGAGAAACAAAGAAAGGATAAAATAAAAGTACATAAGTAGTAGCAGGACATCAGTAGGCGAAACTAGAACAAAACACCAGAGTGTACGTTTCAAGAAATCTATCACACATACACACGCACGCAGTACTGGTTGCATCATCATCTATGACATCAAACAAACTGTCTCTGCATCAGAATAGTTCATTTCTTACATGCCATCGAGCTGAGCAACCAAGCTCTTCACATCCAGCGGTCGCGACTCTGGGTCACTGGTCAAGCTTTTGAACGCTTCTTGCAGACCCGGCGAACCCTCCACGTCGGGCACCCCGCAGTTTTTGGCCAGGTTCGTGCCCCGGTGCAATAAATTGCCAAGGGTGTCGGCAAGCGGGCCGTTGTGCATCCGCACCTATGATAATGGCGAGGGAAACAAATGGACAAAATAAGACAAAGATAAGTACGACAAATGTATATGTGAGAATATAAATATGCATTCAACAGGATCAAGAGAGAGACAGACAGAGGGTGCGACTTCTCTTAACAATGAAATGCGATCATTGCAGGTGCATTCATCAATCCTTGGTGTTATTTGTTTACCAAGCACTCTTCGCTGAACTTCACGTCGCTTCCGTAGGGCGCCTCGGAGCACAAATAAAACCGCAGGGTATCGGCGGGGTACCTAACAAGAGAGATTGGGGAACACGGTGAGGACACAGAGGATAGTGGAGGATAGAGACTAAGGAGTAGCAAAAAACAGCTCGACAGCAAAAAAAAGTCTAATTTAGAGTATTCACACCCCTTTCAAGTTATACTGGGCTGTTTCACTTTCATTCGCATCATTCCAATTATTCTCAATCTACTCACTTGTCGAGCATGTCATGGGGATCAATCACATTCCCAAAGGATTTGCTCATTTTCCGCCCGTCGCCCGCATTGATGAACCCGTGGCTGAAGACCGATTTGGGCACAGGCAAGCCCGCACTGAGCAACATCGCCGGCCAGTACACCTGTTGAAAGTCGGGTTAAGAGGAGGAAGACGAAACAGGAAAGTGAAGAAAGAGGGTGATGATATACACAGATGGCAACAAAGAAAAGGCTATTAAAAAAAAGCGAATCACAAGAGATATTTATCAAGGAGTTGCGCTCGTTCGTACCGAGTGGAAGCGGATGATGTCCTTCCCGATGATGTGAGCGTCGGCCGGCCAAAAACTCGACAATTCATGCTCGGGTTTGTCCCCGTGCACGCCCGACAAATAGTTGGTCAAGGCGTCAAACCACACGTACCTAATGTGGTATAAGATCGTGGTGGAATACATGTGTGGTTGAGAATTCATAAGCAACAGCTACGTCACAAATAGATTTCAGGCAATTCAAATCTCTCCAGACAGTGCACTTGAAGAGCTTAATAGCAAAGTCGAAAGAACAAGACCATTATCATCATCATCATCGATGAAAGCATGAAAATAAAATGAGGCCTTGTTTCTCTGCTCTTCATCCTCCTCACACTCACATCACGTGCTTTTGGTCAAACTCCTCCGGGACTGGAATGCCCCATTTGAACGAGGTCCTCGAAATGCTCAAGTCGTGCAAATCGTCCAGTTGAGCTTCAATCTGAGCGCGGCGATCGTCCGGCAAGCATGTGGAAGGGTTGGCCTTGTACAGGTCCTTGAGAGGTTGCGCGTATTTGGCAAGGCGGAAGAAATAGGACTGTTCTTCCATTTCTTTGAGTGGGACGCCTGAGCAAGTCAATAGACATGTACACAAGTTCGCATCCACATGTGACTATAGCGGAATGAAACACACGCCATCGTGTTTAAATACTTTCCTTAACTTTTAAGTATTTTACCCGCAAAAAGAGGCCTAACTTTTTCTTCCCGTCTAGATCTTGTTTATAAAATTACTCGCATATTTTTAATCTTTGTTACCGGTTTGTGGGTCCTTGAAGTTCCACTCTTCGGCATCCTTGGGGGTCACGAACGTCTCTTCGCGCTCCAGATACCACCCTTTGTAGGTGTCCAGATAAATGTCGCCGTTGGCAGCGCACCGTCGCCACAACTCTTGGCAAGTGGCCTTGTGCTCGGCTTCGGTAGTGCGAATGAACCTGGCATAGACGAGGAAGAGCGCACAGGTTATATTACACCACACACATACGAACAAAAAGAAATGCATACCAAGCCTAATACTATTTGAGGAGCCAAACATTTGAAACGAGGGCTCTTCGTTCCCTGTACACTCTTATACTAGTTTAAAACCAACCTGTCGTTGGAGACGAGCATGCGGCGGTTGAGCTTGATGAACTCACTCGAATACCTGTGGTAGTAACACGGCAAAGATAACATGAAAAGATAGAGGACCATGACGAAGCGAATTATTTGTCAACCTGATTTCGAAAAAAAAAACTCTTGCTCCCTAGTGAATAAGCCTCGTGCCAAAAACAAAGAGCATAAAGATTTACTTGTTGCAAATGTCAATCGGCTGAATGCCCTGTTGTTCCGCAGCATTGGCAATCTTCTGCCCGTGCTCATCGGTGCCGGTCATGGAGAACACCCGCCGCCCATAGACGCGGTGCCAGCGCGCAAGCACGTCCGCCGTGAGCGACTCGTATGCGTGGCCAATGTGCGGCATGCCTGAAAAAATGTGAAGGAGACAATAGCAATCGCGGAAGAACCAGGGCACGAGCAGAAGAGCATAGACACGTTCATATGAATATGTAGATTGAGTGGGAAAATAGACTTATGATTCATGTTATTAGTACATCTAGCTAGCGCGGTGATTGATGAACGGATTGCCTCTTGTTCGATTCTGAGCTCGAAAGAATGACCCTTCATGAGCAGACATTCAAGATGCGCACCATTAGTGTAGCTAATGGCCGTAGTCACGAAGAATTTTCCGTTGGCTTCGCACCCAGGAAAGTTTTTGTTGCCTACTAGCTCGGGAAGAGGCCCGGTGTCGTCACGCTTCACTGGCCCAGCGGGGGCTACTGGAGCAGCAGGTGGGGCAGCAGCAGGCTTCGAGGATTTCTTGGACTTCGTAGGTGCACTCGCTGGTGCGGCTGGCGCTACTGTAGGCTCAGGTGGCGCAGGAGCATTGGGCAGCAGAGACACGAAGCCGAGCGCACTCGAGAGCTCGTCGTATTGCATCTTGAGCTTAAACGCTAGGCTAGCCGAAAAGACTACTTGAGGTCGTGAGCTTTTCAGTCGTCGCTTTCTCGCCAACTTCTCTTGCTACTCGTGCTTTCAATTCTGTACGTTGTGCTAATTGAACGCCCCTACGGGTCCATTCTTCGAGCAGTGTCCTGGAGATAGGAGATAGCCTTGAGCCTTGCGTTATTCCTAACATCTAACAACTATCTCTAACAGTCTAACATCGCACTGGAAGGCGAAGGAATTTTATATCTGGCATCGAGAGAAATAGAAAAACGCAGGCTGGCTACTCGTGGAAGTGAAGAACGCTCTGCGCAACAGGAACATATGGAGAAACTTTCCTTGTCATATGCGGCGTTGTGCTATCATCATTTCTTGGCGGCGTTGGGGTTGAAAAACATGGGTGGGGCGCTTTTGTTGGCGCCCCCACTGCTTCCCGGCGAAGGTGCACCACTCATCATGGCTGGCATCGGAGGAGGGCCACCTCCACCACCTCCTGAGCCTCCACTACTACCTGGCGCCCCGGGTCCTCGGCGCATGGTCGGCGGCGCCATGAGCGCGGCGAGGGGGTCCGAGGACGCCGAAGACGACGCCGGTGGGCGGCGCTGCGGCGGCGCCATCAGAGCAGCCATCGGATCGTTCTCCGCGGCACCTCCTCCGGGGCCAGCAGACGACGAGAGGTTCGGCGTGGAGACCGAACTGCCCATGCCACCACCCCCAGGAGGCGGAGGTGGCGGCGGTGCCGCGGTAGCCGCAGCTGCTTCGACGGGATCTTCCCCGGGAAACACCCATCGCCCGAGAGCTTTGTCGAAGTATGCTTCCATGTCTCCGCCTACATCCGCCACTGCTGCATCGGGGTTGAGCCACTTGCTGACCTGCAAGAGAGGAATCAGGAGAAATGGCAGAGAAAATAAGGAAGGTTACACGGTGCTGTCAAGGTCGGAAATAAACGAGAGCACGGCCGTCAACCAGAGTAAATTTTTACTGTAGTTTAAAGAAATGTTGCTTGAGTGCCCATTGAAATTTACCAACTCTACTTCCTAATCCCTTCCTCGTCATCATTACATTCAAACTATTACCTTCGTGGCTAGCCAGCCTTTCTTCGCTGTAACGTCAGCACCAATTTTGCTGTTTGAGGCTCCTCCGCTAGCTTTTGCATTTCCACTAATGCTGCTACTGCTCGAAGTAGTTGAAGCGCCATCGCCACTGCCACCAGTGCTACTGCTCCTACCAAATGCGCCGCCGCTGTTGCTGCTATTATTGGCGTTTGGCCCTCCACCGGTAGGCGTGTCGGGCAGCGCGGCCGCAGCTACTTTGCCCAAATCATTAGGAGTGGATTTCGAGCGCTCAAAGATTGAAGGGCTTCCAGGCTCGTGCATCTGGCGAGGCTGCGGAGGCTGCATCATGCTGCCACTGGTACTGCTATCGCCGAATCCACCATCGCCGAAACTAGTGTCGCCGAACCCGAAATCGTTGTTGTTGAAGCCGCCGTTTGCAGCAACGGCGCCATCGGAAGAGGAGCTCATTAAGGGTTGAGGAGGCGGCATAATCTCCCCGCTAGTGTTGTTCTGGCGGTTACCAGAGTAGGCCGGGAAGGCTGCTCCTGATGATGAGGTGGCAATAGGAGTCGGCCGCTGCACACCACTGCCAAAACTCGCGCTGGAACTGCCGAAGGTGGGACCTGGCCCCGAAGGAATTGCATTTCCTCCTGGAAAAGGTCCATTACTTCCTCCTGCAGCAGCAGCAGCAGCGGCGGCGTTGTCTGCAGCCAGTTGTGTGGCAGCTTGCTCTTCTTCTTCCGCCTGTGACAATTTCTCCAGGCTGCCCAAAATGCCACTGCCAACCCGGCTGAAAAAGCCACTGCCACCACTGCTGCCGTTGTTCGGCCCTTGGGGATCGCTGCTGTTGCTGCCTCCTGGCTGATTGCCATTGCCACCTTGATGATGAGGAGCAACCTCTGACTCAAAGGCCGCTAAATTGTTCAAGAAAGCTGCTTCAAACACACTATTCTTGCTCCCAGGTTGAAGCGCATTCCCCCCTGTGCCTGCGCCTGCTCCTCCTTGAGCTGCTGAGATGCTGTCAACAGACGTACGCAAAGCCTTCGCATACCCTGATGCTTGCTCTGTCAACGGTGTAATTGCTCCTGTGCCTTGATCACTCATTGATGCCGGCCCAAGGTTACTCGAAAACTGGTTGCCATTGCGAGCGTATTGAAGCACTACTTGGGCATAGTCTAGCTTGCAGAGCTGGAACTGTGCCAAAGCATGAGGCGGCGGTTGCGGGTGCGTCTGGACGAGGCACCATTCGAGCGCTTGTGCTCTTTGCAAAGCTCGAGCACCATGCACGCTCCCAGCAGAGGCCATGCTGCCACCATCACTAGGATTTGTCGGAGAAGGTGGCATACCAAGACCTCGGTCACACTTCCCGCGGACTCCTATTGGAGGCTCGCCACTCACTACGTAGCAGCAATGGGCAGCGGCAGTAGCACCGTCAGTGCTACCGTGGGCATTCTCACTCAGCAGCAACGCATCGCCGAGTTCACTCGCCAATTTTCGCCAACCTTTTGGGCGATTGGCGATTAAGCTCGCTAAATTGCTACGCCACTGAGTCAGCAACAGGGTGGTGTCTCGGCTAGACGCTGGAGCAGCAGCAGGAGCAGGGGCTGGCGCAGCAGCAGCAACAGGATTTGCTCCTACAAAGAGAGGTTTGCTGCCAGGAGTAGACGAGGAAGAGGAGCTACTTCCTAGCACAGCGTCACTCTGCCCGCTGAACACGAGGGCGAGGGTGTGAGAAGGCGCACCCAGGCAAAGCACACTGTCGGCGTACTGCCGCACCACCTGAAGGTTAGAGAAGATTGCAAGAAATGGACATTTGAGAGGTCAAGATATTGAAAGATACACCAAAAAGAAAGACTCGATGAAAAAGACTACACAACTAATAACCGAGAAAATAACACGTAAATAAATGAAGAGACGCAATCCCATGGAAGTGCTTCTCCTCGCTTGAACTACCTCCTTGTAGCGGTCCGCCGAGCACACCGAGGCAATCAGCAGCGCCAGCGGCCAGGCTTTGCCCTGCACCGCACATGTAAGCGCGGCTTCGCGGGCACCCGCCATCAAATGCGCCGACACTTCGGCCTCGACTCCTGCGGCCATCGCGCTACTCGTGCTGTTGCCGTGTGCAGGTGCAGACGCAGCCTGATGATACGCGGTGATGGCTGCTCGCGGGGACGCAGCTCTTTCGGCAGCCTGTGATTTATAAAAGACGCGAACAGATATGAGTTTAAAGTGCCTCTATTGTATGAGAGATTGCTTCGTAACCCAAGAAGACCAGAAAGGACCCCGAAAATAAGGAGGCTGCCCAAAGCAACTTCTTTCGATAATGTATTACCTGAGCAAGCAGGTCTACCATGCGGGATTCCGGGCTATTTGGGTCTGCAGGATTTGTCGATCGAAGCCCACCTGGCATGCTACTCGCACTCGACGAAGCCTGCGCACTGCTGCTGCTGCCACCACCACCAACTGTCCGGCCGAGCACACTCAGCAGTCCGCCGCCTAATTTGCTACTGCTGCTGCTTGAAGAAGCAGGAGCTGCTGAGTCAGCACTAGCATTTGGGTCCATATCATCAGGTGAAGTCAGAGCAGCAGGTGACACTGCGATTTGTAGCAATTGCGCAAGGATGGCCTCCGGAGAATCGGGCGAGTGCTGCGCGAGAGTGGATGAAAGGTCGGCAGCTACCCATGCACGCACCTTATTGGAGGAGGAAGAGGCCGATGAGATAGCGAAACTCCCACACGCGAATAGATAATGCACTAAGCAAATAAAACGCGTATAGTACACGAGAAAATTTCCCAAAATATATACTAGTATATGTTTTGCACAGACAAAGATAGAGAACAAAACAATCGCATGCAAGCAGAAAACATTCCCAAATCTCCCCATCACACAGACCAGTTCAGGATCTGTGGTAGGCGTAAGTGGGCCAGGAAAGGCTTCCAAAGTGGCGCTATCAACGGGTCCTCCGTCACCACTGCCAATACCACCACTGCGGTTGCTTCCTGCTACTGGATTGAAGACACGAGGCTCGCTGCCACTGCTGCTGTTGACGTTAGAAGGGTTCCACACCGCAGGCGCTGCTGGCGCGGCGTAAGGGGCAGCAGCAACGGCAGAATTCGCTGACGGAGGAACACCCGCCGCAGCAAATGAGCCCATCGCCGCAGAAGAAGTGCCGTCTTCAAAGCCTGCCAGAGCCTGCGGTGCAGCCGCCGCAGCAGCAGCAGCAGCAGCATTGGCTTCATTCGCGGCAGCGATCGCAGCGAGATAGTCGGGCGGCGGCTCCCACACACTTTCAGAAGTGATTTCGTTGAAGTAATAAGGGATCTGCAACCAGGAAAGCGAACAACGTAACAAAAGAGAGAGATTGTGAGTGAACAGGCATGAGGCACGACAGAGCACTTTTTCTTTGTTCGACATAAAAAAATAAACACCATCACCAACCTGGTGAGTCGGGTCAATAAGCTCGTGCCAAGGTGTCTGAGGCACCACTGGTGCCGGAGCAGCTACTGGGGCTCCATAATCATTTGGTTGAGCCTGTTGAGTTTGCAGCTGTTGTGGCTCTTGTTGAAAAGATGCTTGGTCCGGCGCTACTGAAGCAAAGGGATCTGGGGCATCCGCAGCAAAGAGTGCATCAGCTGCGGACTGACTTGAAGGCGCCGGCGCAAACATCGATCCACTGGCATCTGGATTAGGAGCTACTGCTGTCAATGGTGCTCCTTCAACCGGGTTATTCGCATCATTGGTAAAACTAGCTTCCTGATGAAAGTCACTCGAAGGCTCCGCAGTGTGGCTACCGACAACCGGAGTAGAGGGTGCAGTGCCCATGTAAGCAGCAAAAGGGTCTGACGAAGTGTCAGAAGCACCGAAAAGGTCTGCGGCAGCTGTGGCCGGTGGTGCTGTGTCAATGGTGGGGATGGGAGCGGGAGGAATTTCAGCACCCTCGTTGAACGATGGCGTCTCCTCGGCCAACATACCGTCGCTGTCGACAGGCACAGAATTAACTTCATCATCATTATAACTGGTGTCATCATCGCCATGAACATCTTCAACGATCTTGGCATCCGCCAGGGCCTGGGCAAGTTCACTTGGCGAAGGAGTGTTGTGGCCATCTATCCCAGTGCTATTCATACTATTGTTGAGGCGGTTGAGCGGTCGCACTTCATCCCATAAGAAGGCCGAATCAAACCCATTTGCCTTCACTCGTGGGGCCCCAAATGCTTCCATCGACATCACTTCCCCTTGAAACCACTCCCCACCACTGTCTCGTACCTCCACTTGAGACCCGACCTTGATGCCGGGGTAAGTTTGAAGGGGCGACGGAGAGACGCTGGTGGGCGCTGACGGTGGAGCTGACGAAGACACGGATTTGGAATAGGACTGAGCCGGAGAGGAAGACACAGATTCAGACGGCGAGGACCCTGTATCGGTGCTGCTTTCGTCGTCATCGTCTTCGTCTTCTGAATCGAGTTCGGTTTCATCTTCGTCTTCTTCGTCATCGTCATCCTCGTCGCCATCATCATCACCTCCGTCAACATCTTCCTCCTCAAGGTCGGCATCGTCTTCTCCAAGGTATCTTCCCTCACCGCCATCCACATCCTCATCGTCATGGTGCTGTTGTGCAACATTATCCGATGCAAATCCACTAGTGACATCACTGCTCAAGCTACCGTCAAAAGACGTTGGCACCGATCCCACAACTTCACCACCGTCCAAACTGCCAACTGGTTCTACTGCAGAACCGCCACCAAAGAAATCAGAGGCATTGACATCGTTTGGGGGACCTCCAAAGAAGTCATGGGCAGAAGTTGGAGGAGCACTTTGGTCGGCATACGGAGCGGAAGTTCCTGCTGATTCACTTGGAGCTGAAGGAACAGTGTGGCCGGGTTCGACCAGAAGTGGCTGTGGTGGCATTGCTAGAGGCATGGGTTGAGGAGGTTCCCATTGCGTAACGCCCGTGTTGGTGTTGGCATAAAACACGTTCCCCTCAGCATCTTGCTGCCAAATCCAACCCGGTGGCAGACCTGTATTGGGGTCAATTGGCTCATACTGCACTTCTTGCTCTTGTGGCGGCTGACCAAAGTCAGAATGCGGTGCAACCTGAGAAGTTGGCACCTGACTAAAGTGCGAGGCAGCCGCTCCCGA
>Ga0307930_1002659_pt1 | contig 13498 bp, 8 predicted proteins | sample OrgLakmetageno46_FD_203161 | JGI IMG/M metagenome (GOLD analysis project Ga0307930, IMG submission 203161) | Saline water microbial communities from Organic Lake, Antarctica - #46 | ecosystem: Environmental > Aquatic > Non-marine Saline and Alkaline > Saline | place: Antarctica: Organic Lake... | reverse complement strand
ATACGTCACCATTGCGTTGTAGCGGCGCCAGGCCGTCGATAGTACCGTTGCACTATATTGAGATGCCATGAACGATCGCATTGCAATTCGCGTGCGCACCAATGATTGCACCAACACAATCGCTGCGGTGTGAGCAGCGAACATCTTGGCGGCGCGGCGGCTGCGAAAGAAAGCTTGAATTACGACGCACGCATTCACTGATGCTTCTAAGGCTGCAACTGCAATCACTCTTCGAACCAGTGCCTGGATCTTTGTTGCTGCCACCAGTGATAGTCGATATTTCTTGACTGCCATGTGCCCACGAATCGATTTCTGAACGAGCACTGCTGCTTTACAGTACGTGTTCAACACAAACACTTGCATCATGGTCCTTACCCAGGCTTGCACCTTCACGACAGCATTGAGCGTTTGGCGCTTCTGGTGTTCTTGCTTCTGCCGCCACGCTACTTGAAGCACAGTAGCTGCTGCCTTTTCAGCCGCTGCTCGAGCCATAGCCGCTGCGATGCTTTTCCGTACGGCGCGCTGGATCTTCACAGTCGCCATTCTCCTTCTCAAACGCAAGGGTGCCGTTGCCACCAACTGCCGCCGGGCCCACTCCACACAAACCAGGGCAGCTTTCTGTCGTGTAGCTCGAATCATGGCGGCAAGTAACCGAGCTTGGCGGTGGCGCACGCAGGTTTGAAGAGTGATCGCAGCGCGGACCATGGACGACGACTCGAGGAGGCGATGGCACACGTGGGCTAAGAATCCCAGCGACAAGCGAGCGTCCGGAGGCTGTTCCAGACAAGTCTTGGCATGGCATGCCATGAAGGGCAGCCCACCGAGCTCCGTTAGCCGTGCATTGGCCATCGCATTGTTGGCACGCTCTCCGGCTAAAGCACTGCAGTACGCCGATTCATTCACGGCAAATTTAGATTCCCAGCCAGTACTGCCACCAGCGCCAGTGCCACTGGCAGCAGGAGAAGTGTTACAGCTGCTGCTGCTGCTGGACGGTGAGTAGCGGCGCGGAAGAAGCGAAGTGGTTGGCTGCACGAGGTCCAATGGCATCACTTGGGGGTGGTAAAAATGGAGCAGGGCGCAAAGCGCGCGGCCATCCGCCAGGGCGTCACTCAAGTTGACGGCATTCCAGGACACCCCATATCCGCTGCACACTGCTTTGATCCAAGCATGCAGCGCGGCTTCTGCGCGAAGTGGCACAAATTCGCCGAATACGCTACTGCTGCAGTCTTCTCTGCCACTGCTGTTGCCACTCGCAGCTCCTTTCTCTTCGATTGCTCGCAGCCCTGCCAGGTTACTTGGCGGGGCAAAACTGACGACTTTCTGGTCGCTGCACTCTTGGTTCAGAGCGTGCAAGCGCCACGATCGCCAGCTAGCTTGCACTGCGGCAGCTTCCTTTTCCAAACTGGCCACGTTCAACTTGCCTTCTCCTTTCCCATCTCCACCTCCTCCTTCGCCGATGTGAAAGAGGGTAGCGAGGTCGTGTTGGGCCATAAGTCGCCACAGCAAGTTGAGAGTTTGGTCGCGGAACCCATCTACCACGTCACGCGCTTTGATGCCGTGATAGCAAGGCTCCTGAAGCACCGCAGCGGAGGCTTGGCTAGAGGCCTGGCACACCGACCATGCGGCCGCCGCCATGGGACCCCCCGTTCTGGGGGTGCGCAAGAGCATGGACGATGAAGCAGACGATGGGGTTAGTAACAGCTTGTGATCAAGGGCTCCTGTTGCTGCTTCTTCTTCATCGTCATTATCTCCTTCAAGACGACTTTGGTTGGAGGCGCTGTCGTGGCGAAGCAAAGCTTTCAAGGCAAGTTCCACGTTGTGCACTTTCTGAAGCCGAGACCCAGCGGGCAGCCGCAATTGCTTTGACAGAGTGCCTCCCACACCGCTGGTTGCATCCACACTGGCGCTCACATCAGCCGCCTTCGCACCACCACCAGGAAGCAGAAGTGCAGCTTGCGCGGCTGCGGCCGTAGGCGCCAGGGTTTCCACCAATCGCGTGAGCCGCACGCCATCGCGTAAATCTACGGCCAAACAGGTGGTGGCGAAATCGAACTCGTCCAGCGGGGTTTGCGCGTGGTGCACATGTACCCCTAGCAACGACAAGTGCTTCATGATGTTGCCCTCGCCACCCATGAACTCCCGTGCAAAGCAGCAGAGCACGTCCTTCGAAGAGGCAACGCGGCCGAGCCCGGGAAGGTCACAGCCGGCACCACCACTGTGGCTGCTGCTCGAAGGAGTCGGCTTGAAGAGGCAAGGCCGGCCGGGCAGGAGCTCTTGGGCCTTGGCCTGATCCAGCACTACCACCAGCTTGAGGAACACCTTCAGGGCGTGTTTCTTGCGGGCCTCGATGTACGGCGCACCCACTAAACCGCCCTTGGTCTTAGCGTGTGTTGATGCCAGCAACGGGTCATCCAACACACGCTTTTCCAGCACCACTTTCAGCCATCGCTCGAGCCGGCTGTCGTGCTTGGCTTCCTGGGTGCGCTTCTCCAGCTTGGCTGCTCCTGTCTCGCTGCTGCTTTTCCCGTCACTGTGGAGGTGGCTGTCCGAAAGGTCGCCCCATTCCTTGATCGCTGATTGGCCGAGCAAAGTTTCGAGGCCGAGCCGCAGCCAGATTGGCTTGTAAGCACCACACAGCTGCACAAAAGTCTCTCGTAGGCCCATGTCACAGGGCAGACTGCGGTCCTGCCGGAGCTTGAGCTTCTCTGAGGCCACTGCGCCATCGATGATGGCGCACATCGACGACGAAGAGGAGACCACATTCGAGGCGCAAGACGACGAAGAGGCGGACATGAGGCGCTGAGCGCGGAGCCGCAGGGCTGCCAACTGCTGTTGCTGAAGCACCGCCTGCAGGTGGCGTGCGTCACGCGACGACGACGAGGAGGTGGTGGAGGTTTCCGTCACTGCAGACACAGCTTCGCTCCCACAGCTGCCTTGGCCATCCACAACGAGGCTGTCGCCCATACTTGATTCGTTCGGGGAGGCAGCGAGCAAGTCAACAGGGGGGCACAAAGTGTGGTTCAGCCACGCTTCCAAGCCCGCGGCCTGCTGCGCGTATGCCGACGAAGCACTTCCTGTTGTTCCACCGCCTTTTCCTGAAAGGCCTGACAACGACTGCGGCGCTTTTGTCGTCGTCTTGGCGGCAGCTGACTTGGCGGTGGATGATGAAAGCGATGGGGTCATTCGGAGGGTCGATGAGGGAGGTCCTGCTGCCACTGCTGACAGAGCAGCGGATAGAGTGCGCCGAGGTGCAGGCGTGCAGAAAGGGGTGTGGCTGCTGCTGCTGCTGCTGCTGCTAGTAGTAGGCACACGTGCACTCGACAAGGGCTGCGGAGCTGTCTTGGTAGTGCGCGCAGTGTTCGTAGAGGATGGTGCAGGAAGTGCGTCCTCTTGAGAAGGAGCAGCAGCAGGGTTGAGTCGGCTGGCGGTGGCCGTTTTCACAACTGCGTTCAGCTCCTTTGCCTTGTCCACTGTAGACGGATGTTGGGGAGCAAATGGCTTGTTCGAGAGCGATGACAGGGCAATCCTAGGCTTCGCGGATGACAACGCTGCTGTTTTCTTGGCTGTGGTAGTGCGGCCTGTCTTGGAGCTCTTGCTAGGCACCGCGGATCCAGTGACCTTAACTTCGAGCCGATAGCGCCCGTTGTGCATGAACTGCAACGTCTCGGCGATGTTGCCTGCCGCTTGTGGCGTCCAGGTCACCGTGCCGAAGACTTCAGCGTCGTCGTCAGTTGAGACTTTCACAGCAGTAGCCATTAAAGGTCCAAGGCCAACAGTGATGCCCTTATCAGCGCGTGGCACTTTTTCGATTGCGAGCTCCGCTGAGGACACTCCGGGTGGCAATGCAATTCTGAACTGCCTTGTGTGGCTTTTGCCTACGTATGTTCCGGTGGAGCCAAACTCGAGGTACACTCGTGGTTCAAATTTGACCTGTGGCAAAAACGAACGTTGGTGATGAGTGTTTGCTCCCTCCCAATTCGACCTGCCTTAATTACAATTAGTCACTGCCCACGTACCAGCGTCAAGAGGGGAAATACGGTCTGCACTGGCATCTCCTCACGATGGCTACCCTTTTTGGCTTTTGCGCCCGGCGAGAAAATAAGGAAATCACCTTTGGTCGCCATGGTCTTGTTTTTATGATGGGCCGCTTGCGCCCTATTCATGATCGGAGCAGGAACAAGATTCGGATTGGGCGAAGGAAGTCGAGGTTGATTCAATCTGGAGCCAAGTAGTTCGTGGTGTGGCTGGGATAGGTCGAACCAAATACATACCTTTCGTGGAGACTGCTTCAGTTGCCTTGGTCTTAGGCGCCGAGAGGCTAGGACTCTTGCCCAGTGACCTCGCTCGGAACAACTCAGTTTCTTTCGTCAAATACAAGCAATAGTAACGGTTAGCTCAGAAAAAAAATTGCTGGAAGATTCTTTGTTATATTAGAGCACATCGGTTTTTGACTCAGGTTCAGGCCAGGTCCGATTTCTTGGTGCCAAGATTCCGGGAAATTATGGGTTCATCGAGAATCGGGAACCGATTCGGGAATATTCCGGGAAATGGCCAGTTGTAGGGCCTAAATTGCCGATCAGCCTCGTCTAGTTCGGCCTCTGAACCGCAAAAAAATACGTGTCCATTCCCGTTGTCGTAAACCTGCGAATTATTTTTCTTTTTGGTCCTCTCTGTGCAGACCAGTGCTTGATTTCACCGTAAAACGGCGAAATACATCGGGAATTTACCAGGAAATGACCTGTTTTTTTCCGGTTCCGGGAAACAGGAAATTTGTGTTTTCAATCGAGCAATCGGACCTGGCCTGCTCAGGTTCGTTCGCGGTTTCGGCAGTGAACTGTGAACTGTGAACATCATTCAAGGGCTCGGCCCCACGCTCAAACATGAGCCGGAGCTTTCCAACGCCGTCGCCAAGGTCGGCCCCGCTACCTTGAAATTATCAATATCATCCGGTATTCTTGCAATTAGTTCCGATGGAGTGTATCATGTATTTGATGGCATGTTCATTCTGTGAACAACTTCTTTCAGGGCACCGTCCTCCAAGCGTTCCGCAGGCTTCGTAGACGCTATTATGAGCGACGCAGCTGCCGAAATGTCAATTCGAGGTAAGCATATTAAAATTTAATTTTGATTACGACCGCCGTTTCGTAAGTCTTTTTTTGATCCGAGTAATCGCTTTATCGTGCACTGAAGCCGCTGCAGTGCAGCCAAATTTTCGATGATGCTAAAATACAACTCATGATGAGCACTTTTGCATCCCCCTATTCCAATGCTTCTAGACCCAAATGTGCCACATGATCGAAGCGCGTCGAAGCGATTTGATTCGCGAATGTCGCCCGCGCACGCTCGCCTCGCTAGCCTTGCCTCGGATATGGATTCTGGGCACAACAGCAGCAGCAGCAGCCAAGACCACGATAGCGGCAACTTAGGACCAGACCCGGCTGATTATAATGTAGCCCTCGACATACCTGGCGCTGAAGCGTGGCAAGTCTCCGCCGATGAATTAGTAGCCGGCTCCGACAGTTTTGCCTTTGGGCACGGCTTCGACGGAGGCGACGACGACAACGACAACGACGACGACGATCACAGCCAACGAGACGGCATGTGGCAGCCTTTGTCGGGTTTGGCCACTTTACCGGGGAGGTCGAAAGAGCGCGCAGCCCCGATTGGTGGGAAGTGGACTTCGGCAGAAGACAACGCGCTGAAGCTCATCGTGCAGCAGCATGGGCCCAAAAACTGGAAAAAGGTAAGAGCCTAGAGAACGTTTTTCTAAACTATTGATACACCGGCACATTTTCTCAGGTACTTCATTTACAAGATTTGTGCGCTTCAAGTTGGAAAATAATGAATCAACGATTGACTAACCGCTTAAACTTCTTTTCCATTGCATGATTTCGCATGCTAAACTTCGATATTTACATTAAAATTGCTTACATTCTTCCATCCCACTTCCTGTCTCTTCGTGCTGTGCTTTTAGGTCGCAGAGCTCCTTGGTCAGACCCGCACAGACGTGCAATGTTTGCACCGGTGGAACAAAGTTTTGAAGCCCGGCTTGCACAAGGGGCCGTGGACCGAAGAAGAAGACAACGTGGTGAAGCGGCGGGTGCAAGAGCACGGGATTGGGAACATCAAATGGTCGGCGATTGCGAGCGAGCTGCCCGGGCGCATCGGGAAACAATGCCGAGAGCGGTGGTTCAACCACTTGGACCCCGCCATCAACCGAGCCGACTGGTCGCTGGAAGAAGAACAAGTGCTGTTCGAAGCGCAGAAAGTGTGCGGCAACCGCTGGTCGGAAATCGCGAAATTGTTACCGGGTCGCACCGAAAATGCCGTGAAAAACCGCTTCAATTCCTCCGCGCGCAAAAACTGGCTCAAGGTGCGTGGCGAATGCAAAACCTTGCGTAACAGCTCGAGTCTATGTCAAAGGTATTATCTTCTTGCTCCTCTTACCGAAACTTCGGTTGTTTAATACCTGAACGTGTGCGTACATGTGCCTACCTGGCTTCACCACCACACCACCACACAATCACCACTTCAGGTGCATGGCCTTGAGGAATCGAGCAGTGGCGCCGGCTTGCCTCAGCCTCAGCTCAATGACGGCAACGCAAGCGAAGTCAGCGCGTTACTCGCAGAAATCCTGGCCGGTCATGCCAAGGCAGCCGAGGCCCTGGAGGCGGCGGCGTCTTCAAATGGTGCCACGTCTTCGTCATCTGCCTCCTCAGGGGGTGGAGGACACCACCACTATGAGAGCAGCGGCAGGAGGAGCAGCGGCGGCAGTAGTAATGGATCAGCCGCCACTGCCGCTGCTGCAGCTGCCGCCGATGCCTTGCGCGATCCCGTGGCTAAACTTTTGCATCTTGTGCACCTCCGAAGCGACGGCAGCGGCGGCGGTGGTGGCAGTGGCGGTGGTGGCAGTGGCGGTGGTAGAGGAGAGGGCGGCGGCGGTGGTGGTTGCTCTTCTGAAGCCACCAATGCCAACGACAACCATTCTCCCGGTGGATCCCTTCGAGATTTACCCGCGAGCCTTCGCCCACCTTCCCTGATTCTCGGCCCTGACGCATCACCAGCATCGAACAGCAGCAACAGCAGCAGCAGCATGATGAAAGGGGGCAATGGTGCTACTTCTAGCAGTCATCCAGGCATGACACCAACAAGTGCTTTTCTCGCCACTTATGAACGAGAAGCTCGAGCTCAAGAACGACAAGAAGAAGTGTCCAGCCGAGGAGTAGGAGTAGGAGGAGTGTCTAGAAGGGCAGAAGAAGAAGAGATTCACCCGCGGAGAATGGAAGTGCCACGTGTCGCAGAAGTGCCTAAAGTTGAATGGACAATGCCGAGCCCGCGCGTGAGGCCTCCTCCTCCTACAGCGCCTTTGCCGACTAGTAGTGCTAATCCTTTCACTATCGGGGCGAATACTGCTACTTCTGGGACGGACATGGACTTGAGTACGACTTCGTCCTCTTCTTCAGAGCGTGCCTTAGCGTGGGCGTCGGCCCAAGTGCGAGCAGCCGTTCGACAATGCCGCGCTGCCACTGCTGCAACTGCCAGCGGTGCAGGTGATCCGCCGGTTGAGCAGCTGCTGCCACTGTTTCCGTACTTATCCACCGAAGCGCAGAAGTCAGTGATGAGGCAATTGGTGCTCCAGTACAAGCTGTCTCACGCTCAGATGGACTCTAATAGCCATGGACCTCCTTTTGTCAACACTCGCTCTTCTGGCCAGACTCCGAAGGGTAACCATCGAAGTGGTGCTGGCAGTAGCTCTAAGAGTGCCAACGGTGGGCGTTCAACTTCTTCTAAACACCGAGCCATCTCACCGAACCGCTCCTTATCGTCTACATATGCGCCCTCGCCACGCATGCGACAAGCACCTTTAGTCCCTCCCTGGGGTTCTATAGCTTCATCCAACGGCTATGGCGCCGACAGCGGGAGCATGTTTCACAACATGGGCAACAACAGTAGCCATCACAATTATCACAACGGGAGTGGGAGTGGGGCTGGTACTCCCTTGCATGCCGCAGCCGCAGCAGTCGAGCCGTTCGAAATGCGGTCCTCGGCTGACGTCGCCAAGCTCTTCAAGTCGTCCGAGGACATGTACGCGATGAACGACGCGGAGCTCGCCAAATTGTGGGCCATCAGCCCGACAGCAGCCTCTTCCTCTTCTTCAGCTGCTGCTGCTGCCACTCCTACCACTGCGCATTTCAATGTGCCGCCTCCTCCCACCACTTCTTATGGCAATGGGAGCAACCACAGTAGCAGCAGCAGTAGTACCCGAGGCAGCAGTCACCGGAGCCGCCACATGTTGCCTCCGCCTCCCACCTCAAACTACAGCGGTGCAGTGCCGTCTCCGTCGTCTCGGTCTTCTTCTGTCGCCGTTGCCGCGCCGCCTACGCTGGCTCGAGTGCAAGCGCGTGCTGCTGCTGCTGCTGCTGCTGAAGGAGGCGGAGGTGGGGGAAGCGGGCGAGGATTTGGGAACGGTGCGATGACCACGCCACGAGGTGGTAGTGGCCGAATGGGCTCCGACCGTGACTCGGAAAGCGTAGCCACTTTCAACAGCGATGACATGCTGGCTTCCCTAGGTGACAACGAAGACATCTGGGGAAGCGACTTCGCGTGATGGTGATGTGATGTGAGCAGAATTTAGCTGGTGTAATTATTGCCTTGCGATGTACGGATTTGCCTCTTGAGTAATCCGTAATCCTGCATCGGACGGGGAAACCAAGACCAAGGAAGGAATAATTCCTTTTATCCTTTATTGATTGTTCTTTCCCGTTTCAAACCACAGACCATGAAACTAAATCTTAATTGAAATATAGATTCTGAGGTGGTTCAGGAAACAGATAAGTTATGGCCAACTCTATATCCATCATAATTAATCCACAGCAGCGCGGCGGAGGCAGCCAGTATCTGTGTATTTGTAGAGTCAGTTCCGGGTTCCGGGATCCGGGTTCACGTATACCCATGAGCCGGGCGCCACGGCAGTTACTGACTGGTTGGGTATCGCATTCTCGACCGATTGGTTGTCCACAGATGACTTGGGGCAGGACGCTGGAGAACGCGCTCAAAAGTAAGGGCATTTCGAAGGATTTCGATGTGGATCGCCATTGCCAAGAACAGGTCGAAGTGGAGACAGCTGACTCACTCCATTCCCAAACCTCCTGATGCACGACGGCTGAAGGACACCTCGAGAGAAAATTATTAAAATTGCATTACGCAAAAGGACACTCAGCCCAGTCAGACTTGATCTGAAGGTTACATTTTTCTGTTGCTATTTGCCACAGTGGTGTTTCTTTCTATTTTGAGACAGGCCCCGAAGGGCCGGAATTAGAAGACTAACAGGTAGAGAAGAAAAGCAAAGCAGCGCAAACTAAATCTAAGAAGCCAATCAGGCGCACATGCCCGAGTGGCCATGGAAGTGATGGTAGCGGTCCAAAGTGGCACGCTCCTCCATGCTCTGAGTGCCGCTCAAAAGAAGAGTTTCCGCCTTTGGGGAGTATTAACTAGACTAGACTAGGTTCCGGGTTCCGCGAATTATAGTGAATCGTAAGTATGGTCTTAAGTTTGGTGATGTAAACAATACGAGACGAAGCCTCTTGTTTGCAAAGAGCCCACCCTGAACTCCTTTTTGTACCTTGAGAAATTATAATTCACAATTCGCACAACACACACAAACAAAACAAGAAACAAGATATGTGCTATATTTTTATTCATATCATAATAGTGCATTCCTCTCGTTGAACGTGGAACCGAAGTGCAGTGCGAAAAGGGCGCCAACGGCACGAGGGAGTAAGCAGTTAGGGCTAGCCACTGTAGGGGCTACAATAGCTTCGTTTGTGCAGCCTAGCTCTCCTCTTCAGACAATCATAAATATATCAACCGAAGCTCCAAGTTGCCTAGAGACGAATTGTCAAGATGGTAGGCCACAGTGTTCTCGTGTGTGCCGCCTTACTTGCATGCGCTGCAGTAGTCGTGGTGGCGTATCCGATTAACACTTTAAGATGCTGCAATACACTAGCCCGGCCAGACAATCGAGACGAATGCATGTCTAAAATTGGACGAGCAGCCATCTGTACTCAGGTCCGATCACCGCATCTCTCTATTTGAACGCTGTACTCAATCGTTACCAGCTTGGCTCTTAATCGTCTTCTGCGCTTTCTTTTCGCCTAGACTCGCAATTTGGTGTGCATCCTAGAGCGAATACCGGGCTTCACCGAATCGGATTGTGGCAAGGTTCGTTTCTGATATTGCAGTATTCAAAATGAACAACCTCATTAGCTCTGATGATTTGTCGTTGATAGCTGCTGTGTTTACCCTAGTCACGCTCTGCATTTCTTGTGAATGATAGACGGACAGCGGAGATTTCGGCACCTGGCAAAACTTTCAGCCCAACGACGGGACTTATAGCTCATTTCCTCTCTGGCCTTTTCGGTAATGCAACTGCCATCAAAACAAAAAAAGCGCTTCTCTTATAAAAGAGTGGTTCTATCATGTGTGGTTCTTTCTCATTTTTGTCTAGTAGTGAATTTGCTTCGTATTCCTCATAATCTAAACTTCTTGTTTTTATACCTTTGACTCACTTACAGGTGGGATGAGACGCACCAGGAGTGCGTGTACCGTAAATGCGCAGAGCAGTGCCCTAACGGCGACATCAATCCCGGTGGCGAAGTGAACGGCGTGACCATGTTTGAATACCAGGCCAAACTCTACGAGCGGCGTTGGTACTGCTGCAACGACCGCCCCTTATGCAACAGTAAGAGCAGGACTGCTATGTGCACACCTCAATTGAAGTTCATAAGCTGAGTGCTGTCTTACCAAGCATTCTTGCTTGTGATGTATTTAAAACAGGTTCTCGATCGACGGTTGGATTCAACAGAAGCGCAATCATGCTCGTAGTTGCCGTTGTCGCATGCTTCCTGTCGTGTTCGAGCTTTTGGTTGCATTGATTTCCTTCTCTCGGCTTCGAGGGGCAATGCCAATGAGATGAGCGAAATACGAATTCACCACTGAATTATTAGCTGTCCTGATGTCTGGCGTCTGACATACAGCTATCACTGACATTACGCCCGTATACCTGGATAATTCCAATCGCATTTAACCAAAGTCCATCAGGACTCAACTTCTTCGTTCAAGAATTAGCGCAATTAATTTCTGAATAAAAATCGGACTAAGATTATAACATATAAGCTTAATAACTTCTCGCTTCTACTTCTACGATAATTCGACGTCCGTGCGGAATTTTACTTGAATTCCTATTCACTACACCCCCCGTGTTCTCTAGAAGCATATGCGAATAAAAGAGCCAGGTGTCCAAATGTAATCATAATATATTAAAAGATCTGGGGCGCGTATTGCTGATTACTGAGTGAAATGCAATTGCAATAGGCATAGGCAACACATAGGAACGTTAATTATGGGATTATGGCAAAGAAAGATACAAAAGTGGGAGCCTCCTGTGAATCAACAAAAAAAGTTAGATCCATTACGCATACTGCCATCTCTCTCTAGCTTCCGACTCCGTGACAAGGCCATCTTGAAGCATGAGCCGCACTGCTGCCCGCTGCAAAAATGAACAACACAAGAATAGCAAAGATGTAAAAGCGTGAGTGAGGTGCTGGATTAGACATGAGACATGAGACATAAGACATGAGAAAGGGAGGTCAATAAGAAGTAAATAAAGCGAGCATATGGCACATGTATGGCAGCACACAGGCGTGAGTGTTTGCGCGCGCGTTTTGCCAAAGTTACACGTATGTACACCCACTCTGTCTCATACTCGCTCTATTACCTGTAAAGTGTTGACGTAAGTGGGGGCACCTTTGGAGGCCATCACGCTCATTACCCACTTCGGCATAGCTCCTTCCATGTTGTCCTGGCAGCGGGACACTACGGTGCAACTCTCACTCACGGTAGGCGGAATACTTCTGCCAGTGCTGATGCCACCGTCTCTTGGTGAAGGTGTTCCTACGTCATCTCTCCTATTAATGCTTCCTGCACCTGCTGGTTCACTGCCTAACAAAGAAGTGCTTGTAGACTTTGCACTACTAGATCCTCTCCTTCCAATATCATCATCAGCAGCATTCAAGCTCGCACTACCAGCTGCTTCTACGTTGCTCTTCTCCGCTCGAATGAGTCCAAACTGCCAGTAAAGACCGTTGCCAGCGCGCACGATTCCCAACCGCGGGCTGACGTACTTAGAGGCTTTCAAAGGTGGCACGTCGCGTTGCACGTACCTTTTCGCGGGGCGCAGGCAAAATGAACAAAAGTCAGATGAATGAATCAGAAGGTGAAGAAAAATGGAAATGCAATACCTAGTGATTTAAAAAAGGGTGGCGAACTAAGTTAAAGCATAGCAGGAATCTCGAGCGAAGACCTAGATTTACCAAAAAAAGCGAGCTCAACGAAAACTTACAAGCATTGATCAATTCTACCTATCATGCAGCATGGCTCTAGGCACTCACGTGACGCTTTCGCAAGGCCGTATGTGGCGGCGGCGGTAATAGACGTAGTCTCTGTTCTTCATGGGGCCCGGGTAGCGCGACTCCTGATAAACCACTTCACTGCACGATGACCCACCTTTTGCCACTCGATCCATTCCTAGCATAGAGGCATCCTTTTCTGCGCAGCGACCTCTTTCGTGGATGCTGCGGCTGTCTTCACTTGAGCCTCCCACTTGATGCAGCGCCAGACGAGCCGCTTCTAAAGGATTGCTCGGTAAATTGAGGTCTAGTGGGTTGCAACCCGCCAATAAACTTGGCAAGCCAAAGGGCCCGCTATGACCACTACGCCCCGTCTTTTGTGCGCCCACGAGCGAGCGATCGCCTGCGCCTCTCAATGCGAGTACGCGCTTTTGAGCGGTGAATTCATCGTACGTCAGCTGGTAGGTTTCGTCAAGGACGCATCTCTCCATGATATGCATCGGAATGCCGTTGAAATGACACACGTAAAGTGTTTGGAAAAGCCCTGTTTTTTTGTCTTCCATGCCATGCACCTACGAAAGAGGCGTTTGCAATGCGTATCAAGATAATGCTCGGTTACACGTGTTCACATACATGCTTCCTCCTCACCTTCCACGTTGTCTTCGCAGAGCCTGCCAGAGTGCCTGTCGCAAGGACTTTCATTTCTGGTGGGAGCGGCGCATTTCTGTCGAGGACGCTGGATAGATCGTCATAGGCTAGCTTCAAGTCGTCGTCGGATATTCCTTCCTCTTCGGATGAGCTCACAGATTCTCTGGCACCTCTCCCCCAATGCCCAGGAAGTTCAAGCTTAGGCAGCGTCAAATCCAATGGAGATGACGCGACATCTAAAAGAAGCTCGTTGCATAGGACTAGCACCAGCCGTAAGGCCCCTTCCTTCGATGCAGTCTTCATCTTCAGTAGAATGGGCAGCGAACCAAACTGCTGAACTGTTGAACAGAAGATTCAGAAGATCACGACGACGATTGATGCACTTTTTTTTGAGAAATGTTACATATGGGGGGGTGCAATTCTCATTTTGGGCCCATATGGGC
>Ga0307930_1002656_pt1 | contig 13506 bp, 10 predicted proteins | sample OrgLakmetageno46_FD_203161 | JGI IMG/M metagenome (GOLD analysis project Ga0307930, IMG submission 203161) | Saline water microbial communities from Organic Lake, Antarctica - #46 | ecosystem: Environmental > Aquatic > Non-marine Saline and Alkaline > Saline | place: Antarctica: Organic Lake... | reverse complement strand
ACACTAATAAGGAGTCTTCTACAACCTATAAACGATTTCGTTTGTTTATTTCCAGCTATCAAATTCATCCCGAGAGCCGAGTATCGGAGTATAACCTTCTAGTCTAGTCTAGTCTAGTCTAGTCTAGTCTAGTCTAGTCTAGTCTAGTCTAGTCTAGTCTAGTCTAGTCTAGTCTAGTCTAGTCTAGTCTAGTCTAGTTAATACTCCACAAAAATACAAAGAAACACCACTGTGGCATATAGCATATAGCAACAGAAAAATGTAACCTCCAGAACAAGTCTGACTGGGCTGAGTGTCCTTTTGCTTAAGCTGGCATTTCGACCCGAGAGACTAGTCTTAAGTCTTCAGTTCCTTAAAACTTTCTTCCTAGCTGTAGCCAGCTCGGTGAGTATTCAAACGTAAAAGGACTGCGGCGCTGGTGTTGTATAGCACCCCTACTTGGTCGTGCCTTGATTCATGCGTCCAGAAATACTTGATTTAGTCACTACGGGAGTTACAGAGTAGGGTGGCGTCGTGCCATCTATCCAGCATCTAGAAGATTTTGCGTTGCCAGGTTAACAGAGAGCCTTACTCTGTGGACACCGTAATCATGTGACTGATCTATCGTTATCGGTCTCTTGTTTCTTCTTATCCTGGGAGTTCTAATATCTGATCTACAGAGGGCAGGGCGCTATGTATTCTAGGCATTACAGTACGCGTCGTTGTCCGTTGAAAGGGCATTCACTTTTCTCCCCGGCCGAATAGTACGGAGATGGATCGAACATTGATACAAATACAACACGACCTTTACCGTGCTGTTCTGCCTCGCCCAGCACCTGCTCTCCAGGTGTGTGCTCAGAGCGCACCATAAGAAGCAAATAATCAGCTCTCGAAGAAATCAAGCGAGCCTAAATAAAAGATAAAAGATGAGAGAAATTCCATGTACTTTTTAAAAAATCTTTCGTGTTCACCTCCACCCAGGTATGCTCTTCACCTGGGTTCACTTCTCCTCATGGAGTTCACTCGGATGGTTAATAAACGAATAATTCGGCCTAGCTAAGGCGCCTTCAGGGTTACTAGTATACAGATAGCTGCGTAGCTAAGTACAGCCAGCTGCGGGTGAAAAGAAACACTCACGTTAAGAAATTGAGGGGTAAAATTTAGTGATTTTTAAAAGAAACTAAGGGGTCTTGGCTCCGGTTTCTAGAAACGAGGGCCTTTCTGCCCTGCCTGTCTGCTAGTCGCCTAAGAAACTGAGGGGGGCTGACGCGGAAATCTTAGGAATTGCCTAAGAATAGAGGGGGTCGGCCGTTTTCCTGCTTTTTTATCACCCGCAATTGGCTGTAGCGAATCAGTCGCTTCGCCTGGAGGTTACAGGGGAGAACGACGGTTATACAGTAAGCTTTACGTCGTAACGTTGTAACCATTTCGTAACCAAGAAGGGTAATAAGGGGTATCTGTCGTAACTGTAAATAAGTTAGTTCAAAAGTTACTTACTTCTCTTCCCAGTTCAGTAGCTGGAGTCTAGAGTGCTCTCCTGCGTGAGCGGCACCAGGCTACGTTCGTGCATAAAACACTCGCACCAGCCTAGGCTGCAGCGGCTAAGATTTCTTTAAATACTTTGAGGGATTCACCATACATAGACTTGTCACTGTTTACAATTAGAAAATGCTTTAAAACTTGTTTACTAGTCGGTCTTGTCGTTATTTCAAGGCTCATTAGCCCTTAAACTGAAAGACATTTCTAGTATCCACGATGCCAAGCCCTTCTGTCTCTATGAAGATGGCTTTTTCGTCACCCGATCCGTCGCCCAAAAAAGCTAGCAGCACTGCGACCGATGCTCCCGACGAAGTCTACCTCCAGGCGCTGCATGGTAATACTGATAATAGAAGCGGTCAAATTGTTCAAGTGAATTGACCTCAACCTTTATAAAGGCTCCTTCTTGAACCCTTTTCCTCCACTATGATTCGGTGTTCTAGAACACGCCCGAGAACTAGGAATCGACCTTGACGCAGAGCCCAGCTTCGCATGGATTGCAGAGGAGTCACTTGTCGCGCCGCTCCCTGATGGCTGGATTCAAGTGAAGCAGGAAGAGGGGGAGTACGCTGGTAGCCTATACTATTACAACGAAACAAGGTAAACTGCTCTTACACTTGGGGGTTGATTATGGTGCTTGACTCATGGGGAAAATGAGTGCGCTCATTATCAGCTAACTTCGATCTTCTTTCATCACAACAGTGGAGAATCGCGATGGGAGCACCCGTTGGATGACCACTACCGGGAGGTGTACGCGGACGAGAAAGCCAAGCTCGGGCTCGCGGAAGAGGAGCAGCCAGTAGCCAGTCGTTCGGCTTGGGGCGAAAATTCCGCTGAGCCCCACAGTGCTTGGGGAGCAGGAGCCAGTGATAAAGCATGGGCAGGCCAGAGTGGTCACTGGGAGGACGACAACAGCTACTACGCGAGCGATCAGGTGGTGCGCCTCGAACAAAAACTTCACGCAGCCACGGAAGAAGCCTCAGCTAAGTCCAAAGCTCTGCAAGGACTGAGGCTCGAGAAGGATGAGTTAGGCGAGGAATTGGCCCGTGCAGTGCGAGATTTAGACCTGCTTCGCGATCACTGCGAGATGCGAGAAGCAGCGCTGCTGAGCCGTCGGCGGGACTGGCATGAAGTGGTGGACGATTTGAAACGCCTCCTTGGGGAAGATGAAAAGCATGAAGGAGAGAGCAAGGCTGAAGGAGGCAAGCGGCCTTACACCGCCATTCTGCTGAAAGAAGAAGTCCGCGCCCTGTTCGGAGGGCTGGAGAGCGAGGCAACGCTGAGCGAGCTGGCCACGCTGCGGGCCCGTCTCGAGGCCGCTGATGCAGCGCGCACCGACGAAGCTGCTGCCCGAATAAGCGCTGAAGAGGCATTGACGGCAGCGCACGACAAGTACGCTTCGGCTGGTGCGACTTCGGAGCGAACGGAAGCGCTTCTTCGAGTTCAGCTCGCGGACGCAGCGGTGGCACTCAAGGCAGCCGAGGCTCGAGCAGCCGAACTTGATCACAGAGCAAAGGATGCGACCACTGCAGCTGCAAGTGAAACCAACCGCTTACAAGGTGAAGTCACAAAGCTGCGGGCGTCACAATCAGAGGCTGAGAGCAGCAAGGTGACCGAGGCATTGGCTGAGCTTGACACTCTTCGGAAGGCAGAAGCAACAGGAGCAGACACCATCGCTCGTTTGCGCCAAGAACTGACTACAAAAGATGCAGCGCACCAAGAAGCCCTAGAGAAAATTGGTGAGTTGCAAAATCGTTTGAATGCGCAGTCGTCGAGCAGTGCCGATGATGCTGCCGCGGCAACGCAAGCTAGTGCCGATGAAGCTCGCAAGAACAAGGAGCGGATTGCTTCGCTCAAGGCCGAAAAGAAGAAGCTCGAAAGCATGACCAAGGAGCTCCACAGCGAGCTGAAGTTTGCCCTGGAGACGGGCGAAACCCTGCATAAAGAGTTGGACGCTATGAGGAGTGATCTTGAACGGGCCAAAAGCGTGTCTTCAGGAGCATCGAAGCGCATTGACGAGGCGGTGGCTGAGGCAACAGCGGCTGAAGGGAAAGTGAGCGGCCTTCAGGCAGAAGTGAGCGCTGCAGGGGTGGCAACAGCCAAAGCCATTCAAAGCCAGCAGGAATGGGAGGCGAAGTTCAGCGACGAACGTAGGCTTCGACAAAAGCTATCGCGGAAGATTACTGACCTCCAGGGCAACATCCGCGTCATCTGTCGCGTGCGCCCGCTATCGGAGCGCGAGGACTCATCCTGCGTGGTGGTTGTGGACTCAGAGCGATGTGTGGTTGATGGGACTTCGCACACTTTTGACGCCGTCTTTGGTCCAGAGTCTGCTCAAGAACAGGTCTTCTCGGAAGTCCAGCCCACGGTGATGTCAGCGCTCGACGGTTTTAACGTGTGCATCTTTGCCTACGGCCAAACGGGGAGTGGGAAGACCTTCACGATGGAGGGTCCACCGTCGAGCCGAGGGGTCAATTACCGCGCACTTTCAGAGCTCTTCACTTACGCAGCCACCTCAGCGGACATGACCTACACCTTCACTGTTTCAATGCTCGAAGTCTACAACGAAGCCATCTCCGACCTCTTGAATGGAGGCAACGGGAAGGCGTCATCTGCTGAGGCGGACCTCGACATTCGCGTGGGCAAGGGCAGCCGTGGTGGGGCATCCGTGTACGTGGAAGGACTCGTGGAGTGCGACGTGTCGAGCCTAGAAGAAGTGGAACACCTCATGAAACAAGGTGCGCGCAATCGGCACGTAGGAGCCACCAACATGAACGAGCATTCAAGCCGCAGCCATCTTGTGCTCAGCGTCAATGTGACGGGCACTGCGCGCAAGGGAAACGTGAAAATTTACGGCAAGCTCAACCTCATTGACCTTGCGGGCTCGGAGCGGCTGGCCAAGACGGGTGCCGAGGGGGTGCGGCTGAAGGAAGCTCAAAACATCAACAAGTCCCTCTCTGCCTTGGGTGACGTAGTGGCTGCACTCGGCCGAAACCAGGCCCACATACCATACCGTAACAGCAAGCTTACTTTCCTCTTGCAGGATTCTCTCTCCTCCAACTCACGCGTGCTTATGTTTGTAAACGTTACGCCATGCCTTTTGTCAGCGGGTGAGAGCCAGTGTTCTCTCAACTTTGCTGGAAGATGCCGGGCAGTGCAGCTAGGAGCTGCCAAAAAGACTGTCCGCGAGAGTTCTGTCGGCCCCACAGAACGAAAGAAATAGGCCAGTAGACACCAAAAAGCGGACTCGAACTCGACAACTCGACCCATAAACCCAAATGACTGAATTACCGGTGCTATGAGCCAGAGCGCACAATTCACACTAAGTTGCGGTTCCTGCGCGGACTCGGGCTTTGCTCGTTCAATTGATGTTTCGAACTCGGATTGCGCCTTATATATATAGTCCATAGGAGCAGCACTAATAATCATTACTAATAACTAATAAGAACCCAAGCAAGACCCACCAAGTAGCTTCGCAGACAAGGAAGGAAATCGACATCCATACCCAAACGCCCTTTACAAGTCAGTCACTGCGGATACCTAATTCTACTCGTTGGTGCGTTATGGCGTTGCATAGTGCATAGTGCATAGTTTATCACTTTGATCTAGTCAGCAACAGTCAGCAAACGCCAAACTCCAGGAACGAGGAACCCGGAGCCAGGAGCCAAGAAAGTCAAATGTAATAAGTGTAAATGAACTAGCTACTAAATTTGCGTTCTTGTAGAGTACTTACATATCTAATGGCCAAATAATAACGGCATATCTATATATGAAGCCTGCGTCATTCGCAGCTAAGCGAGATGGAGAATAGAATTACCGGCAGCCGGATACCGGATAACGGAGATTATATTAGACAGATACCGGAAACGAAAGCCAAATGTGACAAGAGAGAGGCTGAGATGACTTACGAGTGAATTCCAGGGGAGGAATAATTGTGTGATAGGAGAATCAAAGAAGTGACGAAGAAGCACGGACTTAAAACACGGAGCAGACTACTACGAGAGAACAGATAGTCGCTCACTCTCAGCGAACCTTTCTTTACTCTTGTTTGTGTCACCCTGACCTCCCTTGGGGGTGTTTACGAGTTTTTGGTTTTGGTAAGCTCAACCATACCACGATAGGTCCGCGGTGGACGAATTCGGAGTACTTGGACACTGCACAAGAACGGGGCCTCGATAGAAAGGGCGTCAAGCCCGGCGAGGGTTATGAGCTTAAAGCGCCAACGCACAGATGACAGGTCCGTCATATTTTTATTGGCTACTTTCTTAGGGTCGAGATTGAGACGTTTTCTTGCATGCCTTCTAACACTCGTAGCCTTGTTCGCCTACACAGCGCCGGAGACGTGGGAGCGCGGGCGCGGTCCAACGGCAACGGTAAGCTCGTAGCGAAGCCCAGGTTTAAGTGTTAGGTAAAGTTTGCTCGAAGTGATTATGTATGGTAGTTTTCAACCCGTCACTGAAAACGACTACAGTAGCATGATTGAGTGCACAAAACCACCACCATGACTTTTATCCTAATCATCTCAGGGAGCGATGGAGACGCGAGCAACGAAGGAGGCGACGACGATGACGACGACGAAGTAGACCCGTTAGAAGCCTTTATGGCTGAGGTAGATGCAACTGAAGAAGTAGTGCCACAGCAATCGGTGTACGGGATAGCAAGCCAGCAGGCTGAGCGGGCGCCACCGCCGACTCTATCGGCAGCGAATACAATCAGTTTAGATGATCTCATGAGAATGTCATCGGCTCCTTCAACTACTGAGGGCGAAGGCTGGGAATCTGACACCACAGCCTCTGAGATGGAGGAAGAGGTCGATGAGGAGCAGCAAGAGCGCGACCGCATTGAATTTATGAAAGCCATAAGAGGCTTGCACGGAGCACCAGTCGCAGCTTCAACAGGCGCGGCAGCTGAGCCGACGAAAAGCAGCACATTACAGGAGGACAAAGAAAGCACCACACCTAGAGTAACTACCTCTTCCGCCGCCGCTGAAGATGAGGCAGAAACACCAGTGCCAGCGAAAGAGGCGACTAAGAGGGAGAAGCAGCAGCTTGGGCGAATGTTCGGAGACGAAGGCGACGTCATGGAAGAGCACGAGCGCGAGGTATTGTGGCTCTTGGTTTGCTATTACTACCATGCGGATAAATCATTGCTGCTGTTCGAATGCTTTAACCGAAGTAGGCGATATTCACTATCTCTCATGTTTTTGATATCCTTTTGTCGTTTTGCTATTTCCTACAGGGGCAGGAGCGGTCTGCCATGGAAATGCTGCAGGAGGCGATCAAAAAGAAAGAGTTAGCGCCTGTAGACCACACCCTCATAGACTACTTGAAAGTGCGCAAGAACCTTTACGTGGTTCCGCGCGCTCTCGCAGACCTCCTCAAGCCGGGGAAGGAGACGGAGCTCGCGGCCAAGCGTGAGAACCTCGGCATCAAAGTGCGAGGCAAAGGCTGCCCACCCCCTGTTGAAACATGGGAGCATTGTGGCCTTCCTGACAAAATTTTGCGGCATCTTTACAAGGTGCCCTTCTTTACTTTACTTTTCATAAAGAATATGGTATTGTAGTTTAAATTCGTTTGACATGTGCGCATGAACCTTAAGCACCCTGTGTCTGTATGTGACCATTTTCTCATTTTCAAAATATTGTTTCCCCTTCGCACTCATTAATTTCCCCCCTACTTGCGCAGGTGTACGGAGAGAAGAGTGCGCCATTTGCAGTTCAGAAGCAGGCAGTGCCCACCATCATGTCAGGCCGCGATGTCATCGGGATTGCCAAGACGGGGAGTGGGAAAACTTTGGCCTTCTTGTTGCCGATGCTGCGGCACATCATGGACCAGCCAGAGTTAGGAGAAGGCGAAGGCCCGATTGGTTTGATCATGGCTCCTGCACGGGAATTAGCCATTCAAATCTACAACGAAGCCCGCAAGTTCACCAAAGTGCTCAACTTTCGGGTGACGGCGGTGTACGGCGGCGCGAGCGTTGCGGACCAGATTGGCCATTTGAAGCGAGGAGCGGACATTGTGGTGTGCACGCCAGGACGTATGATTGACATTTTAACGATGCAAGCGGGGAAGCTTATCTCCTTGTCTCGGGTCAGCTTCGTGGTCCTCGACGAGGCAGATCGCATGTTTGACCTCGGTTTCGAGCCCCAAATTCGCATGATTCTGCAGAACATTCGGCCCGACCGCCAGACCTGCCTGTTTTCCGCGACTTTTCCGCAGAAAGTTGAGGCCTTAGCCCGCAAAGTGTTGGTAGCCCCTGTCGAGATCGTGGTCGGCGGCCGGTCGGTGGTCAACACCTCCATCGTGCAGTACGTCGAAGTGCGCGCAGAAGAGGACAAGTTCATGCGGCTTTTACAGCTGCTGGGGGTGTGGTTTGAGCGAGGCCAGGTTCTGGTGTTCGTCGACACCCAAGCGCGCTGCGAGCGGTTGTTCGAAGAGCTCATGCGCGCTGGCTACCCCTGTCTCAGCTTACATGGCGGCAAGGAGCAAATCGACCGAGACGACGCGATCGCGAGCTTCAAGAACAAAATGCGCACTCTGATGGTGGCGACCTCGGTGGCGGGCCGCGGTCTCGATGTTGCTGACCTGGTGTGCGTGGTCAACTATTCGTGCCCCAACCACCTTGAAGAGTACGTGCACCGAGTAGGCCGCACGGGGCGCGCAGAACGAAAAGGCACCGCCTACACCTTTATCTCTCCGGACGAAGAGCAGTTCGCACCTGTGCTCGAGAAAGCATTGAAGCAGTCGCAGCAAGAAGTGCCGGAAGCTCTTCAGGCTATGGCCGATTCGTTCCGAAGTAAGATTGATTCCGGTCAAGCGCGGTGGGCGTCATCGGGCTTTGGGGGCACTGGCTTCAAGTTTGACCCTGACGAGAAGAACAAGGCCCAAAAGATGATCGACATGCAGCGGCGGCAGTACGAGGTGGACCAAGGTCTCCGCGACGAGGCCGACTTTTATTCCGACGAAAGCGGCGACGAAGAAGGCGAAGAAGGCGAGGATGCCAAGGCAGCTGCCTCGGCCACTGCAGCCGCGGCGAGTAGTGCAGCCTCGGCAGACGGCCTTTCGAGTTCAGCCGTGGTGGCTGCGGGCCCCCTGACGGGGGAAACTCCACTAGAACGAGCCAAGCGCATCGCTGCGCAGTTAGCTGGAGGCGGGTCAAGCGCCATGGTCGCGCACACGCCTGGTCCTTCCTTAGCCGTGCAACAGGCACTCGCGAATGCCAAGAAGTTTGCTGAGAAAGTGGGCATCTCCTCGTCGAGTGCCGCTGAAAAGACGCACTGGGTCGAGGAACTGTGCATCAACGAGTACCCTCAAAAGGCAAGGTGGAAAATCACTCATCGCGAAACGATCGACGATGTGTCCGAGAAATTCGAAGTAGCCATCATTTCCCGCGGCAATTATGTCGCTCCTGGGAAGAAACCCGGCCCCAACGAGAAGAAGCTTTACTTGTCGATTGAAGGGCACTCCGACTTGGCAGTGTCAGGCGCACGCCGCGAGTTAACGCGAATATTAAACGAAGAAACCATGCGGGTGGGCCTCGACCCTTCGTCTCGTTACTCGGTCATTTGATTTGCTGGCTGTGCTCCGCTGCTTTCTATGCTGCTGCTGCTGCTGCTGCTGGGGAAGGGCCAGGAGCCCTGATCGCTAATGGCTGCATTAATCTGGTGCTTCTTTGTTTGCTTCTGCCATTCCTCTTTCTTGCTTGGTGGGTAGTGCTAACAATTGCCATTAAATCGCGGAATTCGCGTTGATCTCTGTATTGGAATTGGCATCAGTATCAGCTTAGAACTAAAAAAAAGAAAAGGAATCCCTACTTCGTTATTACTAGGGAGTTCACTAAAGGCACTTCTGGCTTTTGGACATCAGCGCACGTGTGGTGTTGTTGTCCGAAGTACCGTTTTTATATTTAGCTGTTGGTGTTTAAACTTCGCAGCATTTGACTATAAGGCTTCTTGATAAAGTTTAAAACCTTCTTAGCATATTCCCGCATTTCGAAGTTCCTCGAATACCGAGGCAGCTGGGGGTCTAGGTCTAAGAAAAGAGGGCGCATGGAATTAAACAGGAATTTCGAACGTCATCGAAGCACAGCAGGGCTCCCTAGCTATTGTTGTGTGCTGCAAGGATTCCTTTTGCTACACCTCCACTTCAGCTCTTCAAAGCCCCCAATTGCCTCAAGAATGCTTCGCCGTTCACCAGCTCAGTGCACCCGTAAGTCACCTGCCGCTCGGGGTGCTTTTTGGCGTATTCTTGCACATGTTGGAATTCAGCGTACGACCCACTCCCCACCAGAAACACAAGAACCTCGCGGAAAGGCGCTCGCGTCTTCAGAGCAGCGGCTGGTGCACTTTTTGCACCTCCGTCTTTCTTTCGTGGGTCCAAGCTTAAGAAGGTGTCGTCTTCGCTACCCGGCTTGAAGTCGCACAAGTTATCAATGACGCGCGTCACGTAGGTGTCGTCCGTCTGCGCGAGGAAGGACTGCACTTGCCCTAATATGCCCGCCGTTTTGCTTTGCATCCAGCTGCCAATTCCACTCGCACTCGAGGGGGGTGCTTTTGACACTTCCGCCTAATTGATATGAAGAAGAAAAAGCGAGGTTAGTTCAGTATACAACCGTCAATCGAACGCAACACGCGGGCACTAGAAACACGATAAGCGCACAATCAGACACATCACTATGCACCTGTTTCTTCACTCCTGGGTTCTGGAAGTTTTGCATTTGTTGCATTTGTCGCATGTGTTTGATGCCTTCGAGCCCGGCAGCTAGCTCGTCTTTTTCGCTCTCAATTGTGGCTTTCTTCAACACTTCTTCCAGCTCGCCCATCAATTTGTCTTTCTCAGGTCCACCTGCGCCCCGGAGGGTGAGCACGGCAAGCAGGCGAAGCTTATCGCTCAAGGTACCCTTGCTCGAGGAGCCTAGCAAGCCTACTAGCTTTTCTTTGTCGGGCCGATCGCTGGTTTCTGCTTCGTAAAACACGGGCAGCTCCCTCGCCGCGATGCACTTCATTGTCGCTTGCAGAATATTGGTGTGGGACTCCAACTTTTTCTTGCGCTGAAATAAGTAGAGATAGAGCGAACAAGAACAACACAGGTGTAAGCACAAAAGGCTGGACCGCCAGTAGCTAATGTACATACACGAAGTGCGAGGAAGGTACAAAAAACTCTGTAGGAAGATAAGAAATACCTCTAACAGCTTGGGCAAGGAGTCGACAGTAGCGAGCAGCTCTTGAGTGCCTCCGCCTTGGTTTTCTGCTGCGAGCACTTCAGCCGTCGATGCCTCAGCGGCTGCCTCACTACTCCCCGCAGTCTTGTCTTTGATTTCTTTTTCGAGCTCCTTGATGCGCGTGAGCTCTTGTGAATTGTCGTCAATTGCTTCTGGAAAGGCTCGCGGCGCATTCTTTTTCCAAAACGAGTCCTGTTCCACTTCCAAATCGTAAGCCTTGCCCTGAGCACTGCCGTCGGACACAGTCACGCGGTTCATTTTGAAATCGAGCACATCGTCAACGAGGGCTTGGTAGGTACATGTGTGCGCGAGTGCGGTGCTGAAGTCGAGGGCGCGGTCGAGGATGATGACGAGGGGCCTCGTCGCCACGGCCGAGCCCGCTTGGTCGGCAAAAGGGCCACTCCCACCGGCCCACGCTTGAGACACCAGATCGCTGAGCTGGCGGGCGACCATTTCGGAGGGGCCTTGCGAGGGCGCTCGAATGATCGGCATGGCACCGAGGGTGGCGAGCACTGAGAAGAGGCCGTTGCTGATGGCCCGCATGGAGTCCCCAATTCCTTCCTCCGTCAAATCCGAACGATTATACGCCAGATACCTAACCCATTTAAAAAGCACCCCAATAATCGTGAGCTCAATTATTTTATGTCACCTCTTCTTCCATTTTTATACGATGATTAAACATATGTGGCTCAAACACCTCAACTTAACTACGACATGTTAAGATACTCACGAGTCGCGTTGATTGAGCGTAAATAAGTTGGGCTCCAACGTCACGAAGTCCAAGTGCTGATCGTACACCTAGAGGCATAGAAGGAACACAGTTGATAAGAAAGATATGGGGGCAGATCATACATCTAGGTAGTGAAGTCAGCTAAAAAGCAGAACCACGTCTACATGCTTGCGGCATAAAGAAGGGACTGGCAGTCACCTTAGCTATGGTTTGTACGGAGCCCGCTTCGACTACAAGCCTAGCGAGATCTTCCATAAGACGGCGCTCTAGCTTCGAAATAAAGTTCAAGTGCATAGACGCGTAAAGTTTGTTGCTGTAGAACACCAAGTTCGAATACCCGTGTTAGGCAAGTCAAGTTTCCAAGCAGGGATAGACTCTTATGAAATGATAAGGTACCTGCAGTCTTTTGCAATACGCTGAATGTTCGCAGGAGTTGGCCGGCAGAAATAGATTGCTGGTACATCAGGAATAGGTTCCCGATCGGAATCCAACTATTCACGAGAGAAATATTTTCATGGAAGTAAGTGAGTTATAGATTGAAAATACGAAAGGACTGCGGGTAAGTCAGTTCCTGTTGACGCACCAACATGTGTAACGTGACGCCATTGCGGCGCAGCTGGGCGACATTGAGGAGTGGGCTAATGATATCCCGCCCAGAGCGATCGTAGACGAGCACTTTCCATTGATCGGACCTGACAAAACGCAACTTGTCACCGGCAAAAATACACCGCAAACTAAAAAGTGTGAAGCTACCTACCACTGATCGCTCGTCGTAGGCGCAACGCTGTTCAAATTAAGCATCCGCTCAACCGCAGCGCTCTGCCGATAATTCAGGGCGCTCGACGAGAGCTCCATTGTCGAATTAATGAAGTAAGTTGCCTCCTAGTAAGCGCTTGGGGCCTAAGCTTCTACGCACGGTGGCAGGCTAGTACTCAGGTGCAGTTGAGTCGGGGAGGAAAAGGAGAAGATATAAGCTTTTACACTGACTGCAGACGACGACTAGACGACTACGACCAAGGGAGAAGATACCCTTGCTACGACGACAGACGACTACCAAGGGTATCTACATCTGGGTGCCAGCTCTGCTACTAATATGATAAAAAATAGGTTCTAGCTGTTTCCGTTGCCGGTATCGCGATGCGTGTTCATTCAAATGTAGGCTCTGTTCGGCGGTCTTCAAAACGTCCTCCAAGCACGCCAGCACAGCTTAGCGCAGGAAGTCGAGCTATCTCATTCGATTAAGAGGTTCGTAAACTCTTGCTCTATCGTTTCTTTTTTGCCGTTTCTTGTCGGTGAGACTCGTATTGTTGAGGCCAGCGTCACTCTCCCCAAAGTTCTCCTGGTTGATACCAGCTGAACTACTGTGGCGAAACTTTTGCGTTCTGATCTATGCGCGCGAGGGGAAATGATCCGTTTATGTGTATACATTCCTGGGGTTCACAGCGCATATGCCACAGGTGTGCGTTTGACGTGTAATTTTCTATTTCAAAAAGATTAGACCGATACCGATCACCCAGTCTTTGCCTAGCTCGCCATGGTAGTGCCGGAAGAGGCCAATGGCTTCCCACTTGCCCAGGTCTCGACGCTATCGTCAACCAATAATTTGGAATATTCGCAGCATAATGACAGAATGACTGATGATGGACGAGTCAAGAAGTTGGCATATGCGGAAACAGCTAGAACCTATTTTTTATCATATTAGTAGCAGAGCTGGTACCCAGATGTAGATACCCTTGCGACTACTGTACGGCCCAGCAATATTCTCGATGTGTATATTAGTACGTACACTTGCGTACGTACAGCGTACAGAACTGTGCACATACAGTACTGTAATGTAGTGACCCCACGTTCGACGATTTGGCGTGCATCAAATGATGAGTTTGCTGCCTGGGAGTGGTGCCACCTCGCGAGGGAGGCGCTCAACGCCCACGCTTTTCGCACTAATCATCGAGGCCAGAGTGCCCATAGTGCCTCTTGATTCAAGATATTAGTTGTTTAAAGCGATTCCACGCTTGTGCGCTTGTTTTCAACCGCGTCTAGGG
>Ga0307930_1002645_pt1 | contig 13559 bp, 13 predicted proteins | sample OrgLakmetageno46_FD_203161 | JGI IMG/M metagenome (GOLD analysis project Ga0307930, IMG submission 203161) | Saline water microbial communities from Organic Lake, Antarctica - #46 | ecosystem: Environmental > Aquatic > Non-marine Saline and Alkaline > Saline | place: Antarctica: Organic Lake... | reverse complement strand
CAACTTGTGAATAGAGGCGCAGATACCTACGGCTAGCCGCAGCGGGCGATCCTGGGCGGGCTGGCTTACCAGATCAGACAGCGCTTGTGCGGTCTGGAACATTTCGTCGGCGTAGCTGAATACGGTATGTCCAAAATCGGTGAGTTGCAAAGCCCGGTTGGCGCGGTGGAACAGAGCGCCGCCCAGCTGTGCCTCCAGGCTTGCCAGCTGGCCGCTGAGGGTTTGCGGGGTCAGTTCTAAATGGTCGGCTGCCGCCACCACAGAACCCAGGCGGGCAATCACCCAGAAATAATGCAAATGGCGCAGATTCAGATTGTCCAGGGTCGCCTCCGTTGTAAGGTCAGGTTTTGATGCGCACCCCAAAGCGATTCGACCTGTGGAATTCGTCCAGCGGCGGGTGGGCCAAGTACAGAGCGCCCAGACCACGCAGATGGCCCCGGTTAATGCCAAACGCTAACCAGGCCGTTCATCAGGTGTGACCGCCTTACTGGCTGTATTGTTCCAGGAATCGTCCCAGTCGCCCCACGGCATCGGTGAGAGTGTCTTTGCGCGGCAGGAACACAACCCGCAAATGTTGCCTGTCTTTTACATTAAAAGCGGAACCCTGTACCAGCAGTATCTTTTCCTGAATCAACAGGTCCAGCACCAGTTTTTCGTCATTGACGATGGGATAGCGTTTGGGGTCCAGGCGTGGAAACAGATAAAGCGCGCCCTGGGGCTTTACGCAGCTGACGCCGGGAATGTCGTTGAGCAATTCCCAGGCGGTCTGGCGCTGCTCGAACAGGCGGCCGCCGGGAATGACCAGGTCGTTGATGGACTGGTAACCGCCTAACGCCGTCTGGATACCTAACTGGGCTGGCACGTTAGCGCACAGTCGCATGTTCGAGAGCATTTCGATGCCCTCAATCAAGTCTTTTGCTTTATGTTTGGCGCCGCTGATGATCATCCAGCCGGAACGATAGCCCGCAGCGCGATAATTTTTTGACAGGCCGTTGTAGGTGAAAAAGAGCACGTCATCCGCCAGGGACGCGGTAGAGACGTGCTTCACGTCATCGTAAAGAATTTTGTCGTAAATCTCGTCAGACAAAATGATCAGGTTGTGGGCCCGCGCCAGTTCAATCACCTGATGCAGCAGTTCGGTGGAGTAGACTGCGCCTGTGGGGTTGTTGGGATTGATCAACACAATGGCGCGAGTGCGCTTGGTGATCTTGCGGCGGATGTCATCAATATCCGGAAACCAGCCCTGCTGTTCATCGCAGTGATAGTGCACGGGCTTGCCGCTGGAAAGCGCTACGGCGGCGGTCCACAGCGGGTAGTCAGGCGCCGGAATCAGCACTTCGTCGCCGGTGTTGAGCATGGCCTGCATAGACATTACGATCAGTTCGCTGACGCCGTTACCCAGGTAAATGTCATCAATGTCGACTTTGTCGATGCCGCGCTGCTGGCAATAGTGCATTACCGCTTTGCGCGCGGAAAACAGGCCCTTGGATTCCACATAGCCCTGGGCCTGGTGCATGTTGTAGATGACGTCTTGCTGAATTTCTTCCGGTACATCGAGCTCGAAGCTGGCCGGGTTACCGATATTCAGCTTCAGTACGCGGTGGCCTTCTTCTTCCAGGCGCCTCGCTTCACGCAGAACCACGCCGCGTATCTCGTAGCACACATTGTCCAGTTTGGTGGATTTGTGATAATTCTGCATGCCCAGTCGATCCTCTCTATGGCGTATGTTGCGGTTAATAGCAAAAATAATAAGTAGTTATTCATTCTAATGGAGCGGGTGCCCTGAACAACAGTTGAATTATGGTGAATAGTGCTAAGCTTGGCGCTCGACACGATTCCACCGCATTTGATATAGAAGGAACAGCGCGATGGCCGGTATATACGATTTTGAGGTAGAAGACATTCGCGGGAATGCCCAAAGCATGGCTGTTTACCAGGGCAAAGTCTTGTTGATTGTGAACACCGCCAGCAAATGCGGTTTCACACCGCAGTTTGAGGGTCTGCAGGCACTTTATAGTGATCTGGCTGACAAGGGCCTGGAAGTGCTGGGTTTTCCCTGCAATCAGTTTATGAACCAAGACCCGGGCAGCAACGACAGCATCGGCCAGTTCTGCTCGCTGAATTACGGCGTCAGTTTTCCGATGTTTGCCAAAGTTGAGGTAAACGGCGATAACACCCATCCGCTTTACCGTTACCTAAAGCATGAGGCCTCGGGGCTGCTTGGGTCCGAGCAAGTGAAGTGGAACTTTACCAAGTTTCTGGTGAATCGCGACGGCGAGGTGCTCAAACGCTATCCGCCCACCACCAAACCCGCCGATATTCGTGCTGACATCGAAAAAGCGCTGGGTTAGTACCCCTCTTAATCGTCGTAGTTGGCTTTTTTCTTCCAGCTGTCGTCTTCCAGCAGGTTATCCCACTCTTTATCCTGCTTGTTATGGGCGTCAAGGCTTGCGCTGTCGGTTTCTGTGCCGGTCAGCGCCTCCAGTTCCTTGATGCGGGTGCGGAAGCTTTTCACGGCTTTCATAGCCACGGGATTATCCGCCGATTTGCCCATTTCGGTGCTGGCCAGATGGTAGGCGTGAATGGCTTTACGTATTTCATTCTGTCGCACATAATCCCGAGCCTGAAAAACATGCAGATCAGTGTGGGTTTTATGCACCAGAAACAGCACGTATTTCAGGTTCTTCCGCGCTGTGGCGGCGTCCAGTCGGCCGGCCTTGTGCATTGCCTCTAGCAGGGCGAACAGGCTTTGCAGTAGATCTTTGATCGCGGTGGCTTTTTGCGGTGAATCTATGCGCATCTGCACCGTTTTGTCGGCACCGTCGCGTATCTGCTGCTTCAGCTGACCCAGCGCATCGCGTCGTTTATCAATTGGCAAGGCCGTGTTCAGGGTTGCCAAGCCATTGCAACTGTGCTCCATTTGTTTGATAAGTATCAGCTTTAAGTCACCAATTAGATACTGGCCCGGCAGTTCCGCTAGCAGCTGATTGGCGAGCTTGTAGCTCTCTTCCAGCATGGCAATGCGGCGAATGCGCTGAATGCGGGCTTTTTCCCGAAGATGGCTTATGGTGACCACGGTAATAGCAATGGCAACCACGGCTGCCAGTAGCAGAACAAGTGTTGAAGTTTCCATAAGTTACGTCGAGCCTCCGTCGGCAAGCTGGCGCATGTTGAATGATGATAAAAAGGGTATCAGAAATAGCGCCTTAAGAATGTTTTTAAATGTGAAGGCTTGAAAATGTTGTTAAATGTGAAGGAGAGCAGGCCTTGGATATTTCCCGCGTAGACCTGAACTTACTGGTATATCTGGACGTGCTGCTGCGTGAGTGCAATGTAACCAAAGCGGCTAATCACCTAGGCATTACCCAGCCCGCCATGAGCAACGGTTTGCGTCGGTTGCGCGAGTTGTTTGGTGACCCTTTGCTGGTACGCACCAGTGAGGGCATGACCGCCACTGAAAGAGCCCGGGAGTTGCAGCCCGTGGTGCGTTCGATTGTGTCCAGCATCGAGCAGGTGATGCAGGATAAAACCCCGTTTTCGGCGATGAACAGCCAGCGCGTGTTTCGTATTATGGCCAGTGATTACGCTGAATCCTGCCTGATGCCACGAGTACTGCGGCGCATACGGCAGGAAGCGCCACAGGTGACTCTGGATGTATTAACCCCCAGCGACGTCAGTTTTCTGGACGTGGAGCAGGGCAGGCTGGATATGGCCATCAACCGCTTCGACAAAATTCCACAGTCGTTTCACCAGAAAACCCTGTGGAGCGAATACTTTGCCTGCCTGATGAATGCTGAAAACCCGATTTTAAAACAGCCGTTCACATTGGAAAGTTACCTGCAGGCCAGTCATATATGGGTCAGTAAGACCGGGTTTGGCGTGGGGGTAGGGGTAAACCCGAAAGACGTGCAGCGCCTGGGCTGGGTTGATGAAGCTCTGGCCAGGATTGGGCATAAACGGCAAATATCGGTGTTTACCCGCCACTACCAGGTGGCTATGCTGCTGGCCGAGCAGCACGACCTGATAGCCACGCTGCCATCACGGGCGGCCTGGCTTCAGCGTGACAATCCGCATCTGGTGTTCAAGGTGCCGCCCTTCGACATTCCGCCGTTCGATCTGAAAATGGCCTGGAGCCCGCTGCTGCAACACAACGCCGACCACCAATGGTTGCGACGGCTGATTGCTGAGGTGGCTGAAGAGGTAGACGCAGAGTTTGCCGAATTCGGCACACCCTTTGAACGCGGTTGACTTAGAAAGCGCCTGCGGATGCTTTAAAGATTAGAGCGCCTGCGGCTGTTTTAAGGACTAAAGAGAAAGAACCCGTAACTCCGCAGAGCGCTGGCTGGTGTTCCACATTTGCAAGAAACGCTCTTCCAGGCGCTTGACCCGCCCGCCATCGGCAAAGTTGGCAAAACCCTGGCTGCCGCCAAACTCGTGGCGGTAAAGCACACCCTGGCGGTCGGCCAGAACAAAAGGTTCTTTGTTTGTTCGAGTGGCTTCGCTTAATAGCCGAAGTTCGATCCTGCTTGGCAACCGCCGCATCAATTCGACCAGCCCGTGCTGTTGTTGGGTTAGGGCTTTGTCGTCTTGAATCAGTAGACGCACATCGCTACGCCTGTGGCGCCTCGCCATCTGCGACACCAGGTCGCAAAAGCGCGGCTGGCCGTACAGGTCGAAGTCCAGGGTGTTGTCGTAAAGCCAGAGGCGCTGCTGCGCCTGGCCCGCCAGGCTGTGCATCAGTTCTACCAGTTGCTGCGGCCTCTCGAACAGCCAGCTACGGGAATCGTCGCCAAGGTTCATTGGAAATTTTCGAATGCCAGGCCGCTTCTCGGCCGGTTCCGCCGCCAGCTCTTCGGCCAGCACAGAAGGCGCCAGGCACCGCATGTCGAAATGCGCGATGCCTGCATCGTCATACTGGTCTGAACACAGGTGAAAACCGGCACGCTGGTAAAAATCAACGGCGTGCTGCTGCGCCGACAACTGAAGCTGGGAGTAGTGGGCAGCACCCTGGCAAATCAAGTGTCGCAAAAGTGCCTGGCCAATCTGTTGGCCGCGGTACTGCGGCAGAACCGCCATGCGCCCGATGAAGCCGGTGGCACCCGGAACGCCGTAAAGACGCGCCGTGGCGGCCGCCTTGTTGCCATCCACCATCGCCAGAAAGTGTTCGGCGCTCTGGTCGGTGGCGTCCCACTCCAGCTCCGCCGGCACCTTCTGCTCCTCCACAAATACCCGCTGGCGAATGCTACGAATTTGCGGCGGCGCACTGTGCCAGTGGTATTGTCGAATGTGCAGATTCATCGGAGCCTCGTGCGGCTGCTTATTCGAAGTAGATTGAGCCCTGGTTGTACAGATTGGTGAGCAGCCCAAGGATAGCGTCGTCTTCGGCGAAGGCTGCCAGTGCCTGGACGTCAACCCGGGCGCCAGCGCAAAGCAGCGGCGCAAAAGGGCGAGCATCGCCGCGCAGCAGGTATTGCTCACCGTCTATAAACAGTGCGGTTTCGTTGTCCATTTCATAAAAGGCAAAACGAGAGCCTTCGTTCCAGCGCACCTGTTCACCGGCCTGTATCGCTGCTTGCAGGTCTTCGCTGGCGGCAGGCTCATCGGCGGGCACCACGGTTTCCACGCTCTTGGGAGCGGTGGCAAATTGGCCAAACCACAATGACAGGTTGCGCCGGTCGCCTATTTTTTCCTGTATCAGGGCTTCCAGGCGGTCAATCACAACCGGTGCTATGGCGCCGGGATTGTCCTGCACAGCCAGGTCCGGATCGTTCATGTGCTCGGCCGCATCAGGCTGGTTGCACAGGAAGTCGGTAAAGCCGGTGAGCAAATCGTCGACGGTGGGCGCGCGGAAGCCCACTGACAGAGTAATACACGCGTCTTCGGCTATGCCATGGTGGCCAATGGCGGGGGGCAGGTACAGCATGTCACCCGGCTCTAGAACGACCGTTTCCTCGCCTTGCCAGTCACTTAGAATGCGCAGCGGCGTGCCTTCCAGGCGCGGCGACTTAGAGCCGCATTCACCGCCGAACGTCCAGCGCCGGCTACCCTGAGCCTGCAGCAGGAACACGTCATACTGGTCGTAATGGGGGCCTACGCTGCCACCTTTCGGCGCGTAGCTGGCCATAATATCGTCCAGCCGCCAGTTGGGTACAAAGCGGAAGTGCTCCAGCAAATCGGCGACTTCCGGTACCCAGTGGTCAAGGCCCTGCACCAGCAGGGTCCAGTTTTGCTCTGGCAGCTTGCTGAAACGCTCTTCGTTGAACGGGCCGTTGTGGACCTGCCAGGGTTTGCCCGCATCGTCTTCAATCACGATGCGCGACTCTACGGTTTCTTCACAGGCCAGCCCGGCCAGTTCGTCGGCGCTCACGGGGCTTTCAAAACCGGGAAACGCCTGGCGAATAACCAGGGGCTTTTTCTGCCAGTAGTCCCGTAAAAACTCTGCAGGGGTTATTCCGCCAAGCATGTCCATGGTGTTACTCCGGTGTTCAGATGTTGCGGGCCTGGTCTACGGCGTTGCCAATGTAGCTGCCGGGTGTCATCGCCATCAGTTCGGCTTTAGCCTGCTCGGGAATGTCCAGACTGCTGACAAAGTTTTGGATAACCTCGGCGCTCATGGCTTTGCCGCGGGTCAGGGCCTTCAGCTTTTCGTAAGGCTTTTCAATATTGTAACGGCGCATCACGGTCTGAATCGGTTCCGCCAGAACTTCCCATGCCTGGTTCAGGTCGGCGTCCAGACGCGCGGCGTTCAGTTCCAGCTTGCTCAAGCCTTTCAGGGTCGATTCATAGGCAATCAGGCTGTGGGCAAATCCCACGCCCAGGTTGCGCAGCACCGTGGAGTCGGTCAAGTCACGCTGCCAGCGCGAGATCGGCAGCTTCGCTGACAAATGGTTTAGCAAGGCGTTGGCAATGCCCAGATTGCCTTCGGAGTTTTCGAAGTCAATGGGATTAACCTTGTGCGGCATGGTGGACGAACCCACTTCGCCCTCGACGGTTTTCTGCTTGAAATAACCCAGAGAAATATAGCCCCAGATGTCGCGGTCCAAGTCGATCAAAATGGTGTTGAAGCGGGCAACCGCGTCGTACAGCTCGGCGATATAATCGTGGGGTTCAATCTGGGTAGTGTACGGGTTGAAATTCAGCCCAAGCCCTTCGATAAATGTTTTGGCGTTTTCCGCCCAGTCAATGTCCGGATAGGCGGACAGGTGAGCGTTATAGTTGCCTACAGCGCCATTGATTTTGCCCAGCAGTTCTACGTTTTTTATCAGCGATAGCTGGCGGCGCAGGCGGTGCACCACGTTGGCCAGTTCTTTACCTACAGTAGTAGGTGATGCCGTCTGGCCATGGGTACGCGACAGCATGGGCTGGGCGGCGTGATCGTGTGCCAGCCTGGCTATCTGGTCTATGACCTTTGTCATCGCCGGTAACATGCCGCTGTCCAGGCCTTCGCGCAGCATAAGTGCGTGGGACAGGTTGTTGATGTCTTCTGAGGTGCAGGCAAAATGGACAAATTCGGTGACCGCGTGCAGTTCGGCGTTGCCGGCGATTTTTTCTTTGATGAAATATTCCACCGCTTTCACATCGTGATTGGTGGTGCGTTCAATATCTTTTATGCGCTGGGCATCGGCCAGACCGAATTCGCTGACCATGGCGTTCAGGGCGGCGTCTGCTTCAGCAGAAAATGCGGGAACTTCCTGAATTTGCGGATGGGCAGCCAGTTTTTGCAGCCAGCGGATTTCGACGGTTACGCGGTTTCTGATCAGGCCATATTCACTGAAAATGTCGCGGAAAACGCTAACTTTGCTGCCGTAGCGTCCGTCCACCGGGGAAATGGCGGTCAGGGCGGTGAGTTCCATCGAAAACCTCTCAAAATGTTTGAAGCGGGGGCGGTAAAAGTCAGGGCGATATAATACACCAGCGGCCGGGCGGAATCAGCTCGGCCGGTTTACGAGTGAGCCAAACGGGACTCTAACCGTTTTTTAGCAATTCGCGGGCGTGGGCAATCACTTTTTTGCGGGTAAAGATCAGTTGCCAGCGGCGCCCGCCGGTTTGCCGCCAGAGCACCGCAGAGCGGATGCCGGCCAACAGCAGCGCCCGTATTTTAGCGGCGTTTTCTTCACGCTGCAGAATGGCAGGCGTACCGCCGACTTGAATGCGCTGGCGGTAGGTGCTGATGGTGTCGGTATACACTGACGCCAGATTGCCAATCAGATTGCCGTGTACATAACCAAAATGGCTGGCCGTGTGACGTGCCTGGTCAATTCGGCTGCCCAGCACCGACATCATGTCTTTGCTGCTGTTGAGCTTGGACTCCAGTTGGATCAGGTTCAGCACGTAGCGCAGTATTTCAATGTCGGTGGGCTTGCCTTGCTCGCTGAGCACACGAATCAACGTATTTAGCCCCAGGCTCAAGTCGCGCAGTTCGCCGCCGTAAACGTCCAGCGTGGTCGCCGGATCGGTGGCGAACAGCGAGCGCAGGCAGGTTTCCAGGTCGGTTGCGTCGCAAACGCCGTCGTGGGCAATCTGGGTGACCAGATTCGCGGCCTGGAAAACGCCGGCCAGGGCCAGGGTCTGGTCGTGCAGTGTGTGGCTCATGACTGCACTCCTGACTTCAATCCGGCCTTTGGCTCAGTGGTCAGGCGAGCGGGCTGTGGTTCGCCATCGCGCCAGGTGTGTTCGATCACGCCGCCGCCCAGGCAAATCTCGCCATCATAAAATACCACCGACTGGCCAGGTGTCACTGCGCGCTGGGCGTCGTCAAACACCACTTTTACGCCGCCATCGATGACCGTTACCTCACAGCTCTGGTCAGGCTGGCGATAGCGGGTTTTGGCCATGCAGCGGAACTGAGCGCTGGGAGCCTCAGCGGCAACCCAATCGACGGGGCCAGATACCAGGCCGCGAGAAAATAGCAGCAGGTGGTTTTTACCCTGCGCCGCAATCAATACATTACGGGTCAGGTCTTTTTCCGCCACATACCAGGGCTCATCGCTGTAACCGTTCAATCCGCCAATGCCAAGGCCTTGGCGTTGGCCAATGGTGTGGTACATCAGGCCTTGGTGGCGGCCAATAACATGGCCTTCCGGTGTTTCGATGTTTCCGGGCTGGGCCGGCAGGTATTGCTTCAGGAAGTCAGTGAACTTGCGTTCGCCAATAAAGCATATGCCGGTAGAGTCTTTTTTATCGTGGGTAATAAATCCTTGCGCTTCGGCAATGCGGCGCACTTCCGGCTTTTCAAGTTCGCCCACCGGGAACAGCGTGCGGGCAATGCGATCGCCGGATACTGCGTGCAGGAAATAGCTTTGATCTTTGTTGCCGTCGAGGCCTTTGAGTAGCTGAGCCTTGCCAGAACCGTCATCAAGCGGGCATTGGCGAGTGTAGTGTCCGGTGGCAATGTAATCGGCGCCCAGTGTTATCGCGTAATCCAGAAAAGCGCGAAATTTCACTTCCTTGTTACACAGAATGTCTGGATTTGGGGTGCGACCGGCTTTGTATTCACTGAGAAAATGTTCGAATACCCGATCCCAGTACTCCGCCGCAAAGCTGGCAGTGTGCAATTTTATACCGATGTGGTCGGCCACCGCCTGGGCATCGGCCAGGTCGGTCATAGCGGTGCAGTATTCGGTGCCGTCGTCTTCATCCCAGTTCTTCATGAACAGGCCTTCTACCTGATAACCCTGGTCTTTTAGCAGCCACGCGGCAACGGAAGAATCGACACCGCCGGACATGCCGACGATAACGCGGCTGGTGTTCGGGCTAGTATTTTGGATGGAGCCCGGCAGGGTGTTTACGGCTGTATGGAACTCGGTCATAACGGCTCTGTGTCAGTAAAAGCGGATTATTTTATCAGCTTGCGGTCGTCACGTCTGTGGGTCGTGAATCAGATCCAGCGGCAGGCGTCTGCCACTTCGGTAATCTTCCACGCACTGAAGCACCAGAGGGCTGCGAAGCTTGTCACCCAGGCCGGCTATCTGTTCCGGTGTGAGCCAGTGAGCGGCAATAATGTCGCTATCCAGCTGCTCCGATACCTTGCGCACTGCGCGGGCGCTGTAACAGAATCGGTAGTAGGTCACACCGTTGGCGGGCGCCTTGTAAATGTAAATGCCCAGTAAATGCTCTGGCTCTACTTCCCAGCCGGTTTCTTCCAGGGTTTCCCGGCGCACCGCATCCAGCACGGCTTCGTTTTCTTCAATGTGGCCGGCAGGCTGGTTGAACACAATTTTGCCGTTGCTGGACTCTTCAACCATTAACAGGCGGCCTTGGTCATCTTCAACAATGGCGGCGACGGTTGCGTGGGGCGTCCAAGTCATGACAATGTTTGACTCCGGTGAGGGCGGTGGCCGCGGTTTGCTTGTGGTGATTGCCGGCTGCCAGTGGGTTTGCGATGGCGCGCTGTGGTCGCAGGTGTATTGACGGTTGTTGAGCTGTGCTGGCCGGGTTCAAGCGAGCCAAGGTTCCAGTCACCAATGCGATAACGGATAAGTCGCAGCGTAGGAAAACCCAGCGCCGCGGTCATGCGTCTTACCTGGCGATTACGGCCTTCGCAGATGGTCAGTTCCAGCCAACTGGTGGGAATGTTCTGGCGAAAACGAACAGGGGGGCTGCGCAACCAAACCGCCGGTTCGCCCATGGCTCGGGCAAGGGCCGGGAGCGTCAGGCCGTCTTTCAGCTGAACGCCTTGTTCCAGCTGGCGCAGAGATTGAGGGCTAATGGTGCCTTCAACCTGAACCCAGTAGGTTTTTTCCATCTTGCGGTGGGGTGCGGCTATGCGATGCTGTAGCTGGCCGTCTGAGGTCAGTAATAGCAGGCCCTCGGAGTCATAATCCAGTCGGCCGGCAGGGTATATGCCCGGCTGGTTGATCCAGTCAGCGAGGGTGGCTCGCCGGGGCTTGCCGGAAGGCTGCCGCTCATCAGTAAACTGGCTGAGTACCTGAAACGGCTTGTTGAACAGAATCAATTCGGCCATTTAAGGGGCTCTCTGAGGGTTTCTCTAAAGGTTTCTGCTGCTAACGAAAGGAAGCTGGCTGCAGAGACTACCCCAGATGCAGGATTTCACAACAGCCAGTCTTTTTGGATTCGCACAAACCCGGCAGATTTATCGCTCAGCCAGACGAGGCACTGTGGCTTGCTTGCAGCCGCGGCGTTATGTTGATGGCGTGAACACCGTCATCCACCGGTTTTTTCTCGAAACTGACCGCCTGGCCGGCTTTCAGGGTTTTATAGCCATCCATTTGAATGGCCGAAAAATGAGCGAACAGGTCGTCACTGCAGCCGTCCTCAATGATGAAACCGTAACCTTTGGCGTTGTTGAACCATTTCACTTTGCCGCTGGGCATGTTGAACTCCCCTGTACCTGTGCTGTCAGTAGTTATTATTAGTTGAATTCTGGAGTTTGGTAACATTTTTTTACATTGCTATGAACTTTGGTTCAATACAGAGCTGCAGTCAACTGCCCGCCGTAGAGGTTTTGAGTGGTTGAAGGCAGTCCGGAACCGGTATCATGTGCGTACTTATAGAAGCCAAGTCCCGCGGCCCGGTGTTCCATGTGGGAGATATACTTCATCTACACGGAACACCAGCCTGCTTGAAAAAGCGGGGGCCCACACCCACATTACTAGTAAGGCACCGGCAAATTCGGTAAAGAATGATGCGAATGATTGAAAATTCTCAACTAGTATGGAATCAGGGAGATGAAAGTGAGCCGGGTCGCCACGACCAGCTCAGTGTGGCGCCGGAAAAGCCAGCCCTGAAGCGGCCTGCGCAGTTTCGGGTGATTCTTTTAAACGACGACTACACTCCTATGGATTTTGTTGTGGAGGTGTTAACGACTTTCTTCGGAATGAATGAAGAAAAGGCAACACAGGTGATGCTTCTCGTCCATACGCAAGGCAAAGCCGTATGTGGTGTGTATTCTCGGGATATCGCAGAAACCAAAGCAGCCCAGGTGAATCAGTATTCGTCAGAATGTGATCACCCGCTGCTGTGCGAAATTGAACGTGCAGATTGATAGCTGTTGGAGTAGCCCATGCTGAGCAAAGATCTTGAACTTACATTGAATTCGGCCTTCAAGAATGCCCGTGACAAACGTCACGAATTCATGACAGTAGAGCATTTGCTGTTGGCCCTTTTGGACAACGATTCGGCAGTGGGAGTTCTGAAAGCGTGCGGCGCAGAGTTGGGCCAGCTGGAACAGGAACTGCTTGAATTTGTTGACTCCACAACGCCGCTGATTCCGGATTCTGACAGCGATCGCGAAACCCAGCCAACCCTGGGCTTTCAGCGCGTGCTGCAGCGTGCGGTCTTCCACGTGCAGTCTTCCGGCAAAAAAGAGGTCACCGGCGCCAACGTGCTGGTAGCCATCTTTAGTGAGCAGGAAAGTCAGGCGGTTTATCTGCTGAAAAAGCAGAATGTAGCACGCATTGACGTGGTTAACTTTGTATCTCACGGCATTTCCCGAGTGCAGGGTGCTGAGGATCAAGAAGGCCGCGAGGCAGCCCAGGAAGAGAGCGGTGAAGAAGCGACGCAGTCTACGCCCCTGGAAAATTACACGACCAACCTGAATGAACAAGCGCGTCTGGGCCGCATCGATCCGCTGATCGGGCGCGAGCACGAAGTTGAGCGTGTGGTGCAGATCTTGGTGCGCCGCCGCAAAAACAATCCCCTGCTGGTCGGCGAAGCCGGCGTTGGCAAAACGGCCATCGCTGAAGGCCTGGCCAAGCGCATTGTTGATGCCGAGGTGCCGCAAGTGATCTCCGATGCGGTGGTTTACTCGCTGGATTTGGGAGCGCTGCTGGCGGGTACAAAGTACCGCGGTGATTTTGAAAAGCGTTTGAAGGGCCTGCTTTCGGACCTGAAAAAACAGAAACACGCGATTTTGTTCATCGATGAAATTCACACCATTATTGGCGCCGGTTCGGCATCAGGTGGTGTGATGGACGCGTCGAATCTACTCAAACCCATGCTCAGCTCCGGCGAGCTGCGTTGCATTGGTTCGACCACCTATCAAGAGTTTCGCGGTATCTTTGAGAAGGATGCGGCCCTGGCTCGCAGATTCCAGAAAATTGATGTCAACGAACCCAGCGTCGAAGACACGTATCTGATTCTGAAAGGTCTGAAGCCGAATTTCGAGAAACATCACGATTTAACCTACACCGATCAGGCCTTGAGGGTGGCTGCTGAGCTGTCTGAACGCTACATCAACGACAGGCATCTGCCTGACAAAGCCATAGACGTTATCGACGAGGCGGGTGCCCACCAGCGCCTGATGAGTGAAGATAAGCGCAAGAAAGTGATTGATGTGGCAGAAATTGAGGAAGTCGTGGCCAATATTGCGCGTATTCCACCCAAGAGCGTGTCCACCAGTGACAAAGATGTGCTGCGGACTATGGAGCGAGACCTGAAAATGGTGGTGTTCGGGCAAGACCCGGCCATCGCATCCCTGTCTACGGCGATCAAGCTGGCTCGCGCCGGGCTCAAATCACCGGAAAAACCGGAAGGTGCGTTTCTGTTTGCCGGACCTACCGGTGTCGGTAAAACCGAAGTCACCAAGCAGTTGGCCAAGG
>Ga0307930_1002643_pt1 | contig 13564 bp, 4 predicted proteins | sample OrgLakmetageno46_FD_203161 | JGI IMG/M metagenome (GOLD analysis project Ga0307930, IMG submission 203161) | Saline water microbial communities from Organic Lake, Antarctica - #46 | ecosystem: Environmental > Aquatic > Non-marine Saline and Alkaline > Saline | place: Antarctica: Organic Lake... | reverse complement strand
GTCCCTCCCTATCAAAGAGCTAAACCCATATATCTTCCATCAAACGCCACGGACGCTAGTCGTGGTCGTCCTCCAGCGTTTTTCGAAACCCTCGCAAGGCCCTCCACCTTGAGAGCAAGTCGACTGAAATAAATCTAGTCTAATCTAGCACATTCGCTCTAGAAGGCCAATAAAGGATTAAAGAGGAGCTCTAACTGGCGTCTTTCCTCCAAGCAATACGTGGTAACCCTTGCCTGGCTACATAAGACAGCACAAGCCTCTAAATCGCCTTTTGATTTCTTTGATCAGCTGCTTTTTTGTACAACCGTTCTGCCTCAAAATCGCTCTGCACGACGCCACGGCCCTCAGCAAACATAGTCGCAAGATTGAACTGAGACTTCATATGCCCTTGATCAGTAGCCTCCCTGTACCACCGTACTGCCTCCTCAGAACTCTGCACAACACCACAGCCTTCGTCAAACATCGTTGCCAAATTGAATTGTGCCTCCGCTAGTCCTTGGGCAGCAGACCTCTTGTACCACCGAGCAGCCTCTACGATGCATTGTGACACGCCACGGCCGCTGTCAAGCATGGCCCCTAGCTTGAATTGTGCCATCGCGTGCCCTTGTTCAGCTGCGTTTTTAAAATTCCGCGCTGCCTCCTCGTAGTTCTGTTTCAGCGTGCAGCCGTCCTCTAACAAGCAACCAATTTTGTACTGCGACTGCGAATCTCCTCCATCAGCTGCCTTACTAAACCAGCGCAAGGCCGCGACCTCGTTCTTTGAAACCCCCCGCCCATTCTCATAAAGGACGCCCAGCTTGCGTTGTGCTTCCGCAAGTCCTTCATTAGCAGCCATCTTGTACCATTGTGCCGCCTTATGGTAGCTCTTTTCTACACCGCAGCCGTTTTCAAACTTGGTTCCAAGGCTGCACTGCGCGTCCAAATCTCCTTGGTCAGCTGCCTTCTCGAACCACCTCGCAGCCTCCGAGTCGCTCTGCGCCACACCGCAGCCTTTATGGTAGAATAGTCCAAGATTGAACTGGGCTGTCACGTACCCTTGCTTAGCTGCCTCCTTGTAAAGTCGTGCTGCCTCCACGTCGCTCTGAGCCACACCGTGGCCAGCACTGAAGAGACATCCCAAGTTGCTTTGTGCGGCGGCATCCCCTTGGTCAGCTGCCATTTTGTACCAACGCGCAGCTTCCTTGTAGCTCTGAGCCACGCCTCGGCCTGCACCGCATTGAATTCCCATGTTATACTGCGCCTCCACACTACCTTGGTCAGCTGCCTTCTTGTACCACCGCAGTGCTTCAACATAGTCTTGAGCCACGCCTCGACCTTTCTCATGCAGGACTCCAAGGTTGCACTGTGCCAGAGCAACTCCTTGGTCAGCAGCGGCCCGCCATCCTTTAATAACCATATCGATTTCGAGCTGTGCTGACCTTGGCAGGGCAGACCAAGAAACAACGCCTTGCGCCACCTGTCGATCAAGCCTCACATAACGACGACTCGCCTCTTCGAAAACTTCTTGCGGCCCCGGTGGTAGTGGGACACGGCACAGAGGACACGCTTGCTGTACCCCAAACTTTCGCAACTCTGCAATGCATGTGCCATGAAGAATATGACTGCATGGCAAAGCGCAGGACGTTGAATCCGTCAGCGGGTCTAGACAAATTGAGCATTTCCCCAGAGCAACAGAAGACACAGATGAGGAGCCTGAATGCGCATCCAATAAGTTCTTCTTTTGCGGCGCCCGGTCGGTTTTAGCGACTCAGTACTGCTTGTGGTTACTTTTCCAGTGTTCCCGCTGGCAATCCCGGCTGCAATACACTACGAGCCCACAACGTGCACAGGCTGATAGCTTGGGAGCACTAGGACTTCCCTCTTGTGCGGAACAATTGCTGCAGACCTTACAGTCAGCCTTCAGATTCTTCTTGGTCTTCATTCCAATTGGCATGGAAGAAAATTCAACGGCAGCTATGTCTCTGAAGAAGACAGAAAAGATCGTAAGCACGTGAGTTAGGCTACAGATGACAACAGACTTCAAAGACGAAAGTCATTCGGCCATTGAACCGAAAGAGAAAGTGCATGAAGTGCGATACAAAGCTATCCATGGCATCACACACTTGTTCACGCAGAAAGTCAGGATATGATTACATTTTGAATAATTGTAAACGCGCAAGTTCAGCCCTGACAAGAATACAAGCAACAATCACAGGCTAGATGAACCCTTTGAGACCCTGACCCGTGTAGCCAAGTTTGTAGGGACCCTATTAGCTAAGTCTCTGGCATGACGTCGGTTACCTTTAAATTTCCAGCTTGTCTTTCAAGCGTGAGTACCGAGGCTTGTGCCAAGCTCTAGGCTAGAGTATCTGAGGGCTTGTCTATAGGCGGCTGTAGTAGGCAGGCTGGCAGGCTGTACGTAGGGTTACTTCTGTGCTTCTGTGGTTGTTTTCTTCTCACATTCCGCGAGGAGGCAAAAGGACGAAAGGACCACAGAACGTAAAAAGTACTACACTGTACGAATCGGCAACGCAGAGAGAAGGAAAACAAAAGGAGCCCCCCTTTATTGGGGTGTGCGGGTCTTTGCAGCTCAAAGCAGGGTCGTCGTCCGGCTCTAAATCCATTATCCATAAACCATAGTCTGTTTGGGTTCCAGTTGTTGGGTGGTTTGACGCGCTCCCCATGAGCTAAAGCCCAGGGGTGAACTGAAGGAGCTGCGAGAAGGTTCCTTTCAATTCTACTAAGAGTGAAGCGCTCTGGGAGCTGTTAGTTGCTCCTTTTGCGTCGGGAAGGACAGCTCGTTCTGAGCAACAGGACTGTGGTTGGACACTCGACTGCCTTGGATAGCACAGCGAGGGATATATAAGCTACCGCGTGCACACGCGCGCCACATCGGAAGGAATATAACTCTTTGAATTATGGACACATCTCCAGATTTGCCTTATGAGGTGCGTCATGAACTCTTGCCGGATATGTCAATCCTAGTTTTTGCGCGGCAAAATTGTGACCTCTTTTTCTCTTGCCTACCACAGAGCATCGAAGCGGCAGAATCCAAAGTTGGCCTTCGTGTGGCGAAGAAGTTTGAAAACGGACTGGAGCGCGGCATTGTCACGTCTTTTGACGGATCGGGCAGCAGCCTGGGCGAGGTGCGTTGCTGAGTGCACGTTTAGGGTGGCTTTTTCAGAGCACTCTAACTTGGTGGGAGGTGGCATTCATTATTTGGAGATGCGGTTGTGAGACGGGACGCAGATTGCCTACTATTATATTATAGCGTGTTAAGAAGTTTACTTATTGTAGCCATAAGTTTTTTTTTTTGCATCTTGGGGGAGACTGTGCGGTGTTCGCAACCTAGAGGCCAAATAGGTTTCAAATTTCTCTTAACTCGGTCGTCTTAATGATACTTGCGCGCGTGCAAACTGGCAGTCCTGGACGGTGACATTCAGCAATGGCGTTGTGGAACGAATGAATTCTTTGACAATAGCTGAAGCGGTGGAAGCGCATCATGCAATGAGCTCGGTGCGTATTTTGTAACTTTCGAAGCGAATACGTTCTCCGAGCGACTGCTCTTTTGCCTCTTTTCTCTAATGCTTTCCCTGGAATGATGATCCACTCTTTTACCCTTATTCTCTATTTATTTCGTCGACATACAGGCTTCTTACGCGGATGCAAGTGCAGCGAGCACCTTGCCTGGAAGTGAAAATTCGCTGCAAATGCCAAGCGCCGAGGCGACTGTAGCCCCAATTCTCCCTTCGAGCGAAAGCTCTTTTACTGCAGCTGATCGTACGGCAGCAGAGGCCATGACTACAAGCTATTCTATGCCCAATAGCAACGATCCCGGTGCTAGCACTGAGCCTTCCTCTTCTGGCGCAGTGGTTGCAGCGCCTAACACTAGTAGTGCTGACTCCAATGCAGTAGGCGGTCCGGCCGCTATTAAGCGGGCACCCGCCAAGGAGAAGAAAGCCAAAGAGCCCAAAGCTCCCAAGCCTCCGAGATCGAAAGCTTCTTCGCCCAAAGAAAGTGGGCTGTCTCCCGCTGGCCCTGAAAGTTCGAGCAGCAATTTCAAACAAGAAGGAGGCGAAGATGCCCAGGGAACCACTTCTTGGCTCGCGCAGCAGTCGGCCAACATTTGGCAACAATCGCAGCAAACGACTCCTACTGGACCTGCCGCTGAAAGCAGGAACAATATTAGCCGTGGCAGTAGCAGCAATGCGAGTAGCTCCAGTGGTCCAGGCAGCGGGGGTGGGGTGTATTCCGAAGACAGCGCGCGCGCCCTCTTCCTGCAGCAGGCCGCCGCGCTCGCCAAGCAAGCGGCTGCGCTGAATCCCCACTTCAGCTCGTCCTTGTCGCCGCCAGCTGCTCCTCGCGGTGGTCAAGGAAACAGTCGACTGCCTAAAGGCAGCGGCAGCGGCAGTGGCAGTATTTCCCCGGGGCCTGATCCTCCTATGGCGTTGGATGGAGCTATGCTACTAGGAGCAGGAGCAACGGGTATGCCAGTAGCAGCGGGTGGCGCACCATCGTCAACAGGAGCGGCTGTATCCATGACTTCGCCAGGCGCTGCCGAGGCCATGCGCTCCACGATGCTGTACAACTTGCTGCAAAACGCAGCAGGCAGCAGTAGCGGCGGCGGTGGTGGTGGTGGTGGCATTAGCACGAGCGGTCCAAGTGCTAGCGTAGGTGGCCCTGCTGGTGCTGGAAGCTTGGAGCTGTTGCAACAGTGGGCCGAAGCTGCTCAAGCGAACCAGCCAGGCAGCTCAACTGCTGGGGCTGGGGCTCCCAGTTCTAGTAGTAGTAGCAGCAATGATGGCGGCGAAACTTTCGCGTCGGCTGCAAATAACACGCTGCCGTCGGCTGCTGTTGCCTCTTCGGCAGGTCGTGGTAGCCCGTCGGCAGGTCGTGGGAGCCCGTCGGCAGGCGGCGGCTACAGCTCGTCCTTGGCCGCAGCGCTGATGTCGTCCGGCCAAGGGAACCTCGCCAGCACCCTGTCCTCATTCTTGACCTCTGGTCCGGGAGGCAGCAGGAGCACGAGCCACAACAGTGGTGGCAGCGGCGGCCGTGAGCACGCTACCATGACGCCACCACCACCATTCCCCCAAGATGCAGCTTCAGCAGCGGCTGTGCAATCGGCAGCAGAGCAATTTCTGGCCGCTGTGAGCCAAATGCCGCCTTCTCAAGTGCCACCTCCGTCAACAACTACTCCTGCTGCAACTGCTGCTGGCGCGATCGTTGCTACCGCACCAGGCGCATCCAGCACAGGAACTGGAAGCAACAACAGCAACAGTAGTACTATTGGTGCAGGCACAGGCAGTGGCAAAGGCAGTGGTGGCACCAGCGGGCAGCGCAAGCAGTCGCCAGCAGAAATGCTCGATGTGCTCATGCGCCGGCTCAAATCGGCCGACCGGCAAAATGCGGCCAATGTAACGGTGATAATCCCCGAAACTTCTTCAAGAGACTTCTTTTTGGATGCAGTAGTTGATATTGTTGCTTTGAATTGTTTCTTTTGCTTGCGTACTTACTTCGTATTTTTTTTGCAATTATTCCTCGTTCTCCTTCTTCTGCTCGTTTCTACTTGCTCTTCCTTTCTTTTCTTGTCTAATTGCCCTTCCTTTCTCCACAGAGCTGGATGGCGTCTCTCGAGCCGGCGCTGAACCGCCAAAGCCGCGTGGCCTTAACCGCTTTCAAAGCAGCGCTAGGCGCCACTTTGAACCGTTTGGGCACTGCCACCGCGCGACGCAGCAAGCACGCTCGGGTGGTAGCCCTCCGGGTGCGCGACGCCCTCGCCGAAACCTGCGAAGTAGCTACCGGGCTTGCTGCAGTGAACGGCGGCGGCAGCAGCGGCAGTGGCATGGGCGGTCTGGGCAGTGGTCTCGGCAGCGGCGGCGGCAACAGCAGCATGGAAAAAGCCAAAGCCAAGGTGACGCAGCGCATCAAGCAGCTCAAGTCGCGGCTGTGGCTGACCTTGCACGCGTCAAGGCACGCCATCACGCGCGGCACCTGGGAAGCCTGCTTGACTCAAGTCGCGAAACGGCTGGAAGGCGCGCTGACAGCGCACTACAGGGAACACCGCGCGAAATTAGCAAGAGCCGAAGAGGCAGGCGAAGAAGCTAGCAGTGGTGGTGGTGGCGGTGACGGTAACAAGATGATGGACGAAAGCAGCTCAGACAGCAACAGCAGCAACCTCAGTGCAGCAGGAGCAGCACAAGGAGCTCTGCTGACTCCCGCGGCGACTTCGGTAGTGGCGGCGGTACCACCGACGGAAGTGGAATCCTCCTCGTCGTCGTCGTCGTCTTCGTCTCCTGCGGGCCCGCTGCCCATTCCAAAGGGGCTCTTTCGTGCCCCCCGTGAGGGCGAAGCGCAGCGGCTCACGGTGCCCTTGCTGGTGCGGCGGCGGCTGAAGCCCGGCGACCTGGTGAAAGTGCTTTGGTCCGAAGAAAGCGACGAGAACAACGAGAGCAGCACACCCGGAGGCGGCGGTGGCGCTGGAGGAGCGGTTGAAGGCGCTGGCGACGGTGGGACTAGCAGTGGCGGTGCAGCCAACACCAGTGGTCCTGCGTCCACTGCGGCAGGCTCGTACAAGCGGCCATCGGCAGAGAGCGACAGCAACGACGAAGCCGGGCCCGGAGGCTCGCTGCCGCCCCTCGACGATCCCAACTGGTGCGTGCACTTACGCTCTTTTGTCTCGTGTCTTTTGATAGAACTGGGAATGATCGGATGAGATGCCTTGAGCGGTGTATTATGAGTCCGGAAATAGAAGCGAAGTGGGTCTTTTTTGGAATTGTGCCGTACGTGTGTGGGTCTAGGTGTGTTCTCTTTTTCTTTGTCTTTAACGGCACTTTCTCGTGCTCCAATTCTTGTCATGTCCCACTTTTCCTATTTTTCGCGTAGGTTCGACGCCGAACTCGTGCTTATGGATGGGATCAACTCGTGGGAGCTCGTCTACGACAGCGGCGAAACCGAAACCAAAGTGAATGAAGAGCTCATTCGCTTAGTGCGCACGGGCAACGAGAACAGCTACAGCACCGGCGAAAGTCCTGACATGCACCCGAGCCTGTGCGGCCCAGCCCGCTACCGCGCAGGCGCTCACGTGAGTTTTCGCTCCGAAAGGGACGCACGCATGGCGCCACCGGGCGGCTATCACCTCACACGTCAGACTTCGACGCCCAGCAGTAGCCGCGGCCGTGCTGGTGGTGGCAGTTCTCGCCACAGCCGTGGCAGCGGCGGAGGCGATGACACTATCGTGGAAGTAGTGTATCCCCCTGTCCACGGAGCTCCCGTGCTGTCTGCGAAAGCCTTCCTTCGCGATGACGCCTTGGCCAATCGCAGTGCTGCGTCAGACTCTGTTGCCGCTTCTTCGGGCAGGAGCAGTCTTCTCGCCCATGAAGTTGGCTCCGCTACTACTCCTGCTGCTGCTGCTGCTGCTGCTCCTGCCAGTAGTACTGGCATGAGTGCTGCAGGTGCAGCCCGGGCGTCGGTCTACCTCAAAGAAACGTACCCCGGCTACGGCGATGCTGCGCTCGGGCATTTGCTGATTGCGGTCTCCGTGCTGGTGAACTGCAGGGCCACCGGCGACGTGGGCGCAAGCCGCACCCTGGCTGCTCTTAGCGCCGCCATGAAAGCCGACGATGCGCTGTGGCTGCTGCACGCGTGCGAAGACGCCCTGGCGTTTGCGGCCTGCTTCCCCGACGACGACGTGGACTCGGACGACGAAGGGCTGGTGTCGGACCCGGCGCAAGACCCCATGGTGCAGGCCATGCTTGCACAACCCCCGCCGCCCTCCGAGCACCTTGGCGGCGCGGACTATTCGTCGTCGTCTCAAGGGCCGGGTGGCCAAGGAGGCCGCAGTGGCAGTGACGACCACTACGGCGGCAGCAGCGGAGCTCAAGGCTCCAAGCCGAAGCGCAAGCGGCGCTGGAAGAAAAAGCCCGAAGGCTGGGTGGACGAACCTCGGGGCCGGAAGCGCAGCGGCCACAGCGGTAGTGGTGGGGGGTCGTACGCCGACGGCGGCGGCAACTCGGGTTCCGACGCCGATGCCGACGACGACGACGACAACGACGAAGACGACGATGAAGACGACGGCGTGGGCCTCTACGTGTACGGCCGAGCGGACCCCCGGCGGCGGCCTGGCCGGGTGGTCGAAACCAAGCGGGGCCATGCCCTGGTGGAGTACGTGTGCATTGCAGGGGTGCGCGCGGAAACCAAGAGCTGGATCCCCCTGACCTCACTGGTGGTGCTGGATGACGAGCAAGGCTACCGCGTAGCCATGTACGACCAAGAACAGCGTGCGCAGCAACAACTTCACCAGCAAGAGCTCTTGCTTCAAGAGCAACAAGATGCCGATGGCGGCGTCGGCGACGGCTCTAGTGGCGGCTTGGTGGCCAACGAGGACGGCCGAGCTGAAGAGGGCCTCCCTCAAGCACCCGGCAACAGCACCGGTGGCGCCGTGGCCTTGGGTGTAGAGCGCAGCAGCCGGCAACGGATGGCCTCCATTCTCGATTTGCAAGGCTCCTTTGGCAGCAGCAGTATTAGCCGCGAGCTCCAACTTCAGAACCTCCCGGAACTGCCAGCGTCTGCGGTCGTGTTGGTTGGCGGCAAGAAACGGCACCAGACTCCTGCGGACATTGCGCGCAAAGCGGCTAAACAAGCAGCCAAGGTCGCGGCCCAGCAGGCAGCCCAGGCCGAAAAGGCGCGGGTAGCAATGGCTGCTGCTGCGGCGGCTACTGCGGCCCGAGCGGCTGCGCGGAACAACAGCGCTACCAGCGGCAGTAACACCACTGCCGCTACAACTACTGCACCGAGTGCTGCCGCTGCTGCAGCTGCTGCTAGTGTGAGTGGACCTGCTGGCGTCAGCATGGGTGGCCCCAAGAGCAGCAGCAGCAGCCCAGGCACCAGCCCGAACAAGGGCAGCATCAGCGGCGGGAACATTGGCGGACTTGGCCCCATGGCGTCGCCCTCCCCCGGGTGGGGGGACCCGTTCTGGCCCCACTCCAAGCACGCGTGCATGGACCCCAATGAGCTCCCTGTGCCGCGCCGCTTTTCGCCGTTTGTCGTGAAGCCGGAAGGTAATTCACCCTCAACCGCATCTACCGCAGCAGCCGCAGCAGCAGCGGCGGCGGCAGATAAGGCAAAGGCTTCTTCCGAAGAAGTTCAAGGCGAAGACGAGTTCGGCGAAGCCTGCCTCAGTCGTACAGCTGATGCGGCTTTCAAAGCGTGGTATGCTCCTGCTGGTGGCGCGCCGGCGTGCGCGGTGCTTCAAGCCGTGGGCGCTGTCGCGATTGCTGCTTCATCAGTGCCGGATGTAGAGTTGACGAGGGCGGATTCAGACGGGAACTCTTTGCAAAGGCTATCCTCCTCCAGTGGTGGCCTTGAGAGTGAGCAGCCTTTGTCTGATTCAGCCGCTGCTGCTGCCCCAACTCCTCTGGTAACCGGCACAGCGATGGCCGACAACGAAGAAGAGCCAAGACAAGGCAAGAGGGTATCTTCTGCTTCTGTATCTTCGTCTGCGATCTCGCGGTGGGTGCAGCAGCCGGCGTCGAGTGGCAAGGGCAGCACCGCGCCCTTGGACCCGTCGCTGGAAGCGGCCGACGCAGCGCGCTCGTCGGTGCAAGACCGCGAGGGGCGGCGGCCGCTGCGGCGCGTGTGCGTGCCCATTTGGAAGCCCCCCGACGGGTGCGACCTTGTGCTCGGCAGCAGCAACGCCAAGGGCAGTGACCAAGGCAAAGATGCAAGTGCTGCCATTGGCGCAGGAGCGCTGGCGGTGGTGTCGGCTGCCGCTGAGCACGAAGCGGCAATGCGCTTGAAAGCAGCGTTGCAAGCTTCGCAGGCAGAAGATGAAGCGGCTGCGGCTGCAGCGGCAGATGAAGAGGGCGACAGCAACCAGAGCAAGAAGAAAAGCAACAAGAAGAAAGCCAAAAGCAAATTGACGGGCAGCGCGAATTTGCCTCCTTCTCCTTTTGCGCCGCCCGAAGTCGATCCAGTGGGCCATTGGCTCAAGAACTTCTTTGACGCGGAGGAAGTTGCTGAAATTCGGGGTCAGGGCACAACGGGAGCAGCAGCAGGCAAGGATGGCAAAAGCGACGACGGCGACAATGCGGCATCCTCTTCGGGCAGAGTTCCTGACCCCGCCATGACGGCGAAATTGCGGCCCGGGCCCGAGCCCACCTCCAGCCGCGGCAGCACCGATTTGGCGATCAACGATCTGGCGGCAGCGCGTAAAGCCGCAGCCACCAAGGCCGAAGCGTCCGCGCGGGCTTTGCCGTACCAGTACGAAGAAGCGGCCTTGGCGGCGCTTTGCATCGTCTTGAAGCTCGACCAACGCGAGCGCGCCAAGCAAGCCAGCCGTGCAGCCAAGCACGCCAAGGGGCGCGAGCGCGAGAAGGCCGCGATGCTGAAAGCGTCGGTACAAGCCGAAGCGCAAGCGCGCGCCAACAAAGAGGCCGCAGAGCACGCTGCCGCTACCGCAGCAGCAGAAGCAGCGGCAGCAGACGCAGCAGCAACAGGTATTGCGCTTCCTCCTGCAGCTCCCAGCAGTAGCCTCTGCAGCCTTCGCGACCCAAGTCTAGGCGCGGAAGTAGCAGCATTGGCAGCAGTGAATGCGTGTGGGCCTCTGCTGCTGTGCACGCCTCAACCGCAGGAGGTGCCCGTGTCGACCCTCCTGGCCATACCTGACAACTGGGTGTGGACCTCGGCTGAAGTCGCTGAAGTGGATGCAGGAGCTGCTGCAGCAGAGAGGCAGCAAAAAAGCAGCAGCAGCAGCAGCAGCAGCAGCAGCGAACAGGTGGCCAACGGAACCTCTTCGCCATTGACTTCGTCGTCTCCCGTGTCGCCTACGATGGAGCCACCGCTCACAGAAGACGTCCAGGCGGCGTTGGCGGCGGCTCGCAAGTGGGCGCGTCGCAGCAAAGGCCGCGAGAGCGAAGAAGAAGCAGAAGAGTCTGGCTCGGATTCCGAGGAAAACGGCAGCAGCAAGAAGGAAGGCGACTTGAAAAAGAAGGGCGCCACCGTTGCTGCTGCAGATGATGCTAGCACAACCAGAATGGATGTTTCTGAGGATGCAACCCTGCAAACGCCAACAGCTGCAGCGGTTGGGGCAGGTGCTATGGTTCTGTCAGCTGATGGTGCCGGTGCCACCGAGATTAACAGTAATGGTGGCGCAGCTGCATGGGCTACCTCGCCGGCTGCTGCGGAAGCGGCAGCGTCTGCTGCTGCGTTGGTGCTTCACGCGGCCGAACAGCAACGCGAAGACGCAGAAAAGGAAGCCACAGACGCTGCTGACACCGCTGCGGCGGCAGCGGCCGCCGTGAAAGACATTGCCAACGAAGAGCCGTCGGTCTTCAAGCCGGGGAGCTGGGGCTGCGCGGAGGCTCTGCAGCAGCGGCCAGGCTTGCTCCGGCGGGCAGGCCTCCTGATGCGCACCTGCGCGGCGGTGCTGGGCTTAGACCTGCGCACCCCCCCCAGCATGGCCCTGATGCGAAAATGGGGTGGGGGCCCCACGGGCCGCGGCGGGAGCGTGCGCGGCGGTTACGGGGGGACCCGGTGGGCGGCGCGCCGCGGAGCCGGCGTCGGTGGGGGCGGGAGCGTGGCCGGCCGGCAAGCCCGCCTGTGGGCGCCGCCGTCGTTTTCGTTCAGTGGCGGCGGGCGGCATGGGGCCGTAGCAGGGCTGTACGGGCACTACGGGTTCTTTGGGGCCGTGGACGGAACTCCCGGCCACGCCAGCAAGTCGCACGCGCGCAACGGCCACGACGGGGGCTGGTACAGTGGGGAGCTGGGCCGCGCCGTCTCGTCAGCGACCTCCGTGGCGATGAGCGCCGCCCACGCGCGCGCCATCAGCCGCCTCGACGCCACGCGTGCGTACGAGAAGAGCGCCTCGACGGCGGCGGCCGCGGCGGCGGCAGCTGCACTAGCGCTGGAGAGTGCTCAAGGCTCGAAGTCCTCTGCGCCAGGCACTGCGAGTGGCGGTGCTCATGGAGCTACTGGTGCTGCTGTCTCCACGAGCAGCTCCTCTGAGCCTCCAGGCGCACTTCCCAACCTTACTGACGCTCCTAGCGCTGGACCGGTACCTTCTGCTGGCGGAAATCTCGAGCAGGCCGCGTCCAGTACTACCACCAGCGGCAGCAGTAGCAGTCATGCCAGCCAGACTAGTGTTGAACCCGCAACCCCACCCGAGGCTCCTGGGTGGCTGGTGGTGCTCGACGCACCACGCATGACTTTAGCGGAAGTGCTTCTGGTGCTCGGCGACCTCGGCTGGGCTCCGGCCATGGACCATAAGTCGGGCCAACTCCTCCTGTTAGGACCTGGCGCGTGGGACAGCGCGCCGGCACCGCCGCCACAGGTGTCCTCGTCTATTGCTTCTTCTCCTCCTGCCGCTGGTGGAACTAGCACTATGGCTGTAACTGCATCTGCAACAAGTGCTGATGGTATGGACGTTGGCAATAAAGGAAACGGAGAAGATGACAGCGCCACCGCCAGTGACAAGCTTGTAAGCGATACAAGCGATACTGCAGGCCATCTAACGACGCCATCCAATGCAGCAACGGCAATGTTCACAGCCGCAACAACTGCCACGCCATCTGCCAGCGTGCCGCGCGTGCCTCGGCTCAACGCCTTCACGACTCCACTAGCGGTCGTGCAGTACTTTCGGCACGCGTTCTGCTCTGGGGCCAAAGTGCCGATTACCGAGAGGGTGTTGCGCTTGCTGGCACCAGACCGCATCGTGTCCGCGGTACGAGTGGGCGAGAAACCGCCCGCGCCACCCGCTATGCTCACTCAATTGGGGCTGGGCAACCTGGGAAGCGGCCACGGTAGCCACGGGGGCTTGTTAGGGCTCGGGCTAGGGAATATCGTGCATGAGCCACGGCAGCGCAATGCTGTTACCGCATTCGGCCAGCGAGCAGCCAGTAGTTCTAGCAGTGGAGCTGCTGCTACTCAGCCTTTGCCTGGTGGGGCATCTCGAGGAGGCGGCGGCGGGGCAGGCTACGCGAATACCCCCTCTGTAAGCCGCTCCTCGTCGACGTCTTCCTCCAACAGCTCGGGCAGCAGCAGCGGCCACTCCTCTTCTTCCAGATCGTCGTCGAAGCCTCGCGGATCGTCGCAGCAGTCGTCGTCGGGGCATGCATCCAGCGGCGGTGGCAGTTCCTCGAGCAGCAAGTCTTCAGGCCGCACGGCGTCGGGGCAAGTTCTTTGCGAAAACTGCCAGGCCGCGCACGACGGCACTTACGGCAGCGGGCGGTTTTGCTCGATTGCGTGCCGGTCCCGCTTCAACGGCCGGTCGCGGCGACCTCAAGTGGGTGCAAGCTTGCAAGAACTCGCGGAACAAGCAGCCAACAAGAAGAAGAGCAAGAAAAAAGCGGCGGCAGCAGCGGCAACATCTGCGGACGGGTCTGCTCGTTCTCCGTCTGGCGCTACGAGCGTGACGCACGCCTCTTCTTTGTCTCCTGCTCGTGCACCAGTGCTTGCAGAGCCCCCTAAGCCTCGGCCATCGCGCGAAGAGCGAGAGGCGGAAAGAGAGGCGGCATTTCTCGCTAGCCTCGCTGCGAAAGAAGCGCGAGACGTAGACCACAGCAGTGCTAGTGATAGCGGCAAAGCAGATTCC
>Ga0307930_1002640_pt1 | contig 13571 bp, 11 predicted proteins | sample OrgLakmetageno46_FD_203161 | JGI IMG/M metagenome (GOLD analysis project Ga0307930, IMG submission 203161) | Saline water microbial communities from Organic Lake, Antarctica - #46 | ecosystem: Environmental > Aquatic > Non-marine Saline and Alkaline > Saline | place: Antarctica: Organic Lake... | reverse complement strand
TTCCGCACTTGCTTTGTTTGCGCAACGCACGCGCATTCCCACTTCTGCCCGCAGCATTGGCTTCTGTGCCATTTGGGTTTGTATTAGTTCGAGTTCGAGTTCGACCGCTACCATCACTTCCATGGCCACTCTGGCATGTGCGCCTGATTAGCTTCTTAGGTCTAGTTTGCGCTGCTTTGCTTTTCTTCTCTACCTGTTAGTCTTCTAATTCCGGCCCTTCGGGGCCTGTCTCAAAAAAGTAAAGTACTTTCTCAATCACTTTTCGGAACTTCCTGGGTGCCTTGACAGGGGGCCGTTGAAAAGTTCTTAGGTCTATTTTCCTGGTCCTCGATTGGTTGATGGTAAGGTACAGATGCTCTTTACTACCGCACTCGAACTCGAACTAATACAAACCCAAATGGCACAGAAGCCAATGCTGCGGGCAGAAGTGGGAATGCGCGTGCGTTGCGCAAACAAAGCAAGTGCGGAATGATTCAGGAGGGAGAGGGGAATTGGCCAAATTCCTCGAAAAATTTGCAAAAAGCGAGGAATTTGTGGGTGTTGCGCGCACTCCGCAGAACAATAAAGAGGAAGGCGCGCGAGCAAAGAAGCTCGTGACATGCGGAACACGAGGTCCACTCGGCTGAGGTCAAAGTGTGCCTTTCAGCGCGCAAGGCGCCTATTGTTCTGCCCCTGAGCCATAGGAGGCTTTGACGGGACAGGAACTCCTTCCTCGTTCGCGGAGCGGCAGTGAATAGAAAAGCCCCCCCTCAAAAATACAAACAACAACATGCAAGCGGGCCGCTTGTGGCCAAGCGTTTTTCGAAACCCTCGCAAGGCCCTCCACCTTGAGAGCAAGTCGACTGCGTATACCCCGAAGAGTGCCTTACTACCGTGCTGTACAGATGATACTGTACTACCATGGCCACGTACAAGTAGCTTTGAATGTTCGAACTCATCAGGCCTACCCGCTATCACTTTTAGTTTTGTTATCACTTTTCTGAAGAAATTATTGCCGTTTCGAAACTAGAAAAAAGTAAAGTACTTTACTTCTTCGGAAAGTTCTTCGAGCTCGTTTCGGCCTGTATAAAATCACTGTACCTTAGGGTCGAAAAAGGAAACATAGGAAACGAACCCTGATTTTGCGCGTGTTTCGTTTCCAAGAAACAATAAAAGTGGCGCCCTGGGCGTTTCTGGTTTCTTGAAACGAAACCCGAAAGAAACGGTGGAAATCCAAGTGTTTCGTTTCCACATTGGAAACTGATTACTGTGCAGTCAGTTGCGGGTTGCGGGTGATGAGAAAGCAGGAAAACGGCCGTCCACCTCGTTTCGAAGGCCATTTCTTCAGTTCCTTAGGCGATCAGCAGAGGGGCATATAAATTCATAAAAAACGGTAACCCCCTTCCTTCTTAAGCCGTTTCTTACATTCACGCGTAGGGACAGTTTAGCTTCGTTGGCGACTGGCAGGCATGGAGGGCATAACGGCCTTCACTTCTAGAAAGCGGATTCAACCCCTTGGCTTCTTGTAAGGATTACTAAGATTTTGCCCTTTGAAGTCTTGATGTGGGTGTATTCTATTAATTGCGACTTACTTTGCGTACACGCCGGCTGTAAAATCAGCCCCCGAACAAATATTGTAGGTATACTTCGCGCCAGAATTTAATTTCACATCAGGTCATTTGAGGTGGCCTCGTGCATTTTCTTCTTACTTGCAACTGCGCGGGCACGGGCATTGTCACTGGCCCCTGTTTTGTTTGTACTGCTATACTCAGAGGCCTCGCGAAAAGGCTACGCGCATGCGCATGCTCACCTGCGGTTGTTCGCATGCTAACCTGTGAAGTATCGGTGCTAATGCGTGGATAAGGGAACAGTACACAGACATACAGCTGCATACCCAGCGGGCAACCTGTTCATGTATGAGGCATGTGCCCTGTATTGGGAACGTACAGGGGGATATGCGTCCATGTCTTCTGTTATGCATGAGCCATTTGCTGGTTATGTAAAATCGTAATCACCCGTGTTTATTATCCAGTCATTTTAGTGTCTTAGTTGAACGACTAGTGTCAGTCGTTGTAAAGTGTGTAGTGAAAGATCAACAGGTTGGGCCTTTTTGTTCAAGCCTCGTTTACGTTGCGATAAATTTTTTTTCAATTCGGTCGGACGAATAAAAAGTATGGAGAGTTCTAGTACAAAAGATATGAATTTTCCGGCGATTTCCGGGGACATGCTCGCCGCAGTGGCTAGCTCCGGTTCCGCTGGCGATTCAGTGTTGGATGTTCTTCTTTCGGATAGTACTCGCGAGGAGTTGGATGGGTGGGCGGTGACCTTGGGTTTGGATCCGAGTGATTATAACGATAAGACACAGCTCAAGCGTGCCATGTATGCGGCACATTATACTCAACGCGTCGCTGGGCCTGCCCAGGTAGACTCTGTACAGTCTCCACCACAAGATATTCTCCAGGTGCCCAGCGCTAGTGCGGCGTTGGCTACTGCGATGGATTCCGATAAGTTTACTCTGACGGCCGATTTTGTGGCTGCCACCCTACGGAAGTTTATTACCGGTGATATTGATGTCGCGGTGGCGGCATCGACGGTCTAGTCATTTTAGTGTCAGTCGTTATAAAGTGTGTAGTGAAAGATCAACACAACCCGCTGTAAACTACAGGGGGCACGCTATACTCCAACATTCACATCTCAATTGCTTGAATATCGAGCGACCGCGCCCGAAATCCTTATCTCGAAAACTTCGACGGAGCTCGGCACCGGCCCCGTTTCGAGTTTGGTAGCTCGCCAACTATAAAGTATAGGTATGCATTTCGATTGTCCGGAAAAGTGGACGATACGTTCTTTCCGGACAATCGATAATGCATCTATGAGGCGTATACAATTTGACGAATCACCAAAAAAATCACTGCCACTGTGGATTGTGGGTTGTGGATGCCACATTTCTTGGCACAGCACCGTGGGCGAAGGGGAGCAAGTCAACAAAGTCCAGTGTGCAAACAATTTCAGCGCGAAGAGTGCATGTTTGGCTCCTCTGAATCCAAAGCAGCAGCAGCAGTGCTATCGGCGGTGTCGCCGACGTCTTCATGACCACCGCGATCTTCGGTTCCAGCAGATTCTTTGGACTCGCCTACCCCGCCACCTTCTAAACCTTCAGGCGTGTTGTCTAAGGGTTGAGTCTCGCTTCGATTGAGATTACGAGTTGGATCAGACCTGCAGCTGGGAGTGCCACTGGTATTGTTGTTCACTTCACTTCTGACTTCGCTCCGCTCTGAGAAGGAAGAGGAGGAAGATGACGATGGGGAAGAAGCCATAGTTTCTGACCGAGTGCTAGAGAAGCGTTGATCAGGAGCCCCTGGTGAAGCCACGGCTGGAGGTGCAGTGAGGGCGTAAAAGGCGTACGCGAACGCTGCTAAGGCTAGCTGAAGGACGAGAAGAGTGCCTACGCCCACCACTGCCGACGTGAAAAACCAGTGGTACCTGACACACGGTTCCCAAATGGTGAAGAGAAATCGATGAGTCCTATTACATTCATTTTGAACCAATTCAAAATGGTACAGTTCAGCCAAACAAGAGAAAGTTGCCACTCTCGAGGACTGGAAATGAATAGGACAAGTGCGCGCGAGCGCTTCTCGTAAGGACGACAGTAGGAAAAGCAACTTCAGGGGCCTAATATTCAGCCATTCGTACATGAAATGGCGCACGCCAGCGAGATTGGCTGTGATCACGAGATTAGCGGCATAGACTTCAAGAGGGAGTCTCGGCTGCTGAAGGGGCAAGCCTAAAGTCACGGTGATGGCCGACAGCGGCTGTGCATTGGGAGCAAGAAGAACACGAAAGAAGTAGGATTTCAAGGGACATTAGGCGTGGAATCGATCGGTATGAATTTCACACTCACGAAAGGAGAATGGTAAATACTAAAAACGATGTGTTCAAACGCACCTGTGCTGCCGATTCACGAAACGCTTCGAAGAGAGGCACTTGCACTCGCTGGGTGCCGACCATCGACAGGGAGCCCGCACTCCTGCCCAAGAGGCTGCCGCCGCCACCAATGCCGCCACTTCCGAAGAGCACGCTGCTCCACCATCGCAGCCACGGCGAGACGATGGCCAGCGGTGCCAAAGCTAGTGCTTCTAACGAGTAAAGGCTTGGATCGACCCATGCATTGCCAGTGGCACGCCTTGCTGACGCGAGCACGACACACGGAAACGATGCTGCATCACCTTCGGCTTCGTCGAAAGAGTCGTCCTCCATTGAGTCACTTTCGTCGCCTGAAGTTCCTGCCTCGGTTTCTTCATCATACCTGGCTGAGTCGGCTGTAGATTCATCCTCAGACGAATCTTTGTTACCTTTCGCTGACTCGAAGTCACCCTCACTGCTAGTGCTCTCCCTCGCCCGTCTAGCATAAGCCGCGTCGTCGCTTTCATTATTGCCTTCTTCGTCGTCTGACTGACAAGTACTGCTTTGTGCTGCCCCTTCTGGGTTCTTCCAGTCCTTCGCCCGCTCCTGCTGTTGGCGCTTTCGCACTGGCTGCTGTTGCTGCTTTCTCCGCAAGCGCTGCCGCCGAGCTGCACAAGCGTTCATCACAGCTCGCAGTTCGGAGTCCGCCGCTGGAGTGGGAGCGCTGTGCAGGTCTGCTCGCACCATGACCAGGCCTGCATTTCGGTTTACAGGGGAATTGGGGAGCACAAGCTCCAGGGCTATCGAGTACGCCACTCCAGAGGTAAGCACTGAAGCTTTGGCAGGCAGCGCGCTGCCACTGTGCCGGGGTCCCGCCACCGCTGCCACAATAGGGTGATAGGGTTCACTGGGCCTAGTAGCCTCACCACTGTAAGACTGCACGCCTCCTCTAGGACTGTGCAAGGAATAAGTAGAGCTACTAGAGGTACGCTCGTGATGGTAGCGGTCATCAGTGGCAGTATCAGTTGGCACTAGCCTTCGACGAGACGGCAAAGAAGGCGCAGCTCCGCGAGTTCGTTGCGCACTGCAAGCCTCAGCAGCGGACGGTGGAGAGGAATCAGACGGCCCGTAATCGAGCCAGTCCCCTCGACGCCCCGCTAATAAGTCAACCGTGGCTGTAGGCCCCCATCGATCAAAGTCGCCCACGCCGCTGCCTCTCGCACCGGGCAAATCATAGGAAGGGCCGCGAGCATGGTAGTCGAAATAAACGGGCACATGATGCACGTGCTGGGGTATGAGAAACAGGTAGAGTAACGCATAGGCCGCAACCGCCACCCAGAAAGCAATCGAGATGAAGACGCATGCCCCTCCCATGCGTAACAGCCGGCCAGGCCATAATGAAGACGCAGGCTCGTTCCTAGTTGCTTGCATAGTCCTAGCGCAGCGATGCAGCGATAACGGGGCCGTTAAAAGACCAGACCACGTCTCCGGAGACAATTTATTCTAGACATTGATATTGTCATCGTGATACATGGGAGGTCGCGGACACACAAACTCTTCATTATATATAAAATGACTCGTAAGATGAAGCATTCGAAAGAAAGCATAGCCTAAAAACGCTAAAAGATATCATGGCATCGGCGACCTTGTTAATAGAACTGAAAACGATTTCTGAGAGCAATTATTGTTGCTGGAAAGTAAAACTATAATTGAAGGAATAAAGGAACTAACGAACTTCCATCAAGTTTCCTCCGCCCATGGCCAACATCTCTTAGCCATTTTCTCACTGTCATACGTATCAAATGCTCAAATATAGTACACACAGTAAAAAGGAAGTTCTGGTTCGTTGACTTGTGACTTGTTATGTCAGTCGTTTGTTCTGTCGGTCTCTGACGGCGTGTCGTCGTCGGGACGTCGGGACAGAAGACGACAGTAGCTGTGTTTGAACAACAGATTGATATACTATGGAAGTAATAAGTTGGTAGGAGCAACACGACAGCAATTGACTAGCAAAAGCAATTGAATAGGGTTGACCTTGGAAGATATTTCAAGGCAAATTTACGGGTGCCAAGAAAGTAGAATATGTGCCGGCAATTGGTGTACAAGGGCGCGCCGGTGCTCATTGGGAAAGTGACACATGAACCTGGTGCGATGTGCGAATGAAAATGACATGCTCACATATATCTTAACTATTCGGACATTTGTTGTCCATGCTAGCAGTTATTTTGTGAAACATGGCATAGAAAAATTTGATGAATAGTTGAAATTACATTTCTTTGTCGTGCTGTAAATTTCGTTCTTTGATGCACTTTGCAGAGCACTCCTTAATGAACCAGGCCAAGAACGGTGGGTTTTACCCCGGCTGCCACGACCCAAAACAACAGCGTAACATGCGCGTGAATGGCGATGGCTTCGGGCTTGCGTGGTAAATTTTCCTCCTCATAGAATTATTCGAATTCTTAACCTACACTAGGTATCTTTCGTCAATGGTGTTATACAGCTTTCTGTCTCTAGTGCTTATCCTTAGAAGCCTTCTTCATTGACTGTTTCCTCTAAAAGCACTTCCGTACATGAATTTGAAACCATGACTAACAATGGCGGGCACCAACGATTATTAGGTATTCATCAAGCCCTCTAGTGGCGCCAGAAGCTGGGGCTTGCGCATTTCGTTGCATCACCCCAGCGTGGAACAACTTCAACCTAGCTTCCCTGGTACTTGCATGCGCACTACCCCCCCCATCACGAGTAGATAATTTGAAGTCAATTCGAGTAGGAAAGGGTTGCAGATCTGGCTCTTTTCCTGCCTGGTGAATCTGCGTACATGTCATTTGGGTTGCTCTGCTTTGAAATGTGTGGGCGCTTATATTCGTATACCTACTCTCCATACTATTCAGGTGCAGCACGTGGAGAGCCACCTCATATTTGCTCACGTGCGCGCTGTGCACGGAGACTACGGCAAGAAAAAGGTACTTGACTGAGCAAACGATGCTTTGGCCAGGTCTTAAATTTTGTTGCTAGCATAAATGACTGACCTGTTCAAAGAGAAGCAACATCATAGAGCTTTTTATAGTACCAAGTCACTTAATTCTATCGAACCCTTCAATGCAAGTTTTTTGGCTTTCTGACCCTTTCTGATGGTTTCTGCCTGTTTTCACTCTTTCTGCTTCTGTTCCAAACATTCTTGCTCTATCACTAGAACGACATTTCCGAGGACAATTGCCACCCATTTGTGTACAAGCGTTACATTTTCATGCACAACGGCGACGTGAGCGGGTACGATGCAACTTTAAATTTATAAAACAGACTAGTCCCTTTGCCTCTATGGATTAGCTTTTTGTTGATACATGTTGATTTCATCATTTATAGTGCATGAGATTCCTCGCTTGTGAACTTTGAGACAAAATTCAACATTCTCGAGTACTCATCAACAGCCTCCTTTCTCCTCAAAAACAGGTTCAACCGGTTGAAGCGCAAGATTCGCACTTTGCTCCCAGACGCGCTCTACGACTTTATTAGGTTAGAGACAAAGGGGTCTACAGAGAGTTGAATAAAGCGTGTTTTCTTGCTCCATTTCTTGCGATGTGTTTTTGCCTCCTTAGACTGTCCCCTTTTCTTATTGAAGCGAGCTGTCGCTATATTTACGAAGGCTCAATCTTCTACAAGCCTACCCTTCTTCAACTAACAACACCTCCTATGTGTTGTATTCTAAGAATCGGCCCTTTTATTCAAGCACGTTATCGCTATACGCTACGCGTCAATCTTATTAAAAAGCACAGGTTTCTTCTTCATACTAAAATCGCAACCTCCTTTGAATAATAATCCTCCACAGCGGCTCTACGGACTCCGAACACGCGTTTGCGCTACTGTTGAAAGAAATTGGCGACTGCGACAGGGAACTGAGCGCTATTGAGCTGGCGGATGCTGTGGAAAGAACCATTAATCGCATCACGGCCATGCAAAAGGTGAGACAGGGAAGAAGTTTGTCTGTCTTGTGAAAACGAAGCGCCGAGCCTCTTTATATGTTCAATCCTGCAATAACGAAGAGGACCTCCCGTATTACGCCATCTTCTTTCCCACCTTATCTCATTTTAAACGTTGCATGCGGTCTGTGACGCACTTCTCATAATTTACAGGCCAACGGGATAGAGAAGGCGAGCTCCATGAATTTCGCCGTCAGCGACGGGCGCCATTTAGTGGCCACTCGTTGCCGCAACCATGCCGAGGAACCCCCTCCGAGCCTGTTCTATTGCTTGGGGGAAGGCTGTGGCGAGGCTTGCGGAAGCGCAGCGGCGGGGACCCCTGACAACCCGATAGCCCCGGGCAGCGTCGCGATATCGTCGGAGCCGTTAACGAGATGCCCCAAGTCCTGGTAAAAAAAGCAAAGAGGAAGGAGCAAGTTGGACTAGTTCTTGGTCATGGTCGGATCTCCGTCTTTTATCAATCGAAATATTTTTTTTTGTTGTTGATCAGCACGGTTTAGCTCTTACGCCACTTTTAATCACTTTGCATCTGTGCTTTATGCCTGCTTTTTAACAGGGTGCTCTTGCCATCAAACCACGTGATTGTAGTGCCCTACATGCCTGACGGCACATGCGAAGCCCACATTCGCGCATTAAACATCGAGGACATCCGGCAAGATCGGCCCGGGGTGCCCCCTGCTTCACCCGCCTCTTCCACTTACACGGTGCACAGGGCGGGGCCCGAAGCGAGAGAGCGCTACGAGAAGCGCATGGCGTCACAAAAACTGAAGCGAGACCAAAACAAGCGGCAGCATGGGCTAGTGGCGTGACATGCGACCACTCCTTGGGGTGACAATACAACGTGACGCACAGTTCTGGTGTAGGAACTAAGGTAAGAACTTTTAGGTGTCGTTAAATCACTGGAATGCAAAAGAACGAGGGGCTCCTTCGTGCTTTTGTTCTTCTTTTTATCTTGCTCAAGAGATCAAAGGGCGGCGGCGCAGACTACTGAGTGCCTCTTGCTGCTCCTTCTGCTGCTATATCGGCAGCCGGAATGTACAAACAATTACAAGGAAAACAGTTGATATGTATCACGATTAGGGTTATAACCCACAGTAGGTCCTGCAGACTGCGAACGTCGCAGCGAACAGTTCAATAAATAGGCAATAAGGGCATTGGCAGCTGTAGTAAAGAAGTCCAGAAAATCGCCGGTTTTAAACCGATGTAGAATACATTGAGCCAAAACGGACCGAAGAGCGTCGCGACGTAGATCTTATTTCTTAAAAAAAGGCGCATCGACTTCATAAAGGAGAAGGCAGGCGATGGTGAGATAGGACAAAACGACCTGCACACAAATCAGTCACAAAGCGAGAAACATTTCAATGCCAGGCCAAAAATAAGCTCTCGCTGTCACTGCTTCATTCGTTGATGCTACTGTCGTGCCTTGCATTTGCACCTCTGCCAAAGAAGAAGAAGAAGAAGAAGAAGCTGGCGACCTGACAGCTAATTCAGCCTTCGGTCTTCCTCTCCACTCCATAAAAGCCGGTGGAATCAGCAGAGTCATTGGGACAACTTCCTCAAAGGAAGGAATAGGAAGAAGGAGCTTTCTAGCTTTCATCAAGGGAGCTACGCTAGGCTCAGCTAACGAACACATTGCTATCTGCCCCTGCGTGCTGAACAAGTTTTGTTGACATCTCGTAGGAACAGGCGATGGGAACGAAATAGGGAAAAGAGGAGTCGTCGCCACGGAGAGAGCGCGTGGCAAAGCTGACATATTCCCCAGATTGGAGGGCGAAGAAGAAGAAGAAGAAGGAGAAGGAGAGGTAAGGTTGCCCATGGTGGAATGGAGGGTCTCCTTCGCTGTGCTCTTGGTGTGCTTATTCGGTGCCATGAGGTCATTTACGATACGGCCCCAAGCGTTTACTTCTGCTGTGCTGAATGCAGCTGCGCGAGCCTAAAGAGTCGATTGCAATAGAGGCGAGAGAAGAAGGAAAATGACGAATATCAGACCGCGTGCAATAACAAAGCGACCCGTGAAAGTAAAGATATGAAAATCCCCAAGCGAGCAGATGACGTTTCTGTCACTTTCTTCCGTCTTTTTATTCTTCTGTACGGTCTCCTCTTTCTTCTACTTTTTTCATTGAGTCCAACACAAACGATTTGGAAGGCGATCTCTGCATCATGCGCATGTATACATAACGTCACCTGCGCGCGAGCAGCCACGTCCACTGCTTCGCCTCTGAGAACCACCTCTGCGGCTTCCACAAAACTAGCGGGCGTGGTGAACAAATACCCCGACTCGACTTCTTCCCAACCTTTGCCTTCTCGATAGACGACACTGCCTGCTGCTGTTTTACTCGCGAGGTTATCTGCAGCAACACTACCAACTCTGCCGGTGTTAGTAAATTCTTTTCCTGTGCTTTCGTTGCCTTTTGAACTGTCGCTGCTGCTCGGTGACGTCAATAAAGCTCGGTTGCCAGGGATGTCCCTCGCTAGGACCGGGCAGCCACACGCCATGGCTTCGAGAAGAGCGCCGCTCATGCCTTCCGACACGGAGGTGTTGATTACCTGGTTGAGGTAGTGTGGCGGTGATGCCGCCAAAACACAGCAAAAAGGTATGTCAAACAATGGCTGTAGCGGTGACCTCTTCACCCTCTTTCTTCAATCTGAGGTGGAACCCTCCCTCATCTTCACCCTATCTCACCCCCGCGACGACGCCAGAGCGGTCGGCATAGGCAGCCAGCAAAGTGGACCGAGGCAAGCCGTCTTTCACCATGAATGCTCCACCGCCGACACCGCTATCATTGCCGTTACTATGACTGTTGTCGCTGCTACTGCTGCTATTAGAAGCAGCTTCGAATGAAGACGAAGACGACGATGACGATGTTGACGAGGTCTTGGCGCGGTTCCAGCAGGTCTGAGCATAGTCTTGGTCAAGCGAATGCCCCAACACCACTACGCTGGGCGCTACTTCCCTTGAGCCTTTGACACTGATGGCAGCTCCTCGACCGTCGACAGGTGTAGGTGGAGCACCGTCAGAAGATGGCGCCTTATGGGCCCAGGCCGCATCTATAGCATCTGCCACATAGCACACGTCTTTGATGGGGCGCAAGTGTGCAGGCAACATGAAGAGCCGGCACGGTGGCAAGCGCTGTTGTTGTTCCAGGTATGTTGTCGAACTACCACTGCAACCATCAGTGGAGAGTGGCGCTGTACAGGCCAGGAAGCGGCGTTGCACTTCTGTGCAGAGCTCGTCTCGAGCAATGGCCCACCCTGTATGGTCGAGCTGACCCAGCTCCACGCCCTTCAAGAAAAAGATACAAGTACGCCCCCCCCAAAAAAATAGGAGTTTGAAAGGCCGATGGCAACTCGAAAGGTGGAAAAGACAAAAATATGAAGACACGCTTAGGCACACGTATGGTACGCAAAAGGACAAGCTGAAGTCACCTGAGGTGCAAGGCGAAGGTCTACTCCATCGCGCAAGGTAGCTGGGAGGGCATCAGCCACTGAAGGCGAGAAAGCTACCACGCACCTGACATGGCAGCCAGTGAAAAATGGCACAGAAAGGAAAAATGCCGAGTGGATAAAAAAATGGGTCACAAAATGAAAGAACTACACAAATCTAGCTCGCTACGGACAGAGCAAGCGCATTCGATTGAAGAAGAAACGCGAAGTCATTTAGTGATTACGCACTGGCAATTTCTTAAGCGCTGGCTGTAGCATTCCATTGCCTTGCGGCTCGCACCAATCATGTCCACGTTCACGTCGGTGCCTCCCAGCACACAAACCTATTTACAATCAAGCACAAACTACATGTGACATTGAGGCGCTATGGTCTCGAACCGCAACGAACAACTGACACGCATCGACTAGAACAAATTACGGTGGCGTCGTTGAAAGGCACGGTTAGTTTCTACGACAAATGAATTTGCCTAACCGTAGGGATGCCTTGAGCTTGAGCCAGATCTAGAGCGGGTCCAGCTTTTGTAGCATGCACACCCACAACTGCAGCCCAAGGACCACCACTTCGGAGCTTCGACTCTGCCTCACTCACGTCACACAGCACCACTGTAGGCCGGCAAGCGCCAGGTATACCTCCTTGAGCCTCCTTCTCGAGTAAACCTTTGATACGACGAGCAGTTGCGCGGTTACCCGTGACCACAGCATTCGCGCTTGCGCTGGAAGATTCTCCAACACACCCCGGCGCAACCAAGAGAATTGAAGAACTCGGCGCTTCAGACGTCATGTTCCTTGACAGATGAAGGATTAAGCGGTCATGAACTCTGACTCTTGCTGCGTATTACGTGCTTCTAGCTAGCTTGCTACTGAACCAAAGTATCCGCGTAGAGTATCCGAGCGTATACCCGACGAGTACTGTAGACGACTATCCGAGTGATCCGAGTCCTGAAGACGACGACTGAAGACGACGACAGAAGATGCTGGAATGCAGTGTCGGTCTTTCGTTAGTGCAGTTCCGGGAACTTTTAGGGAACCGAGGAATTAACGAACTTTCCCTTCGGTTCCGGGTTAGTTCACTAACTTTTTGTGGCGGAACTCTTAGTTCCGTTCCGTTCGTTACGAAATGAGTAGCCGAACTTTTCGTTCGGTTCCGTTCGGTAAGGGTGGAACTCCTACTGCGAGTTAAATTCGGCTTTAAAGCTCAAATTCACTTGAAATACTGAAAACTTTCTTCTTTGAGGTCCCGGGAATAAGACAAACAATCAGCAAAAACCGGCTCCAAATAGATTTCCGCAATTGTATAAGTGAAATCCGCGGTTTTCAAAACAGCAGCTCGGTTCCATTCTGGGTTCGTTTCTAGTTCGTTAATTCCATGGAACCGAACTTTTCTTTCGCTGCGGGTTCGTTATTTCGGCTAGAAACGAACTTTTCTTTCAGTTCGGTTCATTAGTGTAGCAAAACTGAACTTTCCTTACGGTTCCGTTCGAGTCCTATTCACTAACGAAAGACCGGCACTGCTGGAATGGAGTGACGACGACAACACGACAACAACGACTGAAAGCTAGAAGGTTACAGGGGGATAATTCAAAAAGAAAGGTCCCACATTCGCCACGACAAGAAGTCGCCGTGTCGCCGTTGTGTCCAGTCATCACGGAACGGCGAAGAAGAAACCAGCATCATCCTAGCACCGTCAGAGTAAGATGGAAGATAAGCCGCCGAAGACTTCAGAGCTCTTGGCCCTCCTTTGGCCATACTTTAAGCCAGGTGAATTACTGAATTCATGCTGCATGAGTTTAGATCTAGCCTATCTGACCGTAGCGGTTCTCAACTAGAACCACGAGCTAAATTCAAAGTTTCTCTATTTGCTGCCTATTTTTCTTGAAGATGCTGGCCTAATTGGCGTCGGTGCAGTGGCGCTCCTCGTCAGTTCATTGTCCAATGCTGCAGCGCCAACTATTCTACGTGCCGTTATCGATGGCTCTTCGAAAAGCATTAGCAGCAGCGGGAGCGGCTCCGGCACGAGTGGTGCTTTACTGGCGAGCGAGCGGGCGATGCTGCTGAAAGCCCTCGGCGTGTTCACCGTTGGGGCGCTAGGGTCGTGGCTGCGCACCAAATCCTTGGGCTGCGTGTCGGCTCGGGTAGGCCGGCGCCTTCGCCGGCAGCTCTTTGCTGCTCTTCTCAAGAAGCCGGCAGCGTTCTTCGACTTCAAAGCGGAACAAGGTGGCTTGAGCTCTGCGGACGCAGACACCAGGCTGGGTCGTGACGTGGACA
>Ga0307930_1002637_pt1 | contig 13581 bp, 14 predicted proteins | sample OrgLakmetageno46_FD_203161 | JGI IMG/M metagenome (GOLD analysis project Ga0307930, IMG submission 203161) | Saline water microbial communities from Organic Lake, Antarctica - #46 | ecosystem: Environmental > Aquatic > Non-marine Saline and Alkaline > Saline | place: Antarctica: Organic Lake... | reverse complement strand
TTTTTTTTTTTTTTTTTTTTTTGATAAATTAAAGGCTCTTATCAAAAGATCTGGTATGATTTTGTATGTTTTCTCGAGTGAAGAGCCGCCCGGGTTTTCAGGAGGTTGCCGCTGGAAGATGTTCTTGGTGCCTTGTCCATTAGTAGATCCGGTGGACTTGAAAGGAGTGTATTTTACAAATCGAAAAAAACATGTTCGTAACACCTGTTTTTTACCTGGGTGCTGTAAAAAACAGGTAGACTACGGCACCACAACACAGGAGTTCTAGCCCATTTAACCTCTTCTGAAGAAGGCTATCGGGGCCAATTGGTCTTATTGACTCCCTGGCGGCTGGGGGGTGTTTAAAACACCTGTTTTTTTTCAAATCGTCCCAAACAGTGTTACAAACACTGTTTTTTATCTGGGTTAAAATGTTTATGCCAGATTGCAGCATCATCATGTTTAGGGTTCGTAAAAATAAGTAACAATTTTGACCCAAATAAGTAAATAATTAAGTAAATACGGTATATACGGTGATTTATACCGTATATTAGGGCGAGAAAGTACCATTTTTAGAATTCCGGTTTTTAAAAGTCCCATTTATCGGAAAAAGTGGAAAAAACTGTTACTTATTTACCTATGAAATTACTTATTTGGCCTCAAAAATTTGCATATATAAGTAATACTTATTTTTATCAACCCTAATCATGTTGCAGAATCATTACAGCGCAGCACCTTAGCACTCAGCACCTCCTATAGAGCTTCCAGCTGCTGAATCTTAATTCTACATCTGTGCTCCATGTTATTTATATATTGATTGTTACGCTAGGCTAGGCAATGGCAGAGCAGCTAAGTTTACTTCTTAGCCAAGGATGGCTGACCGCTGAAGACCTAAGCATTCCTCCTCAACCACCATCCGAGCCGAATAGCGTCAGTGGAAGCACGCAACGACAAGTTATATTTCTGCGCCTTCCCAAAAATGCTAGTTCTTCTGTGCTTACTTTTTTTCAAAGCTTAGACAACGTAAATCTAGTTGTTGGCGGGCACAATGAGTGCCTTCAAATGTGCGGTGCTGACCCAATGAAGCTAGACAGATATCGCGCCCTATGTTCTGGAGGCTCAAATGCTATTGACACCTCTAAGCTTAGCTCTATTGCCGCGGCGACTGAAGCATGCCTGGGCATTAAAGTCTTCAAAGCGGCGTATAAATTTGCTATTGTGCGCAACCCTTACGACCGTGCGGTATCGTCATGGCTGTATACGCGCAGCCCAGAACAGTCCTTTGAAAAATGGGCTGAGATGCTCGCGTCGAGAGGACTGGACTCCGAGGAGTGGACGTGGCACCAACGCACTCACATTTGCGCTCAGCTCCCGCATTTGCGCGAGGCGATTGCTGATTCAAGCGGCAACACAAGCAGTTCCAACCTTTCTGTAGACTTCGTTGGGCGCTTTGAGGCGTTGGAAGAGGCCGTTACTCATGTATGCCGTGAGCTGGGCATCGAGCCGCCAATTACTGTTGCCGCGAGAGTACCAAATGATACAAAGCCGGCAAGATCACCTAAAGTTCTTGGAAGTTCACTAAATCGCTCTGCGGATTTTGGAGATCAGGAACTTTCGGCTGCTCCTGAACCTGTCGAAGCTGCTCAGATTCCGCACATCAACGGGCAACAGCGCGATTCTAATTATCGCACCTACTACCAGTCAACGCGCACTCGAGAGCTCATGCGCCAGGTATACCAGGAAGATATTGATTTCTTCGAGTACCAGTTCTGATGGAACCATAATCTTTTCGCGTCTCAAACCCGCAAGGAACCGAGTCGAAATTATTTTCGCTTTGCGTCTCAAACGCATACCGAAATTCGTGGTTAGCCGAAGAAGCGAAAGGAACTTTAACCTCAAATGGGATTGGTTTCTTCAACGGCTTATATCTATGTCAACTTAACGGCGAATTGACCCCGCTGTATATTAAGCACTTAGCACTTAGCTAATCGAAGTAATTGGCGTTCTGAACAAGCCGCAAGTTTTTTTTTTTTTCGAACACAAGACAATCAGACAATCAATTATGAATCAATAATATAATAATCAAGCGAGAGGAAGAGGATAGAGGTAGATAGAGAAAGGACCATGGTCGCTTATGCGCCCTGAAGGGCATGATCTGGCCTGCGTCCGGCCATTCACCCTGGCTTATACTTGTAGAAGTGGAAGTGGAAGTGCATTTGCATGTCTCGAGTGAGTTTATTCATACTTCGATTGTGCTAAATCAGTATATCTCAATTAGAACATAAGCATTACGGAGCCGAAAGAGTTCCACATATCTTTCGAACCCATACTTCCGATTATGGCTTGAATTTGGCGGCCCGTTTCGTGGTGGAGTGCCCTTGTGACGCGACCTTTCCATTTGCAAGGCCGTGTTGTCTCCCAGCACCCCCGATGTCGCGACTGAGTTTAACGATGTTTGATCGCACACTTTTAAGCGGACTTTGTTTTGGCTAAGGAACTCCAGGGCTCGGCGCTCTTCTTCGTGAGCTTCAGCGTGAGGCGCTTGGATGATTGTTTCTTCACTGTCGCCGAGGAGATGTCGGCATAGAGCCTAGGTACATACAAATGCCGTGCGCCATATGCTTTCGACCGTATGTTTACTAGCAGGCAACACGAACATATTCGACAAAGGATTAAAACGGAAGTGAAACACCAACGCATTGCATTAATAAAATGAATACTAAGTAGTGCGGGCAGAATGATGATAGGCATGATAATGTGATCAGTAGACATGAGAATGTTGTGAGCACGCACCAGTGAGGCTGTTGTCCGTATGATTGACGGATAATTCGTCTGCAGCCACCTTTGTCCAGTCCCAACCATCTAAAGCTAGGAGGACTTCTACCTCACGATCGCTATCTGCGAACGAATAGTTGGTGACGCGTGTGCCCGCTAGCTCGACAGTGGTGGATGTGGCAGTCGGACTAGCTGGACTTTCCATAGCACCCAATGAAGTCTGTTTGGCTAGCAATTTGGGACCATTCATTTGATAATCTTCCTGCTTTAGGCCGTCTTTGCCAGTTTTCCCGTGGGCGAAATAGTAAGAATTTTCTTTGGATGTCTCGTCGGCCCAACCTTTCCATTCGCGCCCAGAGGATCCCTGGGGCAGAGGCGCTTCACCTTTGGGCCGCCCTGTGACACGATTGAGCCGAGGTCGATTGTGTTCTCGAAAGATATGCCGAATGTAGGCTAGCAGAAGGATAACTGCAGTAGCAGAGCTCATAATAAGAGGTGAGTCTGTAAACGCATCAATCACGCTCTGCGCGGAATGTAGCATTATCGGATTATCGGGGTGTAGTGGTGTAGTCCGCTCTGATAACAGACCTACTAGTAGACCTCCTAGCAAGGGCGCAAGGGCGGATTATTAACAACGAGCTACTCTTTAAATCCCGTCAGATTGTCATATCGTGGATGACGTTTAGGATTATCTTCTCATCCGCGTTGTTGAATATCTTGGCTATCTCTCTTATTGCTCTACAATCATTCGCCCTTGACAGTGAGTGGCCAGCTCCTTACCTTCCTCAATGCTCTTTGCCCTTTTCTGCTTTTCCGACCTTTTTTCTCTCCCCTCCTGCCTCGCCTGCTCACCTGCTTCCTTACGTAGCTTAATTAACGTAAGTTTACGTGAAAGTGACCGGAAGTTGAAGTTGTTGCACTCTTGTTGATCTCCCTTGTTTTTGTTTGTGTCGTGACATCATGCTTTTGAAGAAGAATGTGATCGCGTCTTTAGTTGGTCTTTAGTCTTTAGACCTTCGCTCAAGATCCTAGCGGGCACTCGCAAGCTCTAGATTGCTTCGAGAACCTCCTTAAAGATACTTTGTTCTCTAGCTAGAGAGTCATACTTGTGGTAGGTGACAAGAAGCAAATCCTGATTGCTGAGTCAGGCGGCCCATGCAAGTCGCACAACACAATAATCTGACCATGCTCAAGTTCCTCTTGTGCTTCGGTCTTTTCTTGGATGGCCATGCCTTCTTGCCAACGCGTGTGCGAACCCAATATACTCGATCGGGGAGCGAAAGCAAGTTCTCGTTTGAAGTGTATTCTAGCCAAGCTGACGAAAACTTGGAAGGCCCTCCCTCAGTTGCTGTGATGGCAGCACTGGGCGCCGTGGGCTACTCGCTATTGGGAATAAGCCACCCCGAAATCATGCACCCTTTGCACCTGGCAGCAACTCACCCGTGGCATTTGGAACATTCGTCTGGTTTAGTTCACTTGGCCACCCAGATTAATTCTCTAGCGCACTGCGAATTATTTTACGTCGAACCTGCCCCGCTAACCCCCATGCAAGCTGCTCTCCAGCAATTGCTCGTCACCCTCGGCAGGGCTACGCCTCCCCCTGCTCCACCACCGCTAGCCCCATTGCAGCTCGCCATCACGGCCGCTGAAGATAATGTAGCGCACTTAGGCTCTGCAGCAATGAACTCTGCTGCCATTGGCGAATTACAGCTTGCCGCTTGTGCCGTTGAAGCAAATGTTGTACAATTAAGTTCTGCAGTGAAGGGATCTGCTGCTGCGGGTGAGTTGGAGCACGCCATTACAGCTGCTAAGTCAATCATGGCACAATTGAGCGTTTCGGCTCCTGTGGGAGAGTTACAGCTGACCATTGCTGCTGCAGAAGCAAATGCAGCTCATTTAAGTTCTGCGATGATGGAGTCTGCAGCTATGGGCGAAGTTAAGAATTTGGTGAACGCCTACAACGAGGCCCTCCGTGTCAACTACGACCTCACGGCAGCTGTTCAAGCGTTTATTTTAGTGGGCATGGGTGACGCGATCGCTCAGAAAATCGAAAAAATCGAATTCGACCCAGTTCGGACCTTCAGAATGGGTTCTTTAGGGCTTGTCATTGGCGGCATTGGGACTTCGCATTGGCTGAAGTTTCTCGAGTCTCAGCTGCCTGGCCATGCAACTGCGGTGAGTTTGGAGCCAACATGGTTTTTCTTCTGAATGAAAGCGTTCGCCCTGAAGAAATTGGTGGTTGACTGATTTCGCCAGTCTCTTATCAGTGTTTATTTTAAATTTGATCTTACTTTCTTCTATTTCTTCCTTCGTATTCTAGGCTCGTGTGGTTGAGAAAGCATTGATAGACGCTTGCTTCTGGGCCCCAATTGCAAATGGTGCTTACTTGGGGCTGACCCCCCTCGTTGAGGGTGCTGGCTTCAAGCGCTCCGGCGAAATTGTGCGTGAACGATTTGCGGAAGTCATGAAGACTGAACTAAAGACGTTTACGCCGTACAATTTGGTGGCGTTCAGTTTGATTCCGCCCCTGTTGCGCCCTTTTTCCACGGGCTTTGTTTCCATGTGCTTTGGCGTCTACATTTCCTACGTGACTCACCTTACTTCTGAAGCAGAAAGCCCACCTATTTCCAAAAGTATTGAAGTTGATCCCTGATTGCCAATTTATAGGGCCCCGTATGTCTCCTCTCAACAGACGGCCTTGCATGATTTTTCTCCCAAATTCCTCTCGTGCTTCACGTTTATGAGAGCTCGAGCTGAGGGCTACCAAATTGCAACTCCACAACTCCACACCGCGATTTAAAGTTCTTGCCTTCGTTCTTATATTCTTATTCGTATTTAAATTTTTATTCCGTTTTCTTTGCAAACCATTGAAGTCTAAATGTGTGCGTTTAGAAAGGGAAGTAGGAGTACACTTAGATATAAGAACTCTTAGCTTCAGATTTCTATTTCGAAGAACCCCCCCCTTGTTTTACAGAGGTCTTGGTCTTGTTTATTTTGAGACAGGTACCTAAAAAGTAAAAAGCTAATCAGGCGCACATGCCCGAGTGGCCATGGTAGTGATGATAGTGGTCTAAAGTGGCAAGCTCCTCCGTGCTCTGAGAGGGCAGCTCAAAAGAAGAGATTCCGCCCGCAGAGGAGGGGACTACAACGAAGTCCCTCGCCTTGTTTATTTTGGCTTGGAAAAGTTACAGAGACCCATTGTCTCTAGCCCTCAAGAACACGGCAGTTGCGAGTATTTTTTTCATACAGCAATCCCCATCATAATTACAAGTACAAGGGAATTATTATCTAGTTTGATGTACTATCGGCGGCTTCAGAGTACACAATGTTGACGTATAGTGCACTCACCAGCGCGAGCAAGACACCAAACAAGATAACTTGAGTACTGATACCTTTCCGTCCCCAGTTGTTCGTGATGTCTTTTTTGTTTCGATTTAGAACGCCTTTCACTGTCCAGTAGCGATTCACACCAGATCCGAAGAAAGAGATGCCCACGAGCCAGGCAAATATTGATCCAATCCAGTATAAAATACTCAAGTTCGGTTTGTAAAATTCGGTGCTAAATGTTATGGCCAATCCAGCAACGCTTACTGCCGTTCGAACCCATGCTAAGAAGGTCCGCTCGTTTGCTAGATGGCTCGACACTCGCTCAAACTTTGTGAGCCTTTCTTCCAGCACGCTCTGTCTTTCGATGGTGCTGTCAAGGCCCTCTAAAAGTGGCTCTTTCAACTCGGAGATGCCTTGTCTTACGCTTGCCGATAGCCCCATCGAGATGCCTCGAGTCGTTGGCATCCAATCGCTAAGAGAAGACTCAGATCCTCTTCCTGGCACTACCGAGGTTTCTACAAGTAGGACTTTATATTCTCCGCTTGGTAGCTGAGCACAAATTGGCACATTGAAACCGTCCACGTCAACCATCCGCATCTCAACTGCTTGTGGTAAGTCCAGCGCACTACGAATGGCCCTCTCAATAGCCGCATCTACCGTGCCAAGAAACCACTTAACTTTTACATAAGAGGACCCAAAGGTCAACCCCACAGCAATTTCAGGACTAGTCGGAGGTAATTTCGTTGCGTATTCGGTGTCAGCCATAATGGGTTAATCAGTTCATAAATTGAATGAAAGATACACAATATTATCTTGATTGGGGAATGGAACGAGTTCTTAATTGTCGAAAATGTTTTCAAGTTTTCAGCTCTGGATGAAGAACAATGAGGTTGAGCTTATCATGCGATCAATGCTTTACGTTGTGCCTATGCGTCGACGCAATAGCGGGAAAGCTCCATGGTTTTTGACTTCAGTGCGTGGCGGGCTGCTTCCAGAACACTTCTTCCATTCGCTTTGCCCTAATAACATGGAAATCTTAGAAATATTCCATAAAAGTTAACGGAAAAAAATCTTGCAAGAAGTGGTCTTGCAGCCGCTGCCTCAGAAGCTGTCGTAGGCTCCTTTGGCCACTATAGAAGGTTGACACCTCCCATAGCTCAAGCTAACTACAAGCATTCGAAGTGCATTAGTCTATTCCTCCAATATCAGAGCTCATCATCGGTAAAAATCATATTAATTCTTCTATATTTTTTTCACATCTATATGCTGTACTCGACGTGAACATGACACGCGATTTTTAACTTAAATTAAAAAGATTTGATTACTCGATATAATTTCAATACTCCCAGTAGAGGTTTTATTCCATTGCATCGCTATGATTCTTGAAATGCTATCAACGCTGGCCGCATATATACTGAATTCTCATATTATTTTGTTCGAACAGGTTTGCAAAATCAGATTTTGCTGTCATGAAGCCGCTGTTGTCCAGAGAGAAGATGTACTTCGTGTTATGGGCCAGCATCCAAGCTGCACACGTAGCATCCTTCGACGTTGGCGTAGGGGCCGGTACTTTGATGAAGCCACGTGGCCTTTGGAAGTCTACTTTCTTGCTGCCAGAACGAGAAGTGAAAGTGTGGCTGCCGCCAGGATATGACGAAGATGACCAGACAAGGTTAACAGAAACTTCTTTCTTGCACTCGTACGCACACTGCAGTGTGATTACGCTCAGCCCTGTGCCTAACGTACTTTTTCTTCTGCTCTTGGTCCGTTTTCATCGCCAGCCCTATCTACTTCTCCTTGCTTTTTTTTTTGCATCATACAAACTTAGATTTGAGTTAGACTTCTTCTCTCAAGTTTACTTGTAATTGCCGTGACCGTACTCATTACTTAACAGGTACCCAGTCCTGTACGTGCACGACGGCCAGAATGCGATGGAAGATAGCACATCTTGGACTGGCCACAGGTAAAAATTTCATGCGCAATTTTGACTATTTATTGTTTCATATTTTCAAAGGAGAGGGTTGGTAGCAAAATATTGCGCCTTGAATGGTTGGGTTGCACGAGTTTTCCTTTTGACTGCGAGCGCAAGGGATTTTGATTCACTTGTCTTGCTTTCTTGCTATATATGTCCACCTCACATGTTTCGTCGGCTTGTGCTTACATATTTTCTGCCTGTGCACGCAATATATCAAAAGCTGGCAACTCGGAGCCGCCCTTACAAAATTGCTTGAAGACGGTGCTATCGAAAAAGCCCCCATCGTGGTAAAGAAGTTGCGTGCGGGATTTGAAAAGCGGTTTCCCTGGTATTCACTCATGTGTTCGCTCAGCACGTCTACATGTACCTGCCTATACACTTCCTGAATGCGTAGGTGATGATTGACAACGCGCCGGGAGACGCGTTTGGGATGCCGATGATGCGACGGCGGCACTTGGAATACGGCGATGGGTGGCTGGCCAAGCCTTACCGCAACCACGTTGCCACTGTAGTGAAACCCGCTATTGACGCAAATTACCGGTGAGGCGGGCACGAGTGCGAATGCTAGGAAGGATTGAGGGTAGGACATTGCAAGGAATCCCCTCATGGCCATAGGTTGTGCACCTCTCTCCTACTTGTTGGCGCATTCACCATAGTTGTCATAGGAGGTGACCTCTAACCGTCACTCTTTCGCTCTCTTTTCCTTCTTCTTGTTGTGCTTTACGTCAGTACTCTCGCGGGCCCTGAACACACGGCCCAGCTTGGCACCTCTCTAGGCGGGGCTGCAGCGTTCTTGGCGGCCTGGGAAATGCCCGAGGTGTTTGGCAACGCCGCTTGCCTGTCGCCGGCTTTTTCCGCGGCTACCCTAGCGGAAGTAGCGGCCTCTGCGGCGGCCATCGCGGCGGCGGGAGCTACTACTACGTCAGGAATAGGAGGAGGTGCTGGAGGCAGCCGCCTCATTGACAGGAGTGCGCCAGAAGCGAGGCTGCAACACGCGCGCATTTATTTGGACAACGGTGGCGATGCTGATGGAAAAACGGTGCGTTATTGTCCATGAATAAGAGGAGTACTGCAGTGGTTGTTAAATCGTTTGCTCGGGTCATTATTTATGTGATTTGCGAGGCGCAAAGTGTCACTTCAGTTGTGTATCAAACACTAGGTGCCCATGCTCGATTCCAGCGATGTGATGGACGCCGCGTTTGCTGCGATGGTCGCCGCTCGAGGAGCAGCTTCTGCGATTCCACTGGCAGCGCAATTGAATCCTGGGTGATTGCGTGGAAACATTCTTTATTGTCGATGATCGCAATGATTGCACCTGCTTTCAAAATATGCCTTTCTCCGTGGTTTCCTTGGAAAGTGCATTGCAAATGTACTCTCGCTCGGCACTCTTTATTTCTCACGCATTAATGGGCACTACGCGTGCACACAAATCCCTCACTACGACACAGGTACTTTTGGTTAGACGCGTACCTGCGGCCCGGCGTGTCCGCGGTGGTGTCCTTGTTGCAGTTTCACGGCCTCCGCTTGATGGAAGAAGCGACCCACCCATCGTCGAGCAACGTTCCCATGGTGACAACGGCAGGTGGCAGTGGCAGAGGGGACGCAATCGAAAACAAGCAACAGCAGGAGGATTCAAACCCCCTTCTTTCTGGGGTGGCCTCCATGGTGACTGCCTGGCGAAACAATAACATTGGCAACAACAATGACAATGACAGAATCAGTAGCAGCAGGAGCCCATCACTGTCGTCGCGCGGGGGTTGGCTTGCGTACCATCGTGCAGCGGGGGCGCGCCACAACGAACGGGCTTGGGCGGAGCGGATTACTCGCCCACTTTTGCACTTGTATGCAACAGAGGAAAAACACGAGGGCCATACATAGCTCGTTTGATGTGTTGTTTGCTTCGCTCTCTCTATAAACCGTCGTGAAATATTTGACAATTGATGAACAAGGGCAGAGGGCAGCTCCGAGCGCGGCAATGCATTTCCTGAATCTGAAGGTACATCACCAACCAATTGATTTGGCCGCTGGCCACTGATGGACATACGCCAGGTGGCTTCATTAGACCCATAGAACTGGTATAGTTTGTACCAATTCCAATTATCTATATACTATACCCTTTATGGTATTCCAATAATTCTTATCGGGGTTGTGAAGTTATGAGTATGCATTCCTAAATGCTAGTTCATATTGCGGATTAGATCTATAATTTCATGGACTATTTACTAGGGTGATGTCAGCTCTGTAACACCCGGCATGTCACTTCTCTTCGCTGGTGTGTTCCAACAAGAGAATCCTGATGCAGATACTTTTTCTACTTCTCCTTATCACATTTCACTTGCGGCTTTTGGTGCCGCGTTTCGATGGCGATGCGCCAGCTCCTGTGGCCCCTTTGCGCTTCTTCCCACTGCCAACGCTGCTTGCGCCTCCACCTCCCTTCTTGCTTGCTGCTGCCGCCGTCGGCGCTGGTGAAGCTTGGTTTGCTGATGGAGCACTGCTGCTGCTGCCATCGTTGCTGTTGCCTGCAAGATTAACGCCAAATGTCTCCAAGAGCGCACGCGCCAACGTTTTGCACCGCAATGCTGGCACGCCCAACTCCTGGCATCAAAAACACAATGAAAAAACTGAAAACAACGCAAAATGTTAAAGGTCTCATAAATTGTCTCGAAGCTTCAACTGTCATAATTTATTCAAATTGGCATCGTACCAGCTCAATAATTGAACGACTTCTCATTTTCTTGTATTCACCTGAAGTTCAGCAACGGTAGCTTCCGCTAAGGTAGCGCCATCGACGCCTTCCAGCGAAGGAGCCAGTAGCTGAAGCCTCGAGTCGCTCATCAGCCAATCAGCTACTTCCACTTCCGACATGGCTACTAATGGAGGCAACAGCTGCGGGGCCATGCCCTCTAGTGCCTCCTCCTCTTCCTCTTCCAAGTTCGCCGTTGAAGAATTGTGAGCACTGTTGGCACCAATACCACCATTGCCACCACCTCGGCGGCGGGTAGGCTGCGACCGCGGTGGAGGCGGCGAAGAAGCCACGGAAGGGCTCCGGTGGTGGTCTTGTTGGGACGCTGCTAGAGCACGGGCCGTGAGTTGCGGTGGGGTAGGGGGCAGAGGGCTGAACCGTGCTAGCCACTCCCGCGCCCCAAAACTCAGGCTTCCTCCTACTCCACTGCCACTGCCACCCCCACTGTTGCCGGGATTGGCAACCTTGGAGGGTGGAGATTTGGCCACATTACTAGTGCCACCAGTAATAACAGTGGAATGTCGTTGCCGCGACGGTTGAAACCAGGAAGAAGATGAAGATGCAGATGCATCAGAGTTGTCGTCATCCGCTTCCGCAGCAAGATCCACAGCAGGGGAGGCTACTGACATCTCCTCTTGGCCATACCTCCACGACGATGCTTGATGGCCGTTCGTCGCTGAATGAGAGATCTTGTGGATGCGCGGCGACCGGCGCACGCCTTTTGTACTGGAGCCCGAACCAGTACCTAGGCCCGAGGCTGACAAGGTGGACGAAGAGACTGCTGCTGCTGCTGCCACGGCGGTGGTGGTGCCATTGGTGGCCGCTAGGGAAGGCTTCCGAGAAGCGGCGTGCGCGCGGGCTTGGGCGGCGGCAGCAGCTTTCGGGCTCAGGTGCGGCTGCTGTTGTGGGGGGCGCGGACGGCGGGTGCTGGTGGGCGACGCAGCAGCTGCTGTTGTTGGACTGCGAGGCGGCGACCGCACAACAGCTACAATGGCACCTCCTCCTCTTGAACCTAGTTCTTGTTCACTTCCTTCTTGTTGTTGGCTGGGTGGCAGGTCTAGGGCTTTGGCATTGCGGTGGCGCAGTGGCGGGGCTTGTTCCTTCTGATTGCTGTACAATGAAGAAGCGGTACCTCCTTCTTCTTGCCCGTTTTCGTCTTCGTCGTCGTCATACCGCAGGGCTGGGCTTCGGGTAGACGCCGCACGGCGAGTCGCACTTGAAGATGAAGTTAGCCCCCCTCTGGAGAGTACATTTCCGAGGCCAGGGATGGGCACGACAGGGGCGCCTGGATCGTTGCTCGAGCCCCACAGGGCTTGCAACAGAGGGCTGGCGGGAATGGCGCCGCTGCTCAGCCTCCGGTGAGCCTTTTTCAAAAGGGAAGGCGGGCAATAAAATGAATAGAAAAAAGAAGTGAAAGACACGTACCCAACATGTGAAAGGGTGTGAATGCGTGTGCCTTCGAAAATGAATTGCAAAGCGAATTAAAGGAACGCGAGGAGTGCAATTTAGCTTCACGCAAGCACAGTATCATGGATGAACGCAGCCAAGTGTAGATACAAGGGAGACAACAAACAGAGCAAAAGTTCAAAGTGGCACCTGTCTAGCCCGCCATTTTGCTAGAGCCAACGGCAAACCACCAGCGAAGAGCACTGCCGCAGTGAGGTAGCCCATTGCGGACACCCACCAGTACGCCCAAGACACTTGGCTGCTGCTGCCGCCATCCTCGAGTTGGCGCTGGCTGCTGCCACTGGTACGAGTGTTGGCGGTTATTCCTCGAGGAGAGGCAGTAGGTGCCAAGGAAAATTTGGACCAAAACGAAGAGGAAGAAGGCGACGCCACTGCTGCTTCTATTTTGGAGTTGCTCGTGGGCGGTTCCCAGGACACTTTCATCGACAAGTCTTTTTTCGCAGCACCAAACGTCGAAGACGACGAAGAAGAAGAAGGAGCCCTTGCATTTACTTGGGTGTTTGCACTTAATTGTGCGTCAAATTCAGGCTTTCCCTCTTGCTGCGGAGCCGCCGCTACCTTTGCAGATTCTTGAATCGTAGATAGGTCAGCCAATGAGCCGTCAATTAATGGCTCGGCGTTTACTGGTGCTGCACTTCCCGTCGCTCCCACCGTGGATATTGATGGTAACGATGACGATGAGGATGAAGATGCCTGAGCAGCGTTCGCACTACTACTACTAGTACTGGCACTGCCACTCTGCGCCGTGACTTCAACGGTCAACTTCCCTCCAGTGGCTACCCCCAGGTGACTAAACGCAGCGGCGCCTAGGGGCCCTAATGGGCTATTCCGCGACAACACCAATTTCTCCAAGGTGGCGCCGGAGGTGTTCGGACCGCTCGACTCCACCTTGAAGAGCATTACAAGAAATAGAACAGCAAAGTATACCGCGAGTAAAAAGGCATGAACTACGGTCAATTGCCTGGCCAGATAAGAAATGCACTCCACATAATTGAGAGGAACTAGCGACAGGTTCAGTGGAGAGTGCGAGAGAAAACGGAAACAGGGATCGTGTGAAGGAGCAACATCATGGAATATACTACTTTCTTAGTAGTACCGCTGCAGCGAGAGCTTCGGCGCCTGCATCCCCCACGGCATTCGAGGCCAGCGACAACACGAGGAGGCCATCATTGGTGAATTCCCCCCCTTCCTGGGGCCCACCCGCAGAGGAATCAGCCTGCGGTCGCGGTGCCGCCAGCGCCCGCGCTAGAGCTACGGCACCGTAATTGCCCACTTCGTTGCCCCCCAAATCCAACTCACGCAGCGCAGTGTTGGT
>Ga0307930_1002634_pt1 | contig 13589 bp, 13 predicted proteins | sample OrgLakmetageno46_FD_203161 | JGI IMG/M metagenome (GOLD analysis project Ga0307930, IMG submission 203161) | Saline water microbial communities from Organic Lake, Antarctica - #46 | ecosystem: Environmental > Aquatic > Non-marine Saline and Alkaline > Saline | place: Antarctica: Organic Lake... | reverse complement strand
ACGCCGCTGGCACTCCCGCCGACAGCAGCGCCGCACCGAAAGGGTCCTTCTCCAACGACGCCCCGCACCAGTTCATGCGCTCCGCCAGCGCCTCGAACGGTGACGCCGACGCGTGCACGCCGTTGTCTCCCACGTCGGGCTCCGCCTTGAGCCCCAGCGCCTGCCACTGCGCCTTGATCTGCCCGCGCAACGACCCCGCGGGGCACTCCGCCGGGTCCGTGGGGCCCAGCAGCTGGCCGCGGAAGTCCGACCACGACAGCGACGCCGCGTCCCACTCCACCGTGAAGTAGTAGATCGACACGCCCGGCGCAGTGAACTTCGACCGCATCGACATGAAGAACCCGTTGAACACGTACAGAGGCGTCTTGCCCTCCAGCTCAATCAGCCCGCAGTAGAACCCGCCGCCGAACTTCACCAGCTTCTTCGCCTTCTTGCAGATGCCCCACTGCGCGTCCATCTCGTCGGCCGAGATGCCCAGCTGAGCGCACGCGTCCATGGCGTTGTACACGTTGCCAGTCGCCAGGGCTGCCTCCCAGCTCATGCCGAACTGCGCCTCGAACTTGTCCGAGGGCACGTTGAGCTCGCTTGGCTTCAAGATAGTGGCCTTGGACGCGATCGCGTAATAGTGCTGGTCGATGAGCTTCTTGGAGTCGATTTCCTCCGCCGTCAAGCTACCCTCCGAGGTGATGGTCAGGCCAGCATCGACGAGGCCCTTCTTCACGAGGTCCTTGGTGGCCTCCGTCACGGCGTGCGGCTTCACGAACACGAAAGCTGAATTTTTTGCCATTTTGTTTCCTGGTGAGGCAAGAGGTTTTGTTGGGCAGATCAATTTAGTTTTTGATTCGACGGCCGCGATTTTTTTCTCAAGGATTGTGATTCGTTCATTGCGCTGTGCGAGATCACGCTCTAAAGTAGACAGACGCGACAACAGGTTCTCCATCGTGAAGGCGCCCTAACCTTTGTAATTTCAGCGAATGTGCAAAAAATGTGCGAATGAACTTTTTATGTTTTATGGAAGCAACGTGTTCGGGATTCGTTTCTATTTTTCGTTTTTCGGTAGGTACCAGGTTTGAGTTAGTTTAGATTTGCGTTCATGAAAATGCCATGAGAAATGGTACAAACGTAGTACACACGGCCTAGTTCGCTAGACTATAACATAACACTGTAAGCCCTCCGTGAAGCTAATTGCACCCCTCCTCTGGAAGCATCTATTCATGGCCTCAAAATTGCCTCTATCTCTTCAAGACCGCATCTTGCATTTCGCGGGTAGCCCTCAAGCAATCCCGCTCTCAATTCCTATACCTACACCGCCGAGCGGACTAGCTCAGCCGATGAGCACGGCAAGACCATCTTCGTCGCAGCCTTCAACGCCGCTGCTTGTGCCGACAGGGCCTCGCCTCTCGCCGAGCGACCTCTTCGTTTTGAACGCAGACGATGGGCCAGGCTTCATAGTGCTCGACCAATTTCTCGGTGCAGCTGAGGCCGATGCCGTAGCAGCAGAAGCCCGAGCGCACGGCGGGCTTCGCCCTGCAGGCATGGGCCGTGGGCTGGGGAAGTGGTCGGCCCAAGACTCGCGCGGTGATGCTATCACCTGGCTTCACGAAACGGACTCAGCAGCACCTCACCTCCAAGCTCTCCTGCGAGCAATGCGGGTGCTCGGAGATAGCATGGCTGCAAGTTCTTGGGGTGGCAACACTAGTGACGGTAGCGAGGCACAAAGTGGAATCGGCACGCTCACCGGAAGGCTGAGCCACCAACTGGCACGGTACCCAGGCGACGGCACTGGTTACGTGCGCCATCGTGATGCCTATCCCGCGTCAGTCACTGCCGGCACTGCTTCTGCTTCGACTCCTGGTAGTCAAGGTGGTGCTGGCAGCGAAAAGGAAGCAACGCGGCGCCTCACAGCGATTTACTACCTCAACGAGGCTTGGGTGCCCGAGCACGGAGGGCAGCTGCGGCTCTACAACAGTAATGGCACAGGGCACTGGGATGTTGAACCATTATTAGATCGTTTAGTTGTATTTCGAGCGGATCGCGTCGATCACGAAGTATGCTATATACAAAGAGGCAGCAAAAACGTTGTTTGCTCGACTTCCTTATCTAACTAGCTAGGGTCGGTGATGGTTGTTGGAAGCAAACTTTCCTCTTTCTATTGCTCTCTTCGTGCATACAAGTGTACCTTCATGTGTTCCTCTTGATGTGAAAACTTGACTTAATTTTTTGACAGGTGCTCCCAGCTTTTCACGAGCGTTTTGCCATGACGACTTGGTTTTACGGGCACGCACCACAGCTGAAGGCAACGTCGCAAGGAGAGGCTAAGGGGGAACCCGCAGCCGTTACCAGTGTCGATGCTGAGGCTGCAGCCCCGGCTGCCGCGCACGGCACTAGCACAGATGTGGCTGCTGGGACACCACAAAGCAAGCCTCTTGGCAATATGAATGGTATAACTGGTGAAACGTGGCCACACTTGCCTGTTGCCACGGCGGCGGTCATGAGCCATGTGAGCGTCACTTGTGCAGGCGATGGTGGCGGGCCTCATCCGTGCATCAAGGACAGGCCGCCTTTGCCTTCCCTCTACGCGGCAAGTGCTGCGCCCTCAGCTGCTGCGAATAGAAGTGATGGTAGTAGTAGCGGTTGCAGCAGCGGTAGTGGTGACGGTAGCAGCAACACCGTGGATGTGGATGGCGCAGGTGACGAAGCCGAAACAGGAACGATATTCGTGTCGATTGCGTCGTTTCGCGACTCGGAGTGCCAGCACACGCTGCGCGATTTGTTTGAAACCGCCCTGTACCCCAATCGCGTCTTCGTAGGCGTGGTCGGACAGTATGACTCCAGTGAAGACACGCACTGCTTTATGGCAGCGCCTTTGCCGGAAAAGTGGGCACAACAAGTGCGTTGCTTGAGCATACCGGCCGCAGACGCACGAGGCCCCTGTTGGGCACGGCACTGGGCAGCACAATTGCACAAGGGCGAAATGTTCTACCTCCAAATTGATTCACACATGCGCTTCCGACCCAATTGGTCAGAAACATACACTTCTGCCATCCTAGACGTCGCGTGTCTTACCAGATGCTTTGTCTCTGTGCGAGTTGTTATGTCTCTTCATCTTCAATTCCTCTATCTCATTCTCAACGCACACTGATTCTTCAGCATTTTTTACCTCCATTTCCTTTAACTTCATTATTTCTCCAGGGACTCGTACTTGATCAGCTGCTTGGCAGCATGCCCCAGCTCAAGACCTGTGCTCACTGCCTACCCACCAGCCTACACCCTGCTCAAAGAGGGCAGCACCAGTGAGAGCAAGCTTGCGCGTGAGGCAGCAGCAGCAGCAGTGGCGCGCCCGATTGGGCACGCAGTCGTTGCTTCGAATGAGGTAAGCAAGGGCATCCCAATCAAAGGGGCGAGCGCACTCATTAAGCGTCGAAAAAAATACGAAGTGTGAGCCTAGAAAGGCAATACAATTGCGAGTTGGAAAGAGCACAAGAGAGGCTTCTTTTTTTGCTTAGATGCAATACCACATATAAGTTGTAGCTGACACAAACTCTCACTCATGTTTTTGGGAAAATATCTTTAACGCCACTGGCTAGACGAGAGCTACGCTGCTATGCCCAACTGAGTTTGGCGCCGAGGGCGCGCTACGGCAAACGGGCAAAGTCTTAAAACCGCAACCTGTAAACGCACCCCCTCTGCCGTCGCTGCTGTGGGCGGCGGGTTTTTCCTTTTGCCGCGCTTCACCTTTCCTCCAGCTGGTGCCGTACGACCCGCACCTCTTGGACTTGTTCTTTGGGGAAGAGCCGACCATGGCGGCTCGCCTTTGGACCCACGGTTTCGATTGCTTTGCTCCGCCACAGGTGCGTCGTCGTTATGATCCTCCCTTTCCTTATTTGAGAGGTGCTGAGTTTTTCTTCCAACGGCGTTTTGTGATATGTTTTTGCGATTCGACATTTTAGTGGATAAGCGAAGGTTGCTCCTCTAAAATTTACTCGAGTTTCGTTTTGGGATACTGGTTAATGTATTCTAGGCGGTATGCTACCACCTTTGGACTCGCGATCACCGCCCCGTGTTCAAGCCAACTTCATCGCCAGATCCTGTAAGAGCTCCACCTGCCGCTGAGAAAGCCAAAGGAGTTGCCGAACAGAAGCTTGTGGAGTCGGCGCGGTCGAAGTCGCAACGGCGAATGCGGCAGCTCCTCGGAATCGCAGAAGGGCCTCCGGCAAGTTGCAGCAGCAAGGAGGATCGCAGCAGCAGCAGCAGCAGCAGCGCAGCTCTTTACGAGCAGGAGCGCTTCGGGCCGTATGGTCTCGGGCAGGAGCGCACTTTCGCTTCCTTTGAAACCGCTCTTGGGGTGCGCTTTGGACCAGGGCCTGAGCCGAATAATGAAGTCGAGGCTACTTCAGCTTCTTCCTCTGCTGATTTGGCTACTTGCGATAGTTGTAGTGGTAGCAGCAGCAGCAGCAGCAGCAGAAGTAGCACTTCGTCGAAGAATTGGTGGCGGCCGGCGGTGATACGCTCGAGTGCCAAGTGGGGTGGGCAGCCGCCCGAGATCTTCAACGAAAACGACAACAACAACGCTGCCCTCCTTCTCGCTCTGTCCCAAGCAATGGGGTTCTGAATTCGAATTTTAGATTGGATCCTCATGAATCGTCCGAGGGCCTCTCTTCAGGGATATCCGGGATATTGACGTGGGGTCAGTGAGTACGAGTACGAGCGGGAGAATATACAATGGCAAGTCAACCATTGGTCAGCGTCTGGGGCTAGCGGCTATAAATAGCCAACAACTCACAATTCAATAACCGAAGTTTCTGGAATGAAAAGCAAATTCGGATGCACGGCGAATGGCGTTTCTGGTTGAATAGAAACAAGATCGGAATGTAGCCGAATTCTCGGCCTCCATTCCTTCCCAGGTCCTATCAAGCCCCGCACGCGTTCTTAATGACCTAAATATAGTTATAGTTATAGCGATAGTTATAACAATTAGACAGAGCTGGCGCTGAAAGGCTGAAAGGAATACTGTGACCTCTGCCGAGTGGACCTCGTGTTCCGCATGTCAAGGGCTTCATTGCTGGCGCGCCTTCCTCTTCATTGCTCTGCGGAGTGCACAACACCCACAAATTCCTCGCTTTTTGCATTTTTTTCGAGGAATTTGGCTAATGCCCCTCTCCCTCCTGAATTATTCCGCACTTGCTTTGTTTGCGCAACGCACGCGCATTCCCACTTCTGCCCGCAGCATCGGCTTCTGTGCCATTTGGGTTTGTATTAGTTCGAGTTCGAGTTCGATAGTCCGACAATAAATTTAGAATTTTGATAACTAAATTCTAGAAAGCGAGTAAAAGTTCAGTATTCAATCATCCATGAGTTCCATTCGTTGGCTTTTGGCAACGACTTCGCTGTTTCCTTCATCATTGTTCAAACCACTCCCCTGATATGCCGCCAAAATGGTTCCAACTCTGCAGCATTTCTCGTTGATTTCGCTGCCGTTGCTACCGTTGCCATTGCCAAGCAAAGAGCGCAGAGGATGAAGGGAGTTGGCGTCGGCGTAAACATGCAAGGCCATGGTCGACGCGACACAGGCCACCCAACACCAAGCGGCTGGAGCAGCAGCGCTCCTGCTACCACCTGCTTCTACTTCTTCTCCATGACTGGGTTCCACAAGCCCGGATGGTAAGCCCGGGCACCCAGGCGCTCCGCTCAGCAAGCCGACCAGCAAACCACCTGCGCGCAAGGAAGCAGCGGAAGATGCTGTGCCACCGCTTGGCGCGTCAGTTCCCGCTGCTGATGTAGATGTTGCGGAGGCAGCCGTTGCTGCGTCTGAGTTCGCTCCTAGCGCTGCTGCTTCTCTTGGCTGATGGAGTTTGGACGCAAGGAGCTCTTCTGTGATCCCAGTGGCATGGCCAGCAGCCTCTAGGTCAATCAGGACAGACGCCGGCAGCATTTGGTGCTCGAGAAGCGCGCGCAAGGATACCGGCGAGAAGCGCACTTTTCGGCGCGTCGCCACCGACGCAAGCCATGCTGCACCTTCCTGGCAAGGGCGCCATCTATTTGTTTTAAAAAAAGAGAGAGACGACAAAGTAGCAGCTTAGAAATGGCGATACTTGCACGAAAAATACAAAAAAGGAAAGATCAGAAAAAAATTGTTTCTACGTCTGCAGTAGCGCAGTTTCCTAAACAAAAGAAGTTTCTACGTACAATTTCAGTGGCCTTCAAAGATAAAAAGCAACGAAAGCTGCCTTTTTCTCACCGGCAAATAGCTGCACTGCGGAAAGCTCCATCGCTCATTTTCAGAAACACGCGCAGACCCGCCGAATGCAAAGCCACACTGGGGTGGTACCCGCTCCCGCCTGCGGCTGCTGCAGTCTTCGAGGCGGCCTCAAGGCGGGCCAGAAAGCGCACGAGGCCTGCCGAGCACAGGACAACGCGAGGACCTTCCACGCAGAGCTGAGGGATTTCTTGTGCTAGTGGTGCTAGTTGTGTGAGTTCGGTGGCCGCTGCTGCTGCTAAAGAGGCATTTGTAACCTCCATGGTTTCGTCACCAATGGTAGGGTGGTAGGCACGGCGGCCCAGGGCGACGTCCGAAAGGCCGTAAAACGACGCGAGCTCAGCCCAGGGCTCACCACCAAGCCCGCCATCGATCGGCGATATCACACCCGATAATGGCTGCAGAGGCTTAGATAATTCGTCGTTTTGTTGTTGGTGAGAAGCTTTGCTGTCATCTACAGCACTGCCTACTGGTTGAGCATCCGGTTTGCGCACTCTTCCTGCTGCAGCAGTGGTTGTGGTACTCGTATCCAAATCTTCATCAGCGGCAGTGGTTGCGTCAGCGCTTGCACTAGAGGCATTATCGTTCTGCTCAGAGTGCCGCCGTTGAATGAGGCACACGAAAAAGCCTCCACCGTCGTGGAAGTGGGGCAAGAGCCGGCACGCGTGGCGGAGTTGGTCGTTCATCCGGGCATAGGCACCTACGGCGGGAAACATGGACCGCTTGAGACCCTTGGGGTGGTGGGGCTGAGCTTTTGTTGCGGAGTTGGGTCCAGATGAAGCCGCCGCCACTTTCGCCGCAGCTCCTCGAGCTAAGTAGGCCTCAAGGTCTTCGGACCACCACCCAGTCTCATCGTAGTCTGCGGCTGCTGCTGTTTCGTCAGGTTTTGTCGATGCATGCTCTGAAGAGGCAGAAATAGTACCGGTACCAGAGCTGCCAATGCCACCTCTTTTGCTATTGTCATCATTGCTATTGCTAATGTTGACGCTGCTGTCTGGGACATCACTCTTTGCTCCAGTGGCGTGAGAAAAGCGGCACTTGTCCCCTCGGCGGCATTCACCACGCTGAAACGCGTAGCAAGCACCAGGACCTCCACCACCACTGCCACTACCGTGGCTAGCACCGCTGCCACCGGTGCCGTAGTGAGAGCTTGTGGCATGCAGCGCGGGCCCCCATCGGCGCGCGGTCGGTCCCCCAGGTATGAGAGGCACTTTCCAGGAGGTGAGCCCGGGCGCTACCCGGAGGCCTTGCGGCAGGCCGGAGGAGCCAAACGCAGGCACTACTTCGTACTCGTCTGGAACCAAACTAGCCTCATCGTCGTCGTCTTCGTCGTCCTCATCATCAACAATCTCATCACAAGGTCCTCCTTTTCTTTGCTCCCTGCGAGCTGCGGCGCGAGCGTCTTTCCTGGCTTGCTTCCGAGCAGCGCGTTGAGCGTCCACTTCAGCCCTTGCTCCCACCAGCGCAGCGCAAACTACGGCTTCGTTTTCGATGGGATTGAAGGAGCACGTTGAGTACGCCACAATCCTGAAACAAAAAGGAAAAAATTGTTGAGTGAGCCCATGTTGTGATGTGACAGAAGCACAGCTGCGATCGACTGTGCTAGAATCAGAGTTGAAAGTGGTACTATCCAAACTGCAAGATAGGGAGAGGAAACCACAGAAAAGTCGGAGGATGCACCGCAGAAAGGGTAGAGAGATTGGTGAATGAGTTCAAGAAAAGATATGGTTTGGCGTGTCTTTCGCACCCGCCCGGCTTGAGCATGGCGAGCGCGCGCCTCAAAATCTTGAGCTGCACCGTGTGGAGCTCCAAGGCATCTCGTGGCGACCAGCCAGACCATAGCCTCGGGTCTTTGCGCAAGGTGCCGTCTCCTGAGCAAGGCACGTCAGCCATCACACGGTCAAAGGTTCCACCGAACGCGTTGTCAAGCGGCAAAGACTGGGCAGCACCGCAGACGATGGCGCAGCACGGGGTGTCTACTCGCCGAACGCGGCCTGCTAGGTACAACCGAGCTCGTTTGGCGTCGAACTCATTGGCGATGACAAATCCGCTTGGAAATGAGCATGCACTAGTGCCATCGTTCTTGTCGCTAGACTTGGGCCTAGAGAGCCTACTGGAGAGGCGGTGCATCAAGTCTAACGCTTGAGTCGTCTTGGAGCCTGGCGCAGCACAAAGGTCGGCCACTGCGTGATGTGGCTCCAAGCGCAGCAACAGCGCTGGCAGTAGGGATACAGACTCTTGGAAGTTCACAGTGCCGCCCTTGTGCGCTGCTTTGCACCAAGCTTCGAGCCCTGCCTGCGTGTGGTACAGGTCATGTCCGCATTCCCACGCCACAGCCCCAACGTCACTGCCTTTTTCGATCTCATCGCTAGCTACACGACCTGAGTTGGTAGATCTAGACATCAAAGCTGCAGGTAGCAATTGCTGAACCCAATTGAGTGAGCTGAGTGCCACAGGCGGATTTGCCAGTTCCTTGGCCGTTTGCTGCTGTACCACGAGTGGCCTTGTCATGTGAATGCGTAACGTCATCGGCGAGGGTTGAGCGAGTGCAGCGAAGAAATCGACGGCATCGCCATATGGTTGTGTCTCACGACTAGCGTAGTAACTGGCATCACGAGAAGTATTGTCATAAAAGATCTGGGCGCGGTAGTACGCCTCAAAAGCTAGGTTGCGCCGACGCTCCATTGGTACCGCCCGCTGTGCTTGCACTCTAGGGTCGTCGGCTTCATCTGTATCCTCTGATCTAGTTGCAGTCTCCGATGGAGCCTTCTTCCTCTTCTTGCTCACTGAGCTCATGTTAAAGTCAACACAAAACAGTACTGCACGTTGTCTAGTCCCTTGGAACTTGCTAGGTGGGCACCGTGGCACTTAACAGACTACAGTACGTCGGCAAAATAAGGATTAGCGGAAACAGCGACACCGCGACGCGACACCGCGGACACCTTGTGACACACCAGAAGAGGATGGAGACAGAAAGACGACTGGAAAACAGGATAATTATGCCCCTACGGGGTAATTCAGGCTTGACTGTCTACTGTACTACAGATAGTAGTAGACGTAATGTAGACGACTACTGTAGTAATTAAAGTTTACAGTGCGCTAGGCTTTATTTGAGGCTTGACTGGCTGGTACTTGTTCAAAGTTTATACGTTTATACCTCTTCCTGACCTCGAATGCAGTTTTTTATTGCTTTCACTTATAAAGTCAATTTTAGGACTAGCTTGAAGCAAATGAAGGAAGAAGCCAAAATCGCATAGAATTATCCATTATGGCATAAAAAGAGCTCTACTTCAATGGGTTTAAGAAAACCAGGCTTAGAGATATGGAGAAGTGTTATGAATATGTACGGTATTGATTTCCCACCATTCTGATTTTGTATCGTTCCTGGTCCATCGATCGCAGTGAATTTCATGACAACAGTAGCTACGATGCAGGTCGTGCAGGTCGTGATGACGCGAGTTTTCAACTTAATCGATGGGTTGTCTTTGATCAGCGTAATGACGACGGTGATTGGCGTAGAGAATGATTGGGTTGACAGCTCTGGTCTTAGTTCGTGTCCCCACTGCCCCAGCTCGTATCACCACCACCCCAGCTCGTGTCGCCACCGCCCCAGCTCGTATCGCCATTTTCTTGATTTGGTGAGGACGGTATACCACCAGAATCCATCGTAGGAGCAGGAGAAGGTCTAAAGGGGATCGGAAGGTTGGTCGAGGGAATGCCGTCAGACTTCATCGTTGGTGCTGACGTAAGCTTATGAATAGGCAATTTGGTGGGCTGAATTGGCTGGTACGTTGGCTCCCATGTCGGTCCCTGAGTGGGGCTCTGGATGGGCATATATGTTGGTTGATTTGTCGGGTAAAACGAAGGTTTCTGTGAAGGAGCTTGCGTTGGCGTGTAAGTTGGATTCACAGTGGGTAACGAGCTGGGACGGCTGGTGGGAGCCTCGGTTGGGTCTAGAGAAGGCTCCAGTGATGGCTGCGGCGTTGGGTGGTGGGTCGGTGACCTGGTAGGTTTCTGAGAAGGTGCAATGGTTGGAGAATTGGAGGGGATCGTGGTAGGCCCAGGAGTGGGCAAATTACCGCCCCAGCTCGTGTCGCCGCTACTCCAGCTTGTATCACCACCGCCCCAGCTCGTGTCACCGCTATTCTGCGACGGCACTTCAGACGGTACTTCAGACGGGATTGATGTCGGGCTGGTGGTAGGCGCAGAAGAAGGGACAGCCGAAGGAAGGCTGCTTGGAGTACCTGTAGGGGCGCTACTAGGGCTCCCAGAACTACTACCCCAGCTCGTGTCACCACTGCCCCAGCTCGTGTCACCAGCCCCCCAGCTCGTATCACCGCCATCTTGACCTTGTGAAGATATCGACGACGGCACTGGCGAAGGTTCTTCAGAGGGGAGTGACGTTGGGCTCATGGTAGGTGCAACGGAAGGTAAAGCCGAGGGGAGGCCACTAGGGGTCACTGTGGGGACACTGCTAGGGCTCTCAGAAGGATCATTGGTAGACCCAAATGAGGGCTCCACAGTAGATTCAGTTGAGGGTGCTGATGAAGGCAGAACCGAGGGGGTTTGCATCGGCCCGGTTGTTGGCGTTGGCGAAGGAATCTTCGTTTCGAGCTCCGAGGAAATTGGTGAAGGTGACTGTGTCGGGCTTTGCGAAGGTGATACAGTCGGTAAGTCTGACTGAAATGGATTAACCTTGGGCAATATATTGGAGGGTGCGACGGTCGGTCTGCTCGAAAATTTCACTGTAGGCGCATTGACGGGCACGTTGGTAATGGGTTGGGTTGGCTTTGAAGATGGTGCGCGAGAAGGTTCATTCGATGGCGCCTGAGAGGGCGCTTGTGTGGGCGATTCGATTATATTGCACGTTGAGGCCCAAGAACCCGTCACATCGCCATATCTATACATGTTGACCACATCCATCGTAGGAGCACCAACGATCCAATTGCCCTCAATGAATTGGTCACCGCCTTCACCTAAGAGTAAAAGTTTACGATACGCATCTTAGATTTGAGAACATAAATAACATGCAATTGCTTGCTAAAAGAGGACTCACCTTGGCACTTAATGAACGCTCGCTCGCAACCCATGTTCGAGGTACTGCGTTTATTGCATGCTCTATGGTAACCAGATACGCAGGAGAGGTAGATGATTCTCCCGGTAACCAAGTTTTCAAATAGTAGAGCTGAAATGCACTCTGCGTTCTGCGGTAATATCGTGGTGATACTCATAGTCTCAACGGAAGTTCCACCCGCTGCGGCAATTTCGCAGTCTAATTCCAAGGGGAAGACATTTGGGCAAGAATAGGAGTCGGGTAGGTCCTCTATTGCAGTATCATTTGAATCGGAAATTTGGAGAGGAGACTCCGAATCATACAGCCCCCGAGTGTTACATCTTGATGCCCAAGAACCTAGAACAGACCCGCGGCCAAAAGTGCTCAGTACTTCCACAGTTGTGTCGCCACTCCTCCAATTCACCTCGAGGAATTGATTCCCACTTTCCCATTCGGCTTGGCAATTGATGAAAGCCCGACGACAAGCACCACCTGGACTAGTCCGACCACATACTCTTTGATATCCGGAAACACATGAAAGGAAAACGTCAGTCGTCGAGCTCGCACCATTTTCGTGATATCGCATCACAGATACACACAACGCATTGTTAATGATACTTAGAGTAAAGTTTGCAGGAGAAACAGTGTAACCACCAATTGGGTCAAGCGTACCAACTCCTTCGACATTACACTCCAATTGCAATGCTGAAATGTCAGGAAATTGAACAGATTCGACGATCTCGAGATTACGATTTCGCAATTCTCTATTGTTTGACGAGGCGACACCATTCGATAGAGAACGCAATGACTTTGTTTCATTCAACAAAATTGACGAAGAAGACATAGAGTTTGGTTCACGAATGTTGCAACGCGCGTACCAAGAACTTGGAATGTCACCTCGTCCAAAATTTATGACATCCATCGTACTGTCGCCAAGCTTCCATTTACCTTCCAAGTATTGGCTGCCGCCTTCGCGGTCGGCTTTGCACTGAATGAATGCTTCGACACATCCCTTATTACAAGCAAGTTTATATCCAGATGCACATGATAGGAGAAAGTCACGATCGGAGCCCAAAACTTGAAAGCGCATAGTTGATGCACATTGTGCACTTTCAGTGGTGGAAACAACAATCGTGGCTTGAAATATTCCATAATTTCCGGTTGGATCGAGCTTTCCTATTTCCTTCACATTGCAATCAAATGCCAACTCCGAGATACTTGGGCAAGTGTACGGAATGTGCCCATCACCCTTGGAATCAGAGATCAGTGCAGTAAGCGAAAAGGCTGTAAGCAAGCGCGAGAGCGTGAATGCCTTCATTTCTTATGTCGCAAAGGTAGGATTTAAGGTTAGTGACTCCAATTCATTCCATGATGCATTCGTTGAAGGAGTTTGATTCGGTTGTCAACAGGTTCCTCCAAATCGACATTCTCCTGGAGGTAGATTAAAGTGTAGCAGCCTCGATAGTCAAATGATCGAAGCAGTCAGTCTACACATCATGAAGTTGGTACTTACTACATCGTAAAAAAACGCGTAGTAACAAGGTGACCTCGATAATCGGAATTGCCCTCAAAGAAGTTTGAAATTCCACGCCATAACAGGACTGGCGTGCAGGCTTAACTCAAGACAATTGTCATTCCAGTGAGAGAAAAAAGTGTGTGCGCGCACAATTGAACAAAGTTCAATGCGTGACATGGGACGGCGTATGAGGTGTCCATATTTAAAAGACACAAATTGAACTCTCGTGGGGCGAGTATCAAAGCTCGCAGGAAGACCAATGAATTTGCAGAGAGCCGAGACAATCGTGCAGTATGGTTCAATCATCTGTGAAGGCGTAAAGGTATCCGGGATAATACACGCAGCCCAAAGAAGCTTTCTCTGCACTCATTCATATATGACAGACATTGTATTCTTTGCTCGTAGCCTTTCTTTCCTATCAGTTGGGTTGAAACTAACGTAAAATAAAAGGGTTGTTTTACGGACCTTTGTGACCTTATATTTTTTGGATAAATTCCAAGGAGACGGGAGACCGCAAAAATAAGGATAAAACTTGAGAAGAATTCGCTCACTCAATTGGTAGCACACGATGCTGCCCGCCATACAAGCCTCTTCTCGCATCGAGTGTGTCGCGCCATAGCCGTAGGGAGTTTTATTGAATTGGTCTCTGTGTCACATGCCGTTGGGATTTCGAACTCGAACTAATACAAACCCAAATGGCACAGAAGCCAATGCTGCGGGCAGAAGTGGGAATGCGCGTGCGTTGCGCAAACAAAGCAAGTGCG
>Ga0307930_1002633_pt1 | contig 13591 bp, 11 predicted proteins | sample OrgLakmetageno46_FD_203161 | JGI IMG/M metagenome (GOLD analysis project Ga0307930, IMG submission 203161) | Saline water microbial communities from Organic Lake, Antarctica - #46 | ecosystem: Environmental > Aquatic > Non-marine Saline and Alkaline > Saline | place: Antarctica: Organic Lake... | reverse complement strand
AGGTTGGATCGACGTTTTTTCGAAATGTGACTTTCCTTGCCACGCAACGACAGGTCAGACACGTCATTCTGTGCCTCGCGAACCAACTGGTTGAGGCTACGCTTCCCAACACGTCGATTGGACGCGATGGTCTTGATGCTGATGTCTTCCAGTCCAAAAGACTGAATGCTCTTTGGATCCCGTGTCAGCCGGTCAATGGTCGTAACCACGATGGAAACACCGTTGGCGCGTGCTGAGGCGATGGCGTTGCGCAGGCCTGGCCTTGCAAGCCCAGCTGCGCCGTGACCCGGACAATCATCCTCCTCAATCCAGATCAGCTTGTAGCCGTGATCATCAGCCCACTGGCGTATTGCCTGAGCCTGACCGTCGAGGCTCAGACCAACGTCTGCCTGGCGCTTGCTGGATACTCGGATATAGCCGACGATCGCGGCCACGGACTTTTTGGGGGGCATGAACTGACGATCTCGACAAAGGACATCCATCATCTAACTTACTGATAATAGTATATCAATCCCTACTCAGACCCCCTGTTCATGACTTATGCAGGTGTATGAAATCCCGGCCAATGCTTCGGAATGGACACTGGCCTGTTCATGACTTCAATTTGCGGCATCAGTCATTCGATGTTGGTAGACCGATTACCTATGAGGCGCGATGCGATGAACACCTGCCAATACAGGAAGAATTGACCGGCGGGTGCTGTTCGCACCAGAACGCATCCCCATGACTCAGTCATCAATCTTCTAGGACTTCGACGGGACCCGGCGCCCTGCCCCTCTGTGTTCCGATGGACGAGTTGCCGGTGCGCATCCTACCACAGCGTCAGCTACGAGCTGACCCCAGCGGTTGCCGTCATCCGTGTCTTTTTGATGGGTTAGTCTGCCATTCCGTCGTTGTCGGAGGGCTTATCTCGGAGGCAAGCACCCTTTCCGGGCGGCGGCCGACTTAGAGCTGCCAGAGTTGCAGGGGCAGGCTGCTGAAGGTCTCAACCGCTTCGCCCTGTCGTTGGATTGCAAAGGTTTGGCCTACCCCGGCGACAAGGCCAGTCGTCACATCGGGGATCATGATGTGGACGAAGAAAACCATTCCAGGTTCCATCACCAGCGGGTTGCCGCTGTAGATCATCGGCGGCACGTCCATCCATGTCGGCTTGAAGGTGCACCCAAGCGCGTAGCCGCAGGCCGCGTAGCGCACCTTGGCGAAGCCCGCGGCGTCCAGGACGCGGCGATGGATGTCGTCTAAGGTTCCTAGAGGCACGCCCGGTTTCGCAGCCTCTTTGACTTGCATCAGGGCGTCGATGGCTACCTCCATCTGGGAGGCCTGTCGAGGGTCGGTCGCGCCCGTAACGGCGGTGTGTTCAACGACCACGTGATATCTGCAAGCGGAGCCCGCTAACTCAACGAGAATTTGATCTTGCTCGCCTAAACGTCGCGCACCGCCGATGCCGCGCCCAAAGAGGGCGCGCGGACCAACGTTGAGCAAGGGGCCGCCCGAGGGCATGTCGGCACCAGCGGCAAGTTGTGCGGTGATTGCGGCGCCTGCCATCGCGGTGTCAAAGACACCGGGTTTGGCAGCATCAAACGCCGCCATCACGCCAATATCGGCCAGCCGTCCCGCTGCGCGCATCATTTCCAGTTCGATGGGAGATTTCACCAGCCGCAATCGCCGCACGACATGTGAAGCGTCGACCAGCGTCATCACAGGGGCCAGTTTAGCCTCAACCCTTCGCCAGTTCTCCACCGTCAGACCATGGCTGTCCATCTCAACGCCGACGCGTCCACCACCCAGCCCCAACTCAAGCAAGATGCCCAACAGTTCGGCCGCCGGATCGGCTTCCTCGGCGTTCAGCCAGATCCGGATGTCGTCATAGAGCGAGGCGACCTCGGCCTGCCGTTTGTCAGGGGTGCGGGTGAGAAGGACGGTTTGGGCATCGGCGGCCGTCACAACCCCAACCTGAAAAAAAACATAACCCGCAGTGTCAAATCCCGTGAGGTAGAAATGGCTTTCCTGCGCGAAGACCAGCAGCGCGTCCAATTCCTCAGCGACAAGTCGCGCGCGAGTGCGCGCTAGCCTTTCCCGGTATTCAGCATCTTCAAACCGCACGGTCACTTGACGTCCGCTGCGCGTGCGGCATGGATATTCCTTGTCTGGAGCAGTCACGCGTCAAGCTCGCAAATTGTGCACATCGTCAGAAGATAGATACGGACACAGTCGAGGTAGTCGACGATATCCACGCGCTCGTCTGGCATGGTGTTGTATTTGCCCCCGGGCCCACAGACCACGCCAGTCATGCCACCAAGGGCATAGAGATGGCCAGCATCTGTGCCAAAAAAACCCGGTGGCGTGATCGCACCTGTGGGCTGGTCGTGGCCCCTTATGGATTTGTAGGCCGCGTTCAGTGCCAGCACGATGGCGCTGTCCTTGCTAACCTCGAACGCGGGCATGATCGGGCGGCCCTCCGAAGCTTCCGTGCGGACATTCGCCTTTAATCCCGGGTGGCGGGCGCACAACACGTGAAGCACCTTGCCGATGTCGGCCAGAGCGTTTTCCTGCGTCTGGCCAGGCCCATAACGGCCTGAACCCTTGAGGCGGACAAAATCGGCCACCTGCGGCGGGCGCCATTCGTGCAGGTCGCGGCCAAGCGCGCCATGGATTACGCCCACGTGGACCCGGTTGATCGATCGGTGTTCATCGCTTGGCGCATCCGAAAAGGTCAGCTCTGTCAGTTGCGGCACAAGATCACAGGCTGCCAGAATGGCATCAACTGCCTCTTCGCGCTTGGACAGGTGGCGGGTGACGCCTTCAAGCTCAATCACGAAAGTGAAGGCCTCTGCATGCATAGTGATAGCCTGAAGGTCGGATGGCTCCGAATTGATAAAGTAGTCGGCCCTCAACCCCGCCTTCACCGCCGCATAGGTGCCCACGCCGCCCTGAAGCTCACCAACGACGAAGGTCAGGATCACGTCGCCCCTGAGCCGTATGCCCTGCTTGATTAACGTTCTGACAGCGCAGAAATAGGCAGCATCACCCGCCTTCATGTTCGAGACGCCGATGCCGTAGATGAAATCCTTGTCGATCAGCCCGCCCCAGGGGTCGACCGTCCAGCCCTCGGTTGCCGGGTTGGTGTCCAGATGGCCGTTAAACATCAGGCTCCGGCCACCGCCGGTCCCGCGCCAGATGCCAATGGCGTTCACCCGCTCACCTTCCACCGGCATCAAGTAGGCCTCGTCAAAGCCCAGGTCCTGCATGAGCCGAACCATGTGCTCGGCCAGCACACGTTCGCCAGGTGTCTCGGAATAGGATTTATGGCGGACCATCTCAGCGAGGGTCTCGAGGCAAGCGGCCTCGTCGATGGCCTTGGCGAGGACAAGCGGGTCGATCATTGCAATAATTCCTCTATTTCCTTCGGAAGCGTGGGGCGTGCCAGCACGGGCACGGCATTGATCAGGTCCTGCGTGTAGGGTGCCCGGTCGGGCTGTTCGCTGTTCTCGGTGGCAAAGCTTTCCACCACCGCACCGTCCCGCATTACGACGATCCGGTGGGCCAGTTGCCTGACAAGGTTCAAGTCATGGGTGATAAAGATACACGCCGCGCCACTGCGGGTTTGAAGATCGACCAGTAACCGCGCCATCACGGCCTGCACGGACACGTCTAGCGAGGCGGTAATCTCGTCGCAGATTACCAGCTTTGGTTCGGCGGCAAAGGCGCGGGCGATGGCCACGCGCTGCTTTTGACCGCCTGACAGCTGATGCGGAAATCGGCTCGCGAACTCACGCGGCAGGAGGACCATCTCCAGCAGCTCGGCAACGCGGTCGGCCACCTGCACACGCGGCACCAGCCCGTAGAGCAGCAAAGGGCGGGCGAGGATGCGACCGATGGTTTCGCGGGGATTAAGACTTCCGTCGGGGTGCTGGAAGATGATCTGCACCTGCCTGCGATACTCCCGATTGAAGGCCTTAGCGTTCTCGTAGGTTTTGCCGTCGAATGTGATCTTGCCCTCGAAGGGATGCAGGCCGGTCGCGGCCTTCGCAATGGTCGATTTGCCGGACCCACTTTCACCGACCACACCCAAAAGTTCGCCGGGCTTGACCGAAAAGGAGATATTGCGTGCGCCGTAAACCGCCGTTGTCTTCGGCTCGAGAAGGCGCGTCAACAGTGAGGGAGCGTAATAGCAAACGCCGACGTTCTCGAGCGTCATCAGGGCTGCATCGTCGTTTGGCGCGTCGATGGCAAGCCGGTCCGCAGGCCGGGGAAGGGAAGCCAGTAGGCGCTGGGTGTAGGGATGGACTGGCGCGCCGAAGACGGTTGCAACATCGCCCTGTTCCACGACCTCCCCTTGGTAAAGCACCGACACGGTATCAGCTACCCGCGACACCAGCCCAAGGTCGTGAGAGATATAAATTGCGGCCACGCCGGTCTCGTCGCGCAGCTTGAGAAACAACTCGATGATCTGGTTAGCCGTAAGGATGTCTAGCGCGGTTGTGGGCTCATCAAAGATGATAAGTTCAGGATTGCAGGCAAAGGCTGTGGCGATGATGACTCGCTGTTTTTCTCCGCCGGAAGCTTCATGTGGATATCGTTTCATAATCGCGGCGGGATCGCGGATGCCAGTTCGTTTTAACGCAGCCTCGGTCTCGATACGGGCCTCGGCTGGCAACATACCACGATGGCGGCGAAGAACCTCGGACACCTGATCGCCCAGGGTCATCGACGGGTTCAGGGAAGAGCTTGGGTCCTGATACACCATAGACACCCTTCGCCCGCGCAGATCGGTAAGTGCGACTTGGCTCATACCGATCAAGTCCGAACCACCCAGAAGGATGGCACCGTTGAGGTCATGCGCATTGTCAGGAAGATAGCGCATGATCGCCCAAGCCAATGTCGTCTTACCTGATCCACTTTCTCCAACGATGGCGTGAGTCTCACCCGGACGCACAGACAGCGACACGTTCTTGAGCGCCTCTACTCGGCCCGCTTCCGTGTCATAGGCCATAGAATAATTCTGGACCTCGAGAACCGGCTGGTCTGGTGCAGTTTCCGGCATTAATGGCTCCGCTTCGGATCAAATGCGTCCCGCAATGCGTCGCCGAACAGGTTGAATCCCATCGCCGTCATCGCGATGGCGATGCCAGGAACGATTACACCCCAAGGGTTGCGGAACATGAATTGACGGGCTTCTGACACCATCAGCCCCCATTCCGTGGAAGGCGGTTGCGCGCCCAGCCCAAGAAACCCAAGAGTCGCACCTATCATGATGGCAAAGCTGACGCGGATCGTTGCCTCGACGATTATCGGCCCGATCGCGTTGGGCATCACCTCGCGCAGAACGATCCATGCGCGGGATTCGCCTCGTGCACGCGCTGCCAACACATACTCGCGAGTCCGCACGGACAGAACAGCCGACCGGGCGATCCGCGCCATGCCCGGAGTGAATGCAACGCCGACGGCCAGCAGCGCCTGCAGCGTGCCACCGCCCAAAAGGGTGACAATCAAAAGGGTGAACAATAGTTCCGGCATGGCCAGCATACCGTCCAGGAGGCGCATGATCACGCTGTCCGTGCGACCGCCTTCGACACCAGCGACCACCCCTATGATGGATCCCGCACAGACCCCCAACGCCGTAGCGCCAAGTCCGAACAGGACCGTAGAGCGTGCCCCATTCAGGATGCGCGACAGCATATCGCGTCCATAATGGTCAGTGCCAAGCCAATGGGCGATGCTCGGTCCTTCCAGCCGGTTCTGGGCGTGGAACAGTTGCGGGTCGTATGGCGCGAGCCAAGGTCCAAACGCTGCCGCCGACATCACGACAGTCAAGAGCATGACGCCCACAACCCCGCTTGGTGAAGACAATATTTTACGCATACCTGACCCTCGGATCGAGCTTTGCGATCACAAGATCGGAAATCAGGTTCGACAGCGCGTAGACAACGGCAAGCACGAGAGTGATCGCCTGGATAACCGGTAAGTCGCGGTTTTGAAGCGCATATATCAACAAGCGCCCCAGGCCCGGCCAGGCAAATATCTCCTCCACGACGATGATGCCGCCCAGCAGATAGCCGATGTTGAGCGAGATCACCGCAACAGCCGGCGCCAGCGAGTTGGGCAGTGTATGGCGCCATATCACCCGTCGCTCGCTCAGACCCTTTAGTCGAGCTGCGCGCACATAGTCTGACGACAACACCTCGGACATCTCGGATCGCACCTGCCGCGAGATGTGCGCCATGAGCACAAGCCCAAGCGTCGCGACAGGCAGCACTGCATGGTTAAGGAAGGCCAAGAAATCTTCCTTAGGTTCGACAAATCCCCCAGCCGGGAAGATTGTGTTACCTGGGCTTGCGAACAATACCAGCAGGATCGTCGCCGTCACGAACTCGGGCAGGGCTGTGCCTACATAGGAAAACACGCCGATGATCGTATCATATTTGGTGCCCCGCTTTATGGCCGCGAGTGCGCCCAAGGGGATCGAGATTAGGGTGACGCCGGCCAGCGCTATGCCGGCCAGCCACATGGAGTTGATGAACGCGCTTCCCACGACCTGTGCAACTGGCAGTCCCAATCGCAGCGACATACCGAAATCGCCCTGTAGAATCCCGCTGACCCAGTCGAAATACTGGACCAGCAGGGGGCGATCGAGGCCAAGCTGCCGTTCAAGGGCAGCAAGGTTCTCAGGTGTCGAATTCTCGCCAAGGATCATCAACGCCGCGTTGCCAGGCAGCACGTTGGTGATTACGAAGACCGCGACCGTGACGATGGCCATAACAACGACCACCGCTCCTAGCCGACGGATCAGGTAAGACAGGTTCATGCGCTACCTTTTCTGGTCTAGCGGTCGAGCCAGACGTTCTCGATGTAGAAATATCGAGATATTGGTGCGACCTGCCAGCTCTTGGTCTCGGTGCTGCTCGCTGTGAGGACATCCTCGAAGAAGGGCACGATGTAAGGCGTGTCTTCCAGTTCGAGTGCCTGTGCCTCCGCGTAAATCCGGACGCGCTCGGCTTCGTCGGTAGTCGAACGGCCAGCATTGATCAACGCGTCGAACTCGGCGTTCTTCCACTCAGTGTCTTGGTAAGATGCTTCAGACGTCAGGAGCAGGTTATAGGTTGCATCTATCGTCGGCTGCATGCCCCAGTAGCCGATGTAGAACGGCGCCTTCATCCAGGCGTTCGCCAGATAGGTGTCGTGCGGCATGGTCTGGATTTCAAGATTAAAACCCGCGGCAGCCGCAGTCTGCTGTATGACGATCGCCATCTGGGACCGGATCGCGGGGCGGTCGGAAGCGACGAGCGTAAGGTTGATGCCGTCAGGATATCCCGCCTCGGCCAGCAGGGCGCGCGCGCCTTCTGGGTCGTAAGTGATCTCGGGCTTTTCGGTAGCATATTCCAGTTCCGGAGCGACGATGCTGTCGTTGGCCGGACGGCCAAGCCCTTCGAGGATGATGGCGACCAACAGCTCGCGATCGACGGCCTTGGCCAGCGCCTTGCGCACGCGGACATCGTTCCAAGGCTCGGCATCCTGCCGCATCACCACGCACACGTATCGGCCCGAATTTACGCGCTGTGCTTCGATGCCGGCGCTGGCCGCGATCCGCTCATAGTCGGCCTGCTGCACCGTCAACATCACATCAGTTGTGCCAGACAGGAAGTTGGCAGTTTCGGCGGCGAGATCGGGGAACAGCATCATCTCGACGGCGTCAAGGTAGGGGCGCCCTTCGACGAAATAGTCCTCATTCTTGACCATCCGCACAATGCGCGCACTGTCGTAGGTCTCCAGCTTGAATGGACCGGTGCCGTTAGCGACCGTTTCCAGCGCCGTCAGATCGTCCAAGGCCGCGCGCGACACGATACACGCGTTGGAGTGCGCCGTGGAATAAGGAAGGTCTGCGAAGGGCGCGGCCAGCGTGAACCGCACCGTCAAATCGTCGACTGCCTCAACGGACACGATCATATCCAGCACCGATGTTGCCGCAGACGGAATGTCGGGGTTCAGGATCGCCTCGTAGGTTGCAACGACATCATCAGCCGTAAGCGGCGAGCCGTCATGGAAGGTCACCCCCGCGCGCAGAAAGAACGTGAACTCGGTCGCATCGGGCGATGCCTCCCAGCTTTCGGCCAGGTCCGGCTGTGGCTGGCTATCGAAGCCGATGCGGGTCAGGCGCGAGTAGATCATGTCAATGCAGGGGTATTCGGCTGGCCCAGACAGGATGAAAGGGTTCAGCGTTGCGATCCGGGTCGAATGACTGATCTTCAGAGTGCCGCCAGCCACAGGGCCTGAGGATTGAGCAAAGGACAGACTTGGCAACGCAGTCGTAGCTGCAAGGCCCATAAGGACATGCCGACGCTTGATGGTCAAGAAACTCATGGTATACTCTCCATTCAGGTTATGCCCTCGAGGGGCTGTTTAGCCAGGGGTGGGCCCCCACTATAGATTGCGGTTTGCCGTCAAGTGATCACGGTGAGTTCTTCTGGTAGGCTTGTCAGCAGTTCGGGCGCGCCCTCGGTCACGAGGAGGGTGTGGCCTACCCCCATGGCCAGGCCACTGTCCTGAACCCCATTCATCACATGGTAGAATAGCGTCATTCCAGGTTCGCAGACTGTGGCACTGCCTGAGTAGATCATCGGCGGCACATCCATGGAGGTTGGCGCATAGGAAATGCCCACTGAATAGCCCGTGGCACCGTAGCGCGACGCCGCATAGCCAGCGCGATCAAGATTATCGGCATAGCAATCGAAAATCTCGCCAAGCGTCGTGCCAGGACGGGCAATTTTGGTCATCTGGGTCAGCGTTTCGCGGGCGACATCATACATCCGCCGTTGTTCGTCGCGCAGCTGGCCCAAAACAATCAGCCACTCGGTCTTGACGTTGTAGTGGCGCAACGGAACGGGGTATTCGACCAATATCTGGTCGTTCTGCTCCAGCATTCGGGGGTTTGTGACGCCCCGGCCAAAGACGGCCCGTTCACCGGAGTTGAACAGCGGTGCATTGGGCGGCATGTCGGCCCCGTCACCGAGGATCGAAACAAGGTAGGCGGCCTTGAGATCGCTGTCGAGAATGCCGGGGCGCGCCGTTTCAATCACGGCGTCAAGCGCCCGGTCGCAAATCTTGCCAGCCTTACGCATGATCTCAATCTCGGTGGGCGATTTCACGACCCGCAACTTGCGGATCATGTGCCCATCGTCTTCAAGTTGGCACCAGTCCCCGAACGTGCTCTGACAGCGCCATAGGTTCCAGCCGGTCAGGCCATGAGTGTTCAACTCAATCGCGACACGGGCACTCTTTAGTCCGTGCTCTTCAAGTATAATCTTGAGATCGGCGGCCGGGTTGGCGTCGTCGGCATCCCACCAAATGCGAACATCTTCGATTGTCGAGGTCATGCGCGCCTGAAGTAGGTCAGGCCGCCGGGTCAAAAGCACTATTGGCCGGTCATCCGCCGTGACAAGGGCGCATTGGAAATATACGAACCCACCACTGTCGTAGCCGGTCAACCAATAAAGGCTTTCTTGCGAGAAAACCAACATCGCGTCGAGGCCGCGGCTGGCAAGCGTTGCGCGCAACCTAGCCTGACGCGCGAGCAGTTCACACCGCTCAAACGGTAGCATGCTTTGGGGGACGAAGGACAAAGTTCAATCCTATTACTAACAGCATTACGATGCGAATCTAGGCGCTTGAATGACCCTAGAAGGATGGTATACCAACAGTCAACCATTGGAATGCAATTTGAATGTGACGAAACAGTTTGCTACTAAAAGAGTGGAATTTTTAGGCGATGACGCAGGCAGCCATGCGGTGCGTTTGTAGATTGTCGATGCATCTAAAATGCCTTTGACACTCAGATACAAATAAAAGGGGATTCGATGCTGAACGCTCCAGACAAAAGACTCGCCCTTCAGGCGTATGATGAAATTCTGCGGTTGATTCAAACAGGGGACGCCAAGCCAGGCGAAATCGTCACCGAGCGTCGTCTGGCCGAAAAGCTATCGATGTCCCGCACGCCCATTCGCGACGCGCTCCTGATATTGGAAGGTGAGGGGCTGCTGATCCGGCAGGGCAGCCGGGGCCTGCAGATTAAGCAGATCCGGATCGAAGAATACATGGATATGCTTCAAATTCGGTTACTGCTCGAGCCACCCATTGCCCGCATGACCGCCGGAAAGTTCCCGGCGGAAAATATTCGCGCCCTGCGCTCTAACTTGAACGAACTTCTGCAAAGCACGGGCTCCGAAACCGACCGTGAACAGGTCCGGGGCGTGGACGAAGACCTGCATGGAGGATTGGCACAAGCCTCAGGCAATCCGCAGCTTGCGCAAATTATTCAGAACCTGCGCCGCCAGACGCAGATATTCGATCTGCGCGCGATGCCTGAACGACTGGAAGAAACCTGCAGGGAACATCTCCGCCTGCTCGATGCAATCGAGGCGGGGGATGGAGCCGAGGCTGAGCGCGCGATGGCTGACCATCTGGAGCGGGTCCGCGACAGCATCATCGCTAAACTGAGCCGCCGATGAGACCTATTTCCTCAATAAAGTCCAGAATACGTGATGAGGCCGCCCACCTTCTGAAGTGTGGAGCCCCTGCCCCGGATATCGATCTTGCGGAACGGCTGTTCAACGAGTTGCGTCAAAGGACGGGTGATGGTCGTCCCAACCTTGGCGTTACACGTGTTTCTTACGGATTGGGTGAGCAGATCGCCCATGACATCGTCCAGCGTGAAGCCCGTCGGTTGGGCCTGCGATGCGAGATTGACGCGGCGTGCAATCTATATCTGGTTCTTAAGGGACGCGAGCTGGGACCAGGCATCTTCTTAGGTTCGCACCTCGATTCCGTGCCAAAGGGTGGGAATTTCGATGGAGCTGCGGGTGTTCTGGCAGGCCTTGCTGTGGCTGCGGGGTTCGTCCGCGCCGGGCGCCGCCCAGCCCGCGATCTGACCGTTATGGCGATCCGGGCTGAGGAAAGCACGTGGTTTGGGGCATCTTACATTGGCAGTCGGGCGGCCTTTGGCAAGCTGACCGAGAACGAGTTGGACACCGTCGCACGCAGCAGCGACCGCGTGCTCCTCAAATCTGCCATCGCATCGGCTGGTGGGGATCCGACGATCCTTAAGGCCGGTCTTGCCCATCTGTCGCCCGACACCGTTGCGGCTTTCATCGAGGCCCATATTGAGCAGGGCCCAGTTCTTATAGGAGAAGGCCGACCCTTAGGCATCGTGACCGGTATCCGGGGCAGTTTCCGGTATCGCCGCGCCCACTGCGAAGGCGCGTATGCACATTCTGGTGCGACGCCGCGAGGGCATCGCCAAGATGCTGTTCTGGCCACAGCCCATCTTGCTGTTGCTCTCGACAATCACTGGAAAACTTACACTGCGACCGGGCATGACCTTTCGGTGACCTTCGGGCAATTTGCGACGGATCAGGAAAATGCTGCCTTCTCGAAGGTTGCGGGGCGGGTTGATTTTTCGATCGACATCCGAAGCGAGGAGCTTGCAACGCTCGATCTCATGCGCGGCGAGCTTGCCGATGCGGTGGCCGCAATCGAGGCGGAATTCGGGGTCCGTTTCCATCTGGGCGATGAAACCGGCAGCCAGCCTGCGCGGATGGATGCCAACCTCATCGCGCAACTATTGGACATCGCGGAACAGCAGGGACTCGACGCCCGCCCAATGCCGTGCGGTGCGGGCCACGACACGGCGGTATTTGCGCAGCAGGGTGTGCCAACGGCGATGATCTTCATCCGCAACCTCAACGGCAGCCATAATCCCCACGAATCCATGGAGCTGGAAGATTTCGCCCGCGCGGCGGAACTTCTTGCGGCCTTGTGCGACGTTGGGTTCAATTCGTCGCAAGCACGATGAAGTGTGTTATCGTCCAGCCGATACATGCCTGCGGGCTGGAAACGCTGCGCGCTGGCGGTGTCGAACCGCTGATCGCCCCGTCCACCGATCTGACCGAACTTGCGCCTCTTCTGAAGCGGGCTGCTGCCGCTATCACCCGAAACTGGGGCTTTCCGCAAGCGGCGGTGGATCTTGCGCCTGACCTGCGAGTGCTTGGCGTGCATGGCACGGGCACCGACCGCGTTGACAGGCAAGCATTGACGGCGCGGGGCATCGAGCTGGTCAGCACACCGGGTGCGAACGCACAAAGCGTGGCTGAACACGCCTTAGGTCTTATTCTGGCGGTTGCACGCGGCATCCCCGGCGGCGATCAGGCGATGCGGCAGGGCGATTTCGGGTTTCGTGAAACCTTTCGAGGGGTCGAGCTTTCAGGCCTGACTCTCGGCCTTTGGGGATGGGGCTATGTCGCGAGCGCTCTTGCGCCTTTGGCGCGGGGGCTAGGGATGGAGGTTCTCGTATGGTCGGCGCACGCGGACGATAGCGATTTCAGTTCCCGGGGTATCGCGCGGGCGCGGTCGGTGGCTCATCTTCTGGAGGTGTCGGACGTGCTGTCGTTGCACGGGCGGCCAGGGGTGGCGCCGGTGCTTGGCGCCTCCGAACTGTCGCGGATGCCCAAGGGTGCGATCTTGATCAACACGGCGCGCGGCGCTCTGGTCGACGAAGCGGCGCTGGCCGCAGCGCTGAGATCAGGGCATCTTTTCGGCGCCGGGCTAGATGTGCTGATTCAAGAGCCACCTGGGCCCAACACGCCTCTGCACGGTTGCCCGCGCCTGATCATGACCCCCCATGTCGGTGGCTCGACCGAAGCGGCGCTGCGGCGCACAGCGCAGGCGGTTGCAACGCAGGTTGTGTCCGCACTGTTAGCTGCGCCATGACACACGACAGGCCGCGCTTGCTGGCCTGTGGAGACGCCGCGCTTTCTGTCGACTTCGGCAACGTGATCTCGGTCGTCGTAAACGACCGGGTCCATGCTCTGGACGCAGCGGTGCGCGCAGCGGGTCTCGAGGGAGTGATCGAAACTGTCCCAACCTACCGTGCCCTGACCGTGCACTTTGATCCGCTGGTGCTGCCGGTGGATCGCCTGGAACGCGAACTGGTAGGTCTGCTGAACTGGGCAGGCGATAAGCCCGGTAACGCGCGCCGCTGGCGCGTGCCGGTCGTCTTCGGTGGTCCCTTTGGCGTGGACCTTGAAGAGAACGCCAGCCTGGCGGGGCTAAGCCCAAATGCTTTTATCGCCCGCTTCGTTGGACCAGTCTACCGGGTGATGATGATAGGGTTCATGCCGGGGTTCTCCTACCTCGCCAATCTGCCGGAGGATCTGGCACGCCCTCGGAGGGCTACGCCTCGGGCTAAGGTCCCAGGTGGATCCATTAGTATCGGTGGTGCGCAGGCCGCCATTGGTAGTGTTGAGGGACCGAGCGGCTGGCACATGCTGGGACGAACACCCGCTTTACCCTTTATGCCGGGGCGCGATCCACTGTTCCTGTTCGACGCTGGTGACGAGGTCCGCTTCGAACCGGTCCCAGCATCGGACTGGGATGCGTTGGAGGCCACAGCCAAAGGTGGCGACCCGCTGGTTCTCCTTGATAGCGCAGAGCCATTGCTGTGAGCTTTCTTGTGATACGCGACTGCGGCCCCGGCCTGTCGATCCAGGATCATGGGCGGTTCGGCTGGCGTCGCTTCGGTATCTCGACCGCGGGCGCGATG
>Ga0307930_1002629_pt1 | contig 13597 bp, 10 predicted proteins | sample OrgLakmetageno46_FD_203161 | JGI IMG/M metagenome (GOLD analysis project Ga0307930, IMG submission 203161) | Saline water microbial communities from Organic Lake, Antarctica - #46 | ecosystem: Environmental > Aquatic > Non-marine Saline and Alkaline > Saline | place: Antarctica: Organic Lake... | reverse complement strand
CCCATCCCCGAGCAATTGCGTGACCCCATTTGCGTGCAAGCTTCTGTCTGAACAAGGCTTTGGCTTCTGAAAAGCCAATGTTGTAAAAAGCCGTGTGTTTGCGAGCCATTTCCCGAGCGACAAGGTCAAAAATGAGGCTGAGATCATAGGAAGCACCTCCGTATCGGCCAATGACTGGGGCAAGAACACGACCCCTGTGGCCGTACTCATTGAGTTCGCTCTCTATTGGGCCTCCCTGATCTTGCTGCGAGCCATGCAGCTCCGAGCTTCCTTGTACGATCGTGGTACTCTTTGTTGACAGCTTTTTGCCTTTTTTCCAGAGTTTCCCCGGGAATAGTAGAGGTGTTGTCGTAGTGTGAAAGGCCTTGTAGCGTCTTGAAGTCCACAATTTGGTTTGCACCGTCTAAGTCACAACCGACACCATTGCTACCTGATAAATGGGAGGCTCTTATCACAAGATCTGGTATGATTTTGTTTGTTTTCTCGAGTGCTCTCTTTTCAACGCAGCAACACCTACAGTGACGACCTGGGCCTAGGCTAAACCTAATTTCAAGTAGTTCCCCCTTAAGGAGGTTCTGGAAGTTCTGAATTTTCTGTCCTCAATGGACGTATGCACGTCTTTTTGACACAGGCCCCGAGGGGCCGGAAATAGAAGGCTAACAGGGAGAGATAAAAAACGAAGCAGTTCAAAGTAAGCGGCTAATTGGGCACCAGAAGAAGAGTCGCCCATCCCCGAACAACCGCGTGACCCCATTTGCGTGAACGCTTCTGCCTGAAAAAGGCTTTGGCATCCGAAAAGCCGATATTATGGCATGCCGTTTGCCAATTTCCGAGCGATGAGATCCAGTATGAGACTGAGGTCAGAGGAAGTACCACCGTAGCGGCCAATGACTGGGGCAAGGGCACGGCCGCTCTGGCGCTGTGGCCGTACTGATGCGTAATATTGGCTTCGGTGTTATCTGGATTTAAAATAGCTAGGAGTTTGAGAGGCATTCGCGGTTAGAAAGATCGGAGGATTCCAGCCCTTCATCGCCCGTGTCAAAGTGTCAAACGTACGGTAAGTGTAAGTGTGTGCACGTTGATTATTTCTTTTAACATACTATATTAGCACTGAATTATTCTGGTGAGATCTGATCTGAGATCTTCTTCTCCTCTGCACTCACGCTCACGCTTCTTATCTTTCACGTGCCATCATCCGGCATTAGCCCACGCACGGCAACAAACAGCAAGCAGATAGTAGCCTCAATTGGTCGCGTGCCTTGAATCGTTCATAGGAGCAAGGGTATCTCAAGAACCTTACCTGTGCTGCAAAAGTGATTATGGATCGTGGAACTATCATTGACGATGAAGAAGAATCCCGCCCAGGCATGAGTGGTATCCTGCTGAAACTCTCACCTTCGGGCGTGGTGAAGAGGTATAACGATCGTCCTTTAGACTAGCTCGTTTTCAACACAAGGCTACGCTAGGCTTTATTTGTTTATTCAACGAATGTCTATCCGCATCGGTGCACATTATAGGTATCTTTCTCGTTGGTTCGTTATCGTGGCGAATCAACTCTCGAGCGAACTGGTGTACCACACGAGCAACACCAAACAAGACACTAAGGGTCGCATTAACCTTGAGGACGCTATCGCCATTAAATCCTTTTCGTCTACGCCCGTGAGCAAGGGCATGTTTGCTGCCAAAGGCCCAGAGGAGCATCTGCGCTTTGAGCTGGTGTGCAAGGACCGCGTGTGAGTATGAGTATGGTATCTCTAACCTTCATATGTCCCGGTCTGTAGTCCAGTAAAGCTCAGCGTTGCGTGCTTTCGAATTGTAATCATAGTTATGACTTGGCGGCAACCTCGAAAGAAGACAAGGATGCCTGGCTGGCTGCTTTGGCAACGGCCACCGACCTCAAAGTCCAGGATGCGGCGGAGTCACTCCAAAACGCATCGGGCTACTCGGGCGTGCTTCTCAAGCAGTCGGGGGGCACCAAGAGGTCCAAGACCTGGGCTTCGCGCCATTTTGTGCTCGAAAAATTCGACGGCATAGACCCCACTCTGAAATACTACGCGCAAGCCGGCGAGGTATTCCAACTTGTTGCCAACTTGAATGCACTTCCTTTAGCCTAGCATTCATCAAGTTATAATAATTGGTGTCTCTTCCCCATGGCTCGACGACTGCATATCATTTTCAGGCCAAAGAAAAAGGCGTGGTGCTTCTTGCTGACGTCACCGAAATCCGGTCGTGGGCGACGGACGACGGCGTGGAGCAACCTCCGATTGGGCACCGGTTCGAACTCGTGACGCGAAACCGTGTCTTCGTGCTTGCCGCCACCCAAGGCGGGAGCGAGAAACAGGCATGGTTGGACAAAATTGCGGCAGCGTGCGAGGTCGAAGTGTCCCAGCCTTCCGCAGAATGGCTCGAGGTGCATTCCAAGAGTGCGTCGCTTCAGAAGTGGGACCACGAGGGCCCGCTTGTGACCCGCAAGAAGAACGCGAGCCTGGGCTGGAAAGACCGCTTCGGTAGGCTTCAAGGCTCTTCTCTCATCATTTACCGCGATGGCAACAGCCCAGTCATCAAAGAGACGATGGACTTGCAATCTCTTTCCCTTGAAAGCATTAAAGTCAAAGAGACGGGCGGTACCTTTCGTTTTCGCCTGCACGACAACGAAGACGGGTTTTCAGACTGGGGCACAACTTCTGAGGCGCTGCGCACCGAATGGCTGAATAAACTGATTGCTGCTGGCTGCAAAATCATGGCCACCGACATGAAAGTGAACGAGCGCATTCGGTCAGACACGCTCGACGCTCAGGCGAAGGAAATTGGCATGGACACGTGCCCCGTTGATTACGGGGGCAGCGTCTTCGTGTTGAAAAGCAGCCGGCAGGTCCTTTCGGGCTCATGGAAGAAACGCGTCCTACGCATCAAAGGTACCCGTTATCTTCATTTCCCATTTTGGCTAGATCTCGAGTTACGTCCATGCTTTCGCAAGCGTTCGCCCGTGCACTTTTCTCATTTGCGGTATTTTGAATTGCTGCGCTAGGCTGCCGACTGACTTGGGCACACGGTGAGGACTCCAACGACGTCGACGGCATGCTGTGCTTAGACCACCGTTGGAAGCTTCACGTGTACGCGCCATCGGAGAAAATGTTCCCATTTGCCCTCGAGTTCGCCTCCAAGAGCCAAGCGGAGGGCTACGGAGTCGACAAAATTACGTTTGCCGTGGCGCTCGAAGACGTTCGCACTTCTTGGACGTCGAAGCTGATTGACGTGATAGCCTTTGCGCAGGCACTCACAGTCAAAGTCGTCGCAAACACTATCACCAATGAGCTTGTTCCCGCAAAGGTTTGTTGAACGTAATTATTTTTAAAAGAAAATGGCTGCTCTTGATTCTCCTGCTCGTTTTACTGTGTTGTGTTTGCTCACAGGAAGCTCTCGAAGCAGCATCCAAAGAAGTAAAAGAAGGCGACAGCGAGCTTTCTGGTGATGCAGCCGAGGAAGTAAGCCGGCTGCAACAATTGATTCAAACTCTGGAGGCGGACCTGGAAGCCAAGCAAGAGAACCTCATGGGCGACAATTTCGTTAACCATGAAGAGACCTTGGTGACAGGTGTGACCGACGTGCGTGTCGCAGCGAAAGTCGCGGCGCGCAAAGCACCCAAAAAGAAACGCACCTTTGGCAAAGCGCGCGCCGCGATGGAAGCGCCTGCGAACGACGAAGACGACGAAAAGCCGAGCCCAACTGAGGCTGACAGCACGAAGGCTGCCTCGAGCACGTCCCCGCCTTCGCCGCCGGATTATTTGAAAGGAAACTCAACGTCTGCCTCGGACTTGCCGCCGAAGAAAACGGCGTTAGTCAGCGAAGTCATTGAGGTCCTTCCTGAGCAAGTGGCGCCTGAAGCGATTCCTGAAGCTGTTTACGCTACTCCAGAGCCCGCTGTGACACCTGGAGAGGCTTCGAAGGCATGTGAAGACTCGAAGGTGGTTTTGGCTACTGGCGAAGGCTACGTGTTTCGCGGGCGCTGGACTTATCCGTGGCTCGAACTCGCAGACTTCGACGCTAAGACCATGGCTGCTACTACGCCCGGACCACCACCTGCTGTCGTGTCGTTTAGGACTGACCTTGGGGCAACAGAGTTGGTCCGCTGCTATTGATCCTCAGCCCTGGTAACAATCAAAGATTTGCTCTGGTGCGCCTTCTAGGGTGTATATATCGCATGTTTATGAACATAGATTAGTTGTCTACCATCCCAATGGTCCCTGATCTTAAACCTGCTTCCTTAATAGATATTATGGACATCCGAAATAGCGAGGGCTGATAGCTCGTAGAAAGATATAGTTTCAGGAAGGCAATTCGAGGTATGGCCCGTGGCACGTGGCCTCATGGGCCGCTCTTGAAGGTGTGCTTATTTTTTATGGACTCCTTGCTCTTTTCTGAGCGCTGATGTATTTAGGAGATGTTCAATCAGTTCAATCTCGATTTTCTTGAAGCCTGATGGTGCCCGGGTCAGACATATCGACATATCTCTTATCTCTTATGAGAATGCGAATATGGCATTATTCGCTGAAAATGCACGGGTTAGAGCGGGCTGTGATTACCATTACAACTATAATACTTTATAGCCGCACGGGCATGAGGACTGGGTTTAGTAACTGCCAATAAGGGTGACATATATTCAGCGCCCATAGAGAACTCTTCCTACCCGCCATACCTATACTCGCACTGAATTCACTCGTAGCCAATAAAATTTAGTGCTAATCTTCCCTTTAAAATTAAGCGCAGTAGCCACGTTAAAAAAGAAAAGTGTACAGATCAACTTCACGATATCACTGACACCAAAGACGGGCGCTCTAGTTAGCATGCCCCGTGAATAGAGCATCCCTGTAACGCATGTAACCTAAGCCTGTTGATCGAGGCGCTTTCAGGTTGCTGTCCATGTTTTAGTGCAGCCAGGTTCAGGGGCGTGCACTTCTCAAACCACCGGACATATCCCGCGTGCGAGCTCCCTTGATCTCGGTTGGCTCATGAATAGAGATGGCTCAACCCATATATTTGGGGTACCCGCATATACGAGTATATACTGTATATACCGCAGGTCACATTTCCAGCTATACGGGTCCCGTATGGAAGGTTTCTCAATGGCGAGCACGGTGTACACGGTATCTTGCGCGAGCTTAGCCGCCGTCAAGTCGTTTGAACACTTCTGATGCGACCAATAGAAGCTAGAAGAAAATCCCGAGGCTCAAAAGAATCGCAATCGGCATCGTGCCCAGCAAGGAGGAGCAAACTTTCAGATCAACTTCTCGACGTAGCTAACGTGTCTCGAAGAATACTTGAATGGCAGCTCGATGCACACTCGACGCAAACTTAACGCACTACCATTGTTCAACTCGCGGAGTAAGCCGTTTGCTTTTAGGAGCTACGAAGCGTATTCAGAAGGGTCACGCTTCCTTTGGTTCGTTCTGATAACCATAAGAACAAGATCGTGTGAAGACCTCAATTTTGAGACAGGCCCCGAAGGGCCGGAAAGTAGAAGGCTAACAGGTAGAGAAGAAAAGCGAAGCAGCGCGAACTAGACCTAAGAAGCTAATCAGGCGCACATGCCCGAGTGGCCATAAAAGTGATGGTAGCGGTCTAAAGTGGTACGCTCCTCCGTGCTCTGAGAGTGCAGCTCAAAAGAAGAGTTTCCGCCCGCAGAGGAGGGGACTACAACGAAGTCCCTCAGGCGATCCAGAAGAATAAGAGACCTCAATTTTGACGCAGGCAATGGCTGTGCAACGTGTGGACGGAGACTCAGCCGGGTTAAAAGAGTAACATTTGGCAACGCGCACTCTTCAACTAAAATGTTGTTGATGATGCGTTTACTAATTGGCGAGCTTTTGGACGAGCCACGCTCTGCGTTGGCCATGAGAACAACATCTTCTTGTTCACTCACTTTCTTCTTTTTCATACTGCCTTACAGTACGTGGATATATACGAGTTTATACGTGCATATATCGCAGGTCATTTTTCCATGTGGTTCGAGCCATCCCTACTCGTGAATGATTAGTCCGGCCCGGACTCGACTGGTGAATTAGAATAGAATTGAAACGCTGTCAGCCACACATGTGTTTTTGGTCCCGTGGGGATGTGCCAAAATATGCACAAAACTGGAATTTTCGAAAAATCTCCGACCAACCGACCAGCAATGTGGAAAGAATGAACCTTTTTGAATCCTTATTTGGTGGTGACGTGATAAATAATGTTGTATGTTGTGGGTTGTGGGTTGGGAACGGCAATTTGTTGCGAGAACGTGGGTGTTAGGGGCATGGCAGCTTTACGTGAGGAGCGTGTGACGACTGACTTGTTTCAAGCGTGGGAGATTGGAAGCGCCGAATTTGAGGTGCGTTATTTCTTCACTCGATTGCGAAGTCATTCCTGTACACTTTGCCGCGGACAGGGGCTTTAACCTCTAACCTCAACGGACGAGCGAAGAGCATGCAACAGCAGTCCGAACCAGTTTTTCATTGCATGTTTCTTTGCCCCTTGGGTCAAAGAAGACTGTCTCAATGTCTCAAGTGTGGAAGAACTTGATTTGTCCATGATGGTTAGGTGCTTGACATGGTGCTGGGGCGTGGAAAATTTGGCGAGGTGCGGCTCGGAGATTGGTGGGGTACGACTGTGGCTGTAAAGTTTTTGCACAATTTCGACTTCGAAGAAAATGCGGATTTGTTCAAGAAGGAGATTAAGGTGATGAAAGAACTTCACCACCCGCACATTGTTCAGTTTCTCGGCTTTTCGAAGGGATCAACTTTGGGCGAGGCCCCCGTCATACTTATGGAATATTGCCCTTACGGCTCCGTAGAAGATTACCTCTTAAGCCGTGGAAAGAGCGTAAGCGTCGAAGTAAGAGTTAGATGGGCATCACAAATGGCACAAGCCCTCGCGTACCTTCACAACCGCAAGCCCAACTACTTAATCCATCGGGATTTAAAGCCACAGAATTTCATGCTCACGCCGTCGTTACAATGCAAAATTGGTGACTTTGGCATTTCACGGCTGTTTCAGGCAGCTGGTAGATTCAGCTTGGATTCGAATGTTCCACCAATCTCTTCCCCGGTGCCAGAATCTCCACGAAAATCCATTCGCCAGCGATTTTCGGAGGTTGCAACTTCGCCAAGAGCAATACCAAGGACACCCAAAAAGTCTGACGACAGCGCGATGACCGACGAGCTTGAACAGACCTCCAACGTTGGCACCGCGCGATACATGGCACCAGAAGTTTACAACAAAGGTGATGGTGCTAATGCAAGATACGGTGTCAAGGCTGACGTATTCAGTGTGGGAATGGTATTCTACTTCGTGTTTGAAGGACTGAAACCGCGTGTGCCCGGCGGCGGGAAGCCTGCGATGCATTTTGCTGCTATAGCCGAAGGACGTCGGCCAGAGTATATGAAGACCAAGCCTGAGTTTCGGAGCATCATTGATCGTTGCTTAAGACTTCGGGCCAGTGAGCGTCCCACGTCTGGGGAGCTGGTCAAACTCCTCAAGCCCCTTCGACTCAAACAGCGGCCAAAGAAGGGAATGTTCTTTTGCGGCTGCACCGCCGCTGGGCCACCGGTAGATACCGCTGAACTCAAGACCGCCACAGAGGAAGCAGACTTGATATTAGCAGAGATAGATAAACGTGTCGGCCGGCAGTTGTCACAAGACAGTTTCGGCCAGTAGCACATACTTGCATCTTCCAATTCATACCACCACCACCACCACCACAACACTGCAACACTGCTTCCTGCCCACTACACACTTACCTCGTTACGATTTTGACTTGCACGCAACGCACGCACGTATAATCCGTCCGCAGCATTGACTTCTGCGTCATTTGGGTTTGTATTAGTTCGAGTTCCTTCCTCTTTATACTTATGGCCACATTTATTTAGTGCCGCTTAGGATAGAAGGCACAAACACAAAAAACTAACGCATAGAATCGTATAGTGCCATAACAGCACAAATGAAATCGGCTCTGTGCTGCACATAACAGTATCATGGCAGATAACAAGCACAAACATGACGACCAAGAAGATTATTAAGGCCCAATCAAAAACAGCAACGACGGGCGTGCTCTCGTGGCTGTCGGTCGCTGCTATGGCGGTGCCTCCTCACATGTCAGCCCTATCTCGGACTTCACCATTTCCCGGTAGCTTAACCCCGCAAAAACATGGCCTTCTGTATTTTTTTCTTTTCGAGGACAAAAGGGGCATGCGGACAGGGCACATTTTCAGTTGCATTTTGGGTTAAAGGTTACTCTTTTTCTTTACCGACTCAAAGCCTCGGAGACTCGGAGTACTTCGTGGTTGTTTCCTCCACTTCGGCTGCTGGGAGCGATTTCCTCATGTGCGCGAGTTTCAGTGTATGAAAGAGCGGGTCATTTGAATCTGCGAACTGCCTTAAAGGCGCCCTAGCTTGGGTGCTCAATTTTGCCGTAATTAGTTATACCTCATTCGTAGTTGGCCTTTTCTGTCCGCTTGACCACCAAATCCGCGGCTCCACAGGTTTAGCAATATACCTCAAACTATGCAACGTGGAATAAACGCAGCAAGGCAAGCGCACAAAGAGGCTGCCCTTACATGCAAAGAGACAAATTTAGCCGGCATTGAGCCAGACTAACTCTTAGTGGATTTTATATGCTGCCTATTTATTTTTATTATGGGGGAATTTCTTTCTTCCCATAGCCATTGGGAACCACTGCCGATTTATACAACTGGCATCTGGCATAGTAGTTTAGGATTGAGGTGGAGTAGAACCACCTTACAGTTTTGAAGTGTGAAAATCGACTTATTGTTTTGATTCACCTATACTCTATACCTCCTATTCGCCTTCGTTCCATTATTCCATTTCGCTTCTTAGATGCCTTAGTATCATTACTTATGAATATCATGGCCCACGTTAAAGGTTAAATACCAATCAAATCCGTTTGAGGCTCCTGTGCTAGTGGTAGGTGAATAACCCACTCGACCAGTAGACCGTGTGCCCTCTCACTCTCAGTACGAACATTCGAACTCGAACTCAAATTAAGTAGCAAACCCAAATGACACAGAAGCCAGTGCTTCTGGCAGAAGTGTACGCGCGCGCGTTGCGCGCAAGTCAAAATCGTAAGGCGAATGTGGGTGGAGGGCAGGAAGCATAATACTGCCACTCCCCTCTAGAGTTTGAACTGTTTGTGAAATAGTTTTGAAACCAGACTTAAGTCGTTTCTGTATCTGTTGTATCACTATGCGCACATGATTATCACTCTGGTGACAAAGGAAACAGCAAAAGACCAAGCTTTTTTTTTTTTTTTAAATATTGCTGTAGCACCTAAACGTCTTCTGAATCTGTGACCAAGCTTTTTTTTGTGTTGCTGTAGCACTTAAAACGTCTTCTGAATCTGAATCAAGAAATGGTCAATACTACTAGGTCCTACCTATCACTGCCGTATGTAGCAGACATGACTGCCCCTTTAAGTGAAGTCAGAGCATAACCGTCTTTCCCAGTAAACATGAGTTCGTTGCGGCAAAACTTCTCAATGAATAGAATTTCGGCATGAAGGCTCATTTGGTGACACACGCTAGCAATAGCATGTATAAGAGCTGGCAACAAGTCGTCAGCTGAAGTGTCCATTCTCCCACTTTCCGACGAAACAGCTTCAACAAAGCGCGTAACGCAATACATTTTGTCTGTGCCAGACCTGGCAGACGCGGTTGCAAAAAGAGCCCTCGTTGCAGCTTCGTTATAAAAAGATTCGGTTTTAGCACAATTTCTTCTCAAAGATTCATCTGCTTCCTTACACTCAGACTCAAAATAGGAAATCAAATTTGAGTATACTTCCCAGTGCACAGTTCGGTCAATGGCGTTAATTGTTTCAATCACGCTCTCATCGCTTTGAGCGAGTAGAGGGTGATACTGAAAGGTGCAAAGGACAAGCTCATGGGCCACGCCTTGACAATCGAAAATAGGAGAGAAATTATGTTCCACTTGCACCGTTGCGCCCGATTGCGGGTGGCGATCTCGGTAAGCTCGAAGTAGTTCCGAAAACATGAAACCGGGTAGAGAATTTATGTTGTGAAGTAAGGTTCCAACGAACAGAGCAACCTGAATAAAAGGCAAATAGAGCGCAAAAAAAGGAAAAAAATAAACAGGGGTGAGAACAGAATACGTAAGACCATGAGTTATGTTCAGACTAACCTTTTCTTCTAAGAGGCATTCGTCGACTTGGCGCTGCTGCTCTTGGTCAGCTGCCGTAAATCGGGAGTGTGTATGGGCCCATACTCGGGACTTCCGCACCTCTAAAGCTTTTTCAGCCCAGAACAGAGGGATTTCTTCAGCAGGAGGCGGAATGATAAGCCCTGATAGCTGCTCTTGGCGTGCCTTCCGATATGCCACTGTTGCGCCTGAAAGCGCGATCGTCACCCTGCCAATTGCCATGATTCCGCATGCTCCACCAATGAACCCTCCAGCAATGGTGCCAAGCGCTGTTGCTCCAACAAGAGCTGACGCACGTTGGGCCTGCCTTGTCATCAAACTATTGTCCAATAAGCTGACGCTTTCCTTTACTCCAGCAGTAGACTCCGAATAGGAGAGGGTGTTTTCGTTATCTTCGTTATCATCACCACTTTCGAGCTCCTGGCTTAGGACGAACTGTTCTCCTCCATCAAATATATGATTAGGGCTTGATCCATCAATCACGGTATCTATAGTAGAAGCTATTCCAGCAGCATTTTCGTCTTCTTCGGAGGCCATGTTCTTTTGAGCCTCTCGATCTTCGAAGCCGCTTCCACAAGGGAATGGCATAGTGGCACCTTGCGCTGCTACGCGACTGATGCACGCGCGGTGAGCAGCGCAGCCACAAAGCAAGCAGCGGCAGGGTGATGCAAGCAGCATCACGCGCTCATTGCAAACAACGCATGGCGATGGAACAAGGAAGCTGATACGCGAAAATGCATGCCCACCGCCCTTGGTATTTCGAAATAGGGGAGCATTCACAGTGGCCTGCAGCTCAAGCGCCTCCTCGAGATCACTGGCAGTAAACTTCGCCATACACAAGCTAGGAATAACTTAAATGCATACCAATAAGCACGAGCTGGTTAATCATAGAACAACTTGGATGGCATCTATTCTATGGGCCGAGAAGGTCCACCATTACGGAGCAGAACACAGAATTTGAGTACACTGTAGTAGTAGAAGCATACCCAACGAGCCAACGAGAGAACGAGAGCTGAAATAGAGAACGTGAAGCGTGTACTGTACAGTAGTGTGAACAGTGAACTGCCGTGATTGCCGTTCGTGGTGTGATAAGTGATAAGTGATGATGTGATGATCAGTGATGATGTGATGATTACGTAGTGTTGATAGATCATAGTGATGAAGCCGCGAAGGTCTACTCAAGGCCACGGCGTTATGCCCTCTACTATATAGACTGATTTGTGCTTGAATGCGCACACCCAATCAGACGGAACTCGAACTCGAACTAATACAAACCCAAATGGCACAGAAGCCAATGCTGCGGGCAGAAGTGGGAATGCGCGTGCGTTGCGCAAACAAAGCAAGTGCGGAATGATTCAGGAGGGAATGGGGCATTGGCCAAATTCCTCGAAAAATTTGCAAAAAGCGTGGTATTTGTGGGTGTTGCGCACTCCGCAGAACAATAAAGAGAAGAAGGCGCGCGAGCAAAGAAGCTCGAGACATGCGGAACACGAGGTCCACTCGGCAGAGGTCGAAGTGTGCCTTTCAGCGCGCAAGGCGCCTATTGTTCTGCCCCTGAGCCATAAGAGGCTTTGACGGGACAGGAACCCCTTCCTCGTCCGCGGAGTGGCAGTGAAAAGAAAAGCCCCCCCCCTCAAAATACAAACAACAACATGCAAGCGGGCCGCTTGTGGCCTAGCGGTCCCTCCCTATCATAGAGCCAAACCCATATATCTTCCATCAAACGCCACGGACGCTAGTCGTGGTAGTCCTCCAGCGTTTTTCGAGACCCTCGCAAGGCCCTCCACTCTGAGAGCAAGTCGACTGCGCATACCCCGAAGAGTGCAGGTTCCGCGCTAGTGATCAGCAAGATAGTGCTGACAATGCTTTTAGCTGCCGCCAAAATCAATCTTCCATTGTGCCTGCCTTTGATCAAAGGCGAGTTCCACGGATAATTCAAGTACCAAGCGGTGCTGCAAATTCATAACGGAAGGGTTCATCATCTGCCGGTGGCCCGAAGTTCCTAGGAATCCGTTCGCCACAGACAAAGACTCATGTACGGAGTTACTTTAAACATGTCAGCGGAAAGGCATGCCGCGTTACATTTCAAGGCGACGCGACTACAAGCCCGTGCGGTGGATGCTGCGCCAAGAATTGGCGTCTCGAACGTGACTGATGAATAGGTGAAATTACACGACGGATCGTAAACGACCGGCGATACTCTAAACACCTTACCTCACTAAGTTTGAGATCCTGGTTGCACTCGAAGCGCTTATAGCTTCAAAAGAGGTGCTGTTCTGCCGCCCAGCACCTCCCAGCATTCGCCCATTTTTGGAAATAAACGGTCAGTACAGGGTTTTAATCAGAGAGCGACTTCCTATGACTTTGGTACTTCTCTCTTTGCTGCAACTCGGGACTCGAGACCAGCAGTGAAGAAAAGTATTGACCGCTATTATCACTTCCATGGCCACTCGGGCATGTGTGCCTCATTAGCTTCTTATTTGTTTGAGCTGCTTTGCTTTTTATCTCTCCCACTTATCTTTCTTATTCCAGCCCCCCGGGGCCCGTGGCCTGTGCCAAAAGGGCGGTTACTGATGCGCCCTGATGCATAGCACATAGCCACGCGAATCCTCTTATGTCAGAATGTATTACACAGCACGGAAACACGCGAAAAAAACGCGGAATTGCCGCGGAAATAAGACGCGAAGCGAATTCTTTGAGACAGGCCCCGAAGGGCCGGAATTAGAAGACTAACAGGTAGAGAAAAAGCAGCGAATTTTTTAGCTCTCGCGCGGGAATTCTACGGAAACGGGAATCGCAGCCCTGGCTCCAGGATTCGATCATAGAGAAAAGTAAAGGGGTCACAATTCACAAAGGTCTGTGGTCGTCGTGGATTAGAATTGCTTCTTCTTAATTCCAATCGGGCATTAGCCGGGAATTTGGTCACTCTGGTATCTAGAAATTATAAACCCCATTTCCCTGAGGTGCCATAATCCATTCCATAAAATACCTGGAACTCCCTGTAAATTCTGAGAATTCAGAATGTATTACCCAGGAAGTTATCACCTTTATTGTCGAATTGTCAAATTGTTTCACGGTCAGATCTAGAATAATTTACGAATTATTGCATGTTGTAGGTTGCACATGTATTCAAGTTATGAACTCGTAGTAGGTTGCAATTGTAACGCGATCAAAACGCCATGAAGATATTTTTCATCGGTAAAGCAGGCGCAACGATTTACGCGGTCAACAATTCATAACGAAGGCTTTGAAAAGAACAAGTTATTTGTCGTTGCCATCAATTCAAAGAATGTGCTCATCCTTAAAAGTTGCGCTGAAAGTGATTTGCATTCACGAGTAACCAAGCGCAACAATTACTGAGATGACTGCATTCACGAGATGAATGTGGCAC
>Ga0307930_1002628_pt1 | contig 13601 bp, 10 predicted proteins | sample OrgLakmetageno46_FD_203161 | JGI IMG/M metagenome (GOLD analysis project Ga0307930, IMG submission 203161) | Saline water microbial communities from Organic Lake, Antarctica - #46 | ecosystem: Environmental > Aquatic > Non-marine Saline and Alkaline > Saline | place: Antarctica: Organic Lake... | reverse complement strand
CACTCGGGCATGTGCGCCTGATTAGCTTCTTAGGTCTAGTTTGCGCTGCTTTGCTTTTCTTCTCTACCTGTTAGTCTTCTAATTCCGGCCCTTCGGGGCCTGTCTCAAAATTGAAGAGATAAGAACTAAAAACGATAAAACCCGGCTCTGCAACGCCAGCTAAAGGAGAAAGGCAAATACGCCAAGCGAAAACAAGGATGTCTATAGCACAGGCAAAGTAAGTGCAGCAGAGCCATCGTCGTCGTCGTTCTGCTGGCTGCTGTCAGTCAGAGCAATTGCCGATGCACCACGGGGGTGTGCTGGGGCGTAATACTTGGGAAACACGCGCTTGTAGAGGGGCAAGCAGACGGTATCGTGGCCCATGATCGCTCGACCAAAGTGCACCCGGAAGAGGCCATGAGTGCCCACTGACCCAGTGATGTGGCCCGAGAGGCCGTGCTTGGTGTAAAGGCCGCAGGGCTTGAACCATGCCACGTCCGCGGGCTGGTAAAACATGTGCTTCACAATGGCGGTGCGCTTGTGGACGCGCACCGGGTAACCGGTGCAGACTACGCGCTTCAACACCACGCGATCCACGTCAGCAGAGCCTAAGGTCCCAGACGCTACCAACTCCAACGCGGGTGATGGTGAGGAGAGGGCGCTGCTTGTTGCTGAGGCAGCAGCGGCAGCAGCTCCAGGAAACCCAGACGAAGCGCTCAGTCCGCTCCCAGAAGAAGGCGGCTCCCGCAGCAAGAGCACGGGCGCAGGCGTAAACGTCGCTGGGCCGTAAACCGACGCCACGACGAAGTTGCCGGCACCTCCCTGTAAGAACCGCTCGTAGCGGTGCTTGTCACAGTTGAGCGTGTTTTGGCTGAAAATGGGTCTGCAGGGAAAGTGCCGGAAGCCACAGACCATCCACATGGGCTCCTTGGAAGCCACCGTGGCATCTGTCGAGGAGAGGGGACAATAGGAAGGAGAAAAGATGAAATAAGATCATGAAGTGTCGCGTGTAAGAATACAATTGAACTTGTGGCGAAGTGATCATCATTGCAGCCCTTTTCCGAAGACAGCGGGAGCAATGTACACATAAATCTAGGCCTGCTTTTTTTTAAAAAACATCGATTTTAGCCACTCCTTTCACACTCAAGCAACCGGTGGGCATAACGCCTGGTGATTGCTGGAGCAAACGAGAGCAACACCCAACGCTAAGGGAAAAAGAAGAAGAAGGCCTGCATACACAAGCATTCAAGCACATTGCTGTGCCTGTTTGAGCGTATATACACGCTTACTTCCTCTGTAGCAAAAGGGTAACCTCGTGGGAGCGGCATTTGATAACTTGAAAAATTGATAGCACGGCGAAGGACACAACAATGGACAACCGTACAGATGTTCTAAGATCATTCCTCCCTTTTCAAATGCACCTATTTCTTCCTTACCGTCGTCGAGGAAAAGAGGTGACGCCCGTTGCACGTTCGTGTGCAGCACGGTCAAGCGATTTTCATGGCGGTGCAAGGCGTAAAACGAGACCGGCGACGCGCTGCCCTCGTGCGCTTGCAACAGCCCCCCAAAAGCGGCGGCGTCCTCCGCGAATGTCACGGCTACATGTGCGGCAGCGGCCTCGCCCGCGTCCCCTGCGGGCTTCCGGAAGTCTTCCTTGGGCGCTAATTGAAGAGTGACGTAAGCGCCGCTCCCCACCCAACCCCTCCGCCCGAGTCCACGCCCGGTCTCTTCCTCGTCACCACCATTCATGCCCTCTTCATCGTCCTCAGGCGCACCCGGCAGCGTGAAGGCAGCGGTTGCGTTGTCGTTGGCAGCACTCAAAGCAGCTTGGGGTGCGGTTTGAGCGGTGCTGTGTTTGGCCGCTGTGAGTAGGCTGAACTGTTGGGCTTTCTGAGCGGCCAGCGAGTCTGCGGCCAAAACCCTCCTCTGAGTGACCTTGAAGTCCCCGAGGTCAAAAATGCGGCTGTACGCGCGTGGCAAGGACTCTTTTGGGTCCCACGGGGACGATCGAAACGACTCCAGGGCGCGGTACCTAATGTAGTATGGAAGCCATCAGCAACAGTAGTAGGAACGCGAATGAGCAAGCGATACCTTTCCTATTTTTCATAATACACGAACCACATCCAGGTATAACAAAATCCATTCACACACACACCTCGCAAATCGTTCCTTCGCCGGCATATCCACCGGGCAGTCGACTTCATCAGGAAAGTCCATTTCTTCGGCGGCTCTTCGCTTTTTGAGCTCTTCTCGCTCGGCGGCAGCTTCCTCCTCCGTCATGGCGCTGTCCAGACCATCCACCGTCAAGTTCTTGTCCTGCAAGAACGCAAACATGTTCGGGTCTTCCTCCTCTTCTTCTTCTTCCTCTGACCCACCGTCAGCAGCTCCTTCACTGCCCAGGCGGCGCATCGCAGCCATCCCCTCCACACTTCCCAAACTCATGCCACCGCCGCCGCCTTCTTCCTCCATTTCGCCGTCTGACCCCTCACCGTCGTCTTCTTGTCCGTCTTCGCCCATCCACGCTGCCTGGTAGTCACTTACGCCAGCTGGCTTGTTGCGTCCCATGCCCTCGCCATCCTCAGCGCCACCACCTTGAGGGCCAGTGTACTCTGACGGGTCAGGCCAAGTCTGCTCACCGTTGAACATATCAGGCGACGCCGACATCTCCACCGGTTCCACTCGGGAGGGATCCGAGGCACACAGCAGCACTGCGTCGCCGTAAGCACCGCTGAGGCTCCGCACACTGGCCGCTGCTTGCGCTGCCGCTCTGTGAAGCACTTTGGCGGGGCACGGGTCTTCAGGAGCGAGCACTCTCAGGATGCGCCGCGCACCGAGCCCCGGCACATGTACCAACTGGTGCACGTTGAGAGGCGCGCCTCGCAAGTATCCGCTCACGCTCAGGATAGGAGCTTGCGCGGCTGCGCCGGGAAGCGAAAGTCTTGACGAGGAGAGGCCGAGAGCGGGGTTCCCAAGCGTAGGTTCGGTCAAGAGCTGCATGCTCTCCGCTAAAAAGTGCCCACGCGAGTCTCGCCACCCGAGCGGACGAAGTGGCACCTCACACACGGCGCGCAGAAGCGAGGACACGTCTTCACCTGGTGCTCCCGTGTGTGCAGTGAAAGAAGCGCCTGCAGCTGTCATGCCGCCGCCCAGGGGATTCAAGCTGAAAGGTGCAGTGCCCAAGGCATGTGACGACGACGACGAAGAAGGTGGAGCCACTTTGGAGTGAGCGCCGAACTCATCAGTCATAAACGTAGCAGCGCGGCGCTTGAATTCAGCGGTGGCTTTTGGCGAGACACTTCCTTGCAAAGCCGTCAAATGCTGCAGGTACCCTACAGCCGCGGGCACTCCGTGTGCTCGTAGCAGTGCGGCTTGTTTCAGACCCACATCATCCACTGCGCCGTCAGGACCGCCCGCTGCTGAGAGCACCGCAATGATGACGTCGGCAGACTTGCACGCATTCAACAGCTCCAAGGGGCTAGCGCCATGCGATAGGCCGGTCACTTGTAAGCGCGCCTTGTGCTTTTCGTAGACGCCCACAAAGGCCCCGTTGTTGCCAGCGCCAGCTCCAGTATCTTTCGCGCCATTGGTGGACGAGCGGTCAGCAGCACTGCGCAAAGATGCAGCCACAGACGCGACATCTGCCGTTGGACCTAGCAAAAAAAGACGAGAAAAGAAAGGACGATGATTACATGACAAGAACCATGGTAACACAGAGTGGATTGACGCGCGCACATACTTAAGCTAATCGATTTCTGCAGGCTCGATTAGCACGTGGGCAGCTGCTATGAAGATCCTTCAGCAAAAATAGACACAACGGGCATACACACTCACCAAATGGCAGTATAAGTACAACAGCAGGTGCTCCCAGCCGCGTGCCCGTGCGGCGTTCAATCCATTCCCGGGACTTCTTCTGCTGCCGGGCCTGCTTGGTAGCTAGCAAGCGAGCCGTCTTGCTCCCTGCTGCCAGGGCCGACACCGTAGCCCCGCCCCCCGCCATAGGGCCCGCAGCAGCTCCACTTTTGCTGCCCCCGCCACCACCAGACGACTTCACAGCTGAAGCATTCACTTTTCCGCCCTGTGCTTGCTTGAGCGAGCGCTTTGAAGCATGCACACCACCATGCTTCTTGTTCGTTTGCTTCAAGGACCCTGACTTGTGCTGATGCGCTGGCATCGCAACGGCACCTACAAATTAGAAACAAAAGAGGAACGAAAATATATTATAAAGAATTAATCTTTGCCCATGAGCAGCATATTCGTTTCCTGTCCGGTCTATATGTTTACCAAGAAGGCGAGTGAAGGGCCCTACTGCGAAGCAATTTCAGCGAGAGAGCGAAAACAATGAAGTCGCCAAATAATAAGCAAATAAGCAAAATAAGCCATATATTTTTAAATCATCTCATATTAGTGCATCTCAGGCTTGTCGCTTCTTCTTGATTCTCCTCTTCTCTTCTTCTTCTTTTTGTTCTTCATAGTCTCATCGCATCGTCTCTGAAAAATCAGCGATATTGCACCTTCAGTAGGCCATGGTGCGCGTTGAGACGTGCTACTTTTGCAGTGGGCCGCTTTACCCAGGCCACGGATCGCAGTTCGTGCGAAATGATTCCAAGGTAGTCTATCGAGCGCACACCTAGTCGAACATAACGATGAATTCCCTTTCTTGAGAGATGGAGGATGGTCGGTACGGATCACAAAGACGCGTTGCCAGAAGGGACAGAGAAAGCATGCAAACCACCACAGCTGCTTAGAGGCTAGCTAAATAATTTTCTCATATTAACATGTTTGTACTTGCAGGTTTTCAAATTTTGCCGATCAAAATGCGTGAAGAACTTCATGAAGAAGCGCAATCCTCGGAAGACGGCGTGGACGAAATCCTTCCGGAAGGCGCGAGGAAAAGAAATGGTGGTCGATGCTACATTCGAGTTTGAGAAAAGAAGGAATCGCCCTGTCAAGTACGTACACTTAAATGGTACTTCTAGCGAACTAGTTTCATTTGACGGATAGTATTCCTGAGGGTTTGATAGAAGAACTTTTTTTTTGCCCTCACCCGAGCTGCGTGTTCTGTTCTAGGTACGATCGGGAGCTCATGGGCACAACTCTGCGCGCAATGCAGCGCGTGGCGGAGATTCGCACGCGACGAGAGGAGATGTTCTACCAGCGGCGCATGAAGGACGCTCACAAGGCAGAGACCAAGGCCATGAAGGTCGAGCTCAAGACCAACATCGAGCTTCTGGCGCCAGCGGCAGCCGACAAAGAAAAAGTGCTGCTCAACGTGGTGGCTGCTGCCAAGGCCAAGACTGCAGCCAAGAAGGCGAAATCTGCTGGTCGCATGTCTGGCAGTGCAGCAGAAGCATCAGGAGACATGTCAGACTAAGTGTAAGGATAAGTCAATGGCGGTCGATTGTCACTGGAAAGCCGTTCATGCTGCTATCAATGCGCATCCTCGAAAGAAAGCACGCAGAGGCAACGAACGGAAGAGACAACGGAATCCACTCGATGTGCCATATGGTGCCTTATGCAGCTCGAAATTTATGAGCGATTTTTATCTACTACTCATTTCTATTTTCTTTATGAAACCGTAAACCGACATTCGCCAATGGGATTTGGGAAATGGAATTGGGTATATCTATATCTGTATTATAGGACTATAGACATAGACAAGCGCCAATTCGCGCGTAATGAATTATACAGTTAAAGAAACTTTTAAGAAGTGGGCTGCGTAATTTCTTTGATTTGAAATTTTCTTTCTGCTATTGGATATTATGGAAATGGCTATTGCGATTTTGGCATCTCTGAAGTATACAAGGCTCTTGTCTTGCCTACTTTAATTTACGGTTGTGATGCTTGGTCCTTGCGTGGAGATTCAATCAAGCGCCTTCGAAGTTTCCATAACAGGTGTGCTCGTAGCATGTGCCGTGTGAACCTCCATCATACCTTCCGCCACCATATCACTTCCGCGAGTCTTTTCCGTCGCTTGGGCATTCTTGACATCGGCAGTTACTTTCATAATCGGATTCTTCATTGGGCTGGCCACGTCGCACATATGCCCATGAGCCGGGCGCCACGGCAGTTACTGACTGGTTGGGTATCGCATTCTCGACCGATTGGTTGTCCACAGATGTTTTGGGGCAGGGCGTTGGAGAACGCGCTCAAAAGTAAGGGCATTTCGAAGGATTTCGATGAGTGAATCGCCATTGCCAAGGACAGGTCGAAGTGGAGACAGCTGACTCACTCCATTCCCAAACCTCCTGATGCCTGGCGGCTGAAGGACACCTCGAGAGTAAATGATTACAATTGCATTACGCAAAAGGACACTCAGCCCAGTCAGACTTGTTCTAAAGGTTACATTTTTCTGTTGCTATTTGTCACAGTGGTGTTTCTTTGTATTTTGGGGAGTATTAACTAGACTAGACTAGACTAAACGCTGGAATTAGGAATTTTAAAAACCACACTTGTTTCGAGTTTCCAGTAGCTGCCATTGGTGTAAATGGACTTAAATTCCCTCACGAAGTGTACAGGAACTCAAGTCAAGCACCAGGAAATCAAACGCAACTGATGAGGGCTCACTCGTAGAGCGGGCCGAGCACTAGGCGTGGATCTGGGTATTGTAGGAGGGCCGCAGCGCGGTCTTCTTGAGAAACTACTCCGGGCAAATCGTGTGTCGTGGGCCGCTCTAGCGCCAGCTGGAAGTGCAAGTGCGGTGGCCAGCCCCCATTCTCATGCCGCTCGCCTAGCCCACCTAGCACCGCACCAGCCTCGAATTGCCGTCCCACTGGGCTAAGAGTGGCAGTACTTTCGTCGAGGTGGCCATAGAGACTGTAAACAGCGACTCCTCCAACTTCGTGCTCTGTCACCACGCACCACCCATAGTCGCCTGCGTCAGGGTTGTAGCCACTATGGAGCACTGACCCTGCATACCACGCATGCACGGGGGTGTGCGTCGGCCCGCCGATGTCTAATCCCACGTGCACATTACGAACTCCAGCAAAACCATCCACTGATTTGGTCGCGTCCTGGAACATCTCTGTGGCATACAGGGTCGGCCGCACCTCGTCATACTTACCTACGCTCCAGCTCCCGTCAGGCAGCGGATCGTCGTTTGAGGTAAAGTCGTGTACGTGGTACTTTGCTGGGAGGGTCATCACTGGATGGTAAGGACCGTGAGCACCGAAGTTCACAGATGCGCAGCTAGGGGCGGGCTCTGCCGCAGCACTCCACATTGAGGCTAGCAATTGAAGTGAAACGCTTAGGCGTAAGAACTGCAAGATTATAGCCTTCATTTTCTAGGTCGTAATTATGCGCGAAACCGCAAGAGGTCCTTTGACGAAGCTCGAGGTACTTTATGTAGAAGATGGCTGGTCTTCAATCTGGACTGTACGACGCAGCCTTCAAGGGGACGCTAGGGTCACTTGAACTTTGAAGTGCAATCAAATGCTGTAATATTTCAATAAAGTAAGCCCCTAGGAGCTTAGAGATTAGTTCAATAATGGAAATGGAATAGAGATGAGCACGTAAGCGCCTTAGCGCATTTTTCGTGTCCGGCCAATTCCAATTTCCAATTTACAGGGGGACGAATATTAAATGAAGGAGGAAGAGCAGGGGCAGCACACGCAGGAAGCAACTGGGTATCTTTCAGGAAGAGTGAAAAAAATGCACCAACAAATTTGCGGTCGCGTTATTGCTGTGTAGGCTTTGTAGATTGGAATCATTCACCTGATTGTTCATGAGGCGAACTGCCTAGAGAATGCTTCTCCTGCTCTCGACTGCTGATGTAGCTAAGATAGCGGTCGGATAAGCACCGTGCTGTTCTCAGGTAGTACCGCCGAAGTACTTCGTCTTAAATACTACTATACGTAAGGAAGAGGACTACAATATAAATCACCATGGCTCCAGCATGGGTTGTGCTGAAAGAGCCAGTGGTACCAAAGCGGCGCTTGGGGCGCGAGAGGGAGGCTGTGTCAGACAAAGAGCGGCCGCTTTCCCCAAACTCGGTTCGAGCGCTACGGACTGACCCGGGCCGAAGTGGGACTAGAGTCATGATGGAGCCCCCCTCATGGCTTAAGAACGAGGGTCCACTGGTGCCTACCTTAAATGCAAGTGCTATGTACGAACCGCTCCTTGGGCGGACGCGCGCTGCGAAGGACGACGACGACAACTACACGGAGACGTCAGCTCTTTCGGGTCGTTCTATGGACACGACAGGCGAACCAGGAGGAAGCACCAGCGGTGGGTCGAACCTTCGCCCGGGCCAACGGCAAGCGCTGGAGTTTGCCATGCGAGGATTGCCAAACTTCGACGACGGGTCCGACATGCGCAGCAAGAACTCGTTTTTGAAAGTGAAGCCTCGCCGCCCCGGAGAGCCCCCAACGGTGCTCGAAAAAATCGTAGCCAAGCACGACCAGCGCGACGTAGAAGTTAAGCTCAAAGCCCAAGAAATAGAGCGGCGGCGGTTAGCACGCACAGCTGCTATCGACCAAGGCCTGGAAGACCCAGGAAACCCTCCTAGTACAGTGCCAGGTGCTCCAGGCATGAACCAGGCTCAGAAAACGTCTGCTGCTGCTACCGCTGCTGCTGGTGCCACTTCCGCTGAAGCGCAGAAACTTTCGACGCGGGACAAAATGAAGGAGTTTGTAACAAGACCATCCAATCTGGACAGCAGTGCAGAGGCCACCAGTGTGCTCAGGAAGAAGCGAGCGCCGCGCCCTCGGCCCCCAACGCCGCCTCGCACCGCGTTTGCTGGTAGCGCGAGCATTGGAGGCCGCACGAACCTCGCTAAGGGAAAGCACGACTTCATGCTTACGAAGGACAGCGCTTTCTACGAACGAGCTTACGCAGTCGCGGTGGCACATCATGGCCCGAATCCCGAGGAGCTCGCAGCTCAGGCAAAGGCCGCAGAAGAGGCCGCAAAAGCCGAGCTGAAAAAGAGGCAGCTGGTGTCGGCCAAGGAAGGCGTGCAAGCTTTTATCATGCAAGGCTATAAGGATGAAGACTACGCGGAACGCCAGGCAGCGCAGGAGGCACAAGAAGCGGCTCGAAAAGTGAGGGAAGAAGACGGCGACTACGTGTCGCGCACCCGCAAGGCAGCTGAGAAGTCGATGGGCAGCGGCCTCACCCCGCACTACAGCTCCAAAACCAAGCTCATCTTCGACCGGAAAGAGCGTGAAATCATGCAAGCGTTCTTGAGCAGCGGCAGGAAAGGTCCTCTGGGCCCGCTCGGGCAAGGTTTACTGGCAGGAAGTGATGACGACTATACGAGCCTGGGCGGTGGGTCCGGCATGACGTCATCAGGAGGCGACTCGAGGTCCACACGAGCCTGGTCGAGATGGGGCAACTCCAGCCACGGGACCACCGCTGTAGTGGTGACGGACCTGGTGAAAATGAACGCCAAAGCCTCGAAAGTGAACCGTGATTTGATTGTAGCACTGAAAGACGCAGGGCAGCACACCACAGCACAGTCGGTGGCTAACGCGGCTCAATTTGCGATCCCCTCCGTGAAAGCCAAAATAGCCGGGAAAGGTGCCAACTACCATGTACCCTCTTCTTCTTCGCCAGAGCGCGCTGTTAGTGCTCATCCTGTGCGTGCAGCCGAGGACGATGACAAAAAGTTGCCACCTTCTCATGCAGCTCGCCTAGCTGAGGGCGAAGGAGTTCTTCCAGATAGCCCGCATTCCGCTCGGTCAGGAGGAAGCGGTTATTCATCTCTTACCAACATGTCCCTCAAACAACACGCGAAAAGCGCTCACACCTTACCTCCTGATGCCTACGTTGACTTAAATGGTGACTTTGACAAAGGAGGTAGACACGTAAGTAGTCAAGCAGATCTGGTCACGAGAAGAAGTACAGGCGGCGCTGACAGCAGCGTGCAAGCTGAACGGACTAGTCGCAACGATGACGCAGATGAAGGTGGTCTATCCCCGAGAGCTTTAGCCCTGCAAAAGCGGCGCGAAGAAAGAGCAGCAAGGCGAGCTGCGGGAGACGCTTGACTGCAGAGCTTGGCTGGCACGCCGTGGGACCCACATGTAGCCACTTGCTCGCACAAAGGGTGCCAGGGATGTGCGTACCACGCGATTCGAGCACGGACCTCCTTCGACGAACCAGGACCTTCCACGTATGCGCTGCCGGATTTGGCCACGCAAGTACCCGGAGGCAAATTCAATGCTTCGAAAGCGAAATCGAACCTGGACTGGGTGGAGTACTACGAAAAGCAAAAGGTAAGGGCGCGAAGAAAAGAATGCATCTGTGTATCTTGCTGTGTCCTTGAAAACGATGGTAATCACTGTTTTTTTAACCATTTGGCCTCACATGCACAGTACTTCACATTTGATTTTCGGCTGTTGTTTCTATACACATGCTACATGTGAACAGCCGGGACCTGCTGACTACCCCGACCGGTCTAGCGAGAAAGTGGGCGGCGGGCGCTTCAATTCCTCCAAAGCGAAAACCAACCTCGATTGGGTCATTTACCTCGCTGGTCAAAGCCCTGGCCCTAGTGCTCATGTCAATTTACGCGCAGCGCAAGCCTCCGTGCTCCCTAACGTGGGTGTGGGCGCGAAATTCAACTCGGGCAACCCGAAATCGAGCGTGGACTGGCAGATATACGAGCACTCGAAGTTACCAGGGCCAGGCGAGCACGGAGACTGCCGGGTGCGTGCTATGGATAAATTAGGTCGCACCTACGGGACTTCGACGAAAGGGACTTTTGGAGTGCGAGATCACCATCCAGTGGCCAAGCCACCGGCCCCGCATATACCGCGCCTCCGTGCTTACGATTCCGCAATCGAGTGATCACTTGGCCCCGATACGAGATACGAGATACGAGATACGAATGCCTTTCTGATGTAACTCCTTGGAGAATACTGAATACGGAATGCCTGGCTTTCGCTTTGTAAATGATTACTGTGTGCTTTGGTTGTATTAAATTCGCATTGAATGATAGAACTGAAGTCGAAGTCGGATTATTGTGCATTCCAACTGTGGGTAGATGTGCCACGAAGTCAAAGAACAAAACCATTACCACAGCCCAGTCTGCGAGCCGGATAAAAATATATTTTAAGTTGCGAGTTATAAGTTATAAGGAACTTCGAGATGGAGGTCGGAGAAGTCGCACTTTGCACTTCTAATTCTAATTAATGCCAGGTGCCAGGTGCCAGTGCCAGGGTAGCCGAGCGACATTCTAGTGGCAATAGCCAATAGGGGGCAAACATATATACGAAAAGCAAACACGAAAAGAAAAGCCAGCATTGGGAGAGTACACGGAGCACAGCACAGAGAGCACGCCAGTCAATTGTCAACACGAAACAGGCAACACGAGGACGAGGACACCAGGACACGACAGAAACAGCAAAGCCAAAGCCCAAGCAAGTAGCTGAGGATTCTCGAAGACACATACACCGAGCGACAATAAAGCTGGTGATGGCAATCCAGAATAGCCTGCCCTCGAGCTTTCTAAGAGCTCTTATCAAGAGGGGTATTCCAAGTTCGCAGCCGCACTTCCCACGTTTCCGCGTTTCCTCGTTCCCACGTTTCGGTTGTTCAGCCGGAAATTTTACGTCCTTTCCTCAAAATTTTGTTCTCGTCGGCTTGTCGGGTGAAAAAGATTGTTCAAGGCGGAGCTGCTAAGCCTTCGTAGGTTGCCTCTTAAGACAAGTGGTACACTTTGGAAATAATTATCGATAAGAAGCGAAGTTTATACTGAAGGATACCCCTTTGTTTATTTTATTCCGACCAGTGATGACCAAATATTCTTCATGGAATCCAAAATCATGACATGTTGACACCAATGACATCATCATGATACATGATACAGGAAAGGGCGAAATTGAAGCACATTGAGCCAATGGAGATGTTTGAAGGGCAGCGTAAAGCTGAAGCTGAGTTTGCAGATCATGACTTGAAGGGAGCTTTGAAACGGGACAAGAAACGCGATAGCAAAAAAGTTGTTGGCGCTGCAGAACGATTGCTGCGAAAAGAAGAAAATGCTCGACTCGTCAAAGAAGAGAACGATGCAGCTGCTCGTACGTGCGACCAAGATTTCTTCGTTTTATTTTTTCTTTCTCGAAAGTGGTGTGTGTATGTAGTGTCTGATTTGTGGGGATACACTCTGACGCTCTTCTTTGCCTCCAAAAGGTCTCGAGGAACTTGCGCGGACGTCGAAGCAGAACATGAAGAAGAGAACAGAGCCAGAAGACAACGATGCTTCGATGCCCCATTTCATGGCTGAGGCCAAAACTAAGGCAGCAAAAAAATCAGCAGAGCGCGCCAAGCAAAGAGCTGCCAAGAAAAAAGCCAAGGCTTCGAAGCGAGCTGAACAAGAGGCCAAAGAGGCGGCGTTAGCTCGGTGGGTGACCGTAAATGAGCCTAGGCTAGACGGCAACGGTCGCCAAAACCTCGTTTTCTTCACGAAAAGGGAAGCAGTAGAGGGCTCAGACGAAGAAAGCACGGGTATTTCTGAAGAGGGTCGTTCAGATGTAGCAGTCGTTTGCGATGGAACTGAACGAGAGTGGTCTGATGAGGATGAGGATGACGACGACGAAGAGGCAAACTTTGGTGTGTCCTTTGCGACAAAGTTGAGTGTCCAACCTTCACCTTTGTGTGTTTCAAGTGCTCCATCAAGTTTACCACCCGCTTTTGACCTTGATGGTGGGGGTGATGACGTCGACGAGGAGCCGAGTACGATGCCCACAAGAAGCAACAAGGATGCAAAGCTTGGAGGGAAAGCTCAGAAAAGGGTAGCCAAAGACACCAAGAAAGGAAGGAAGAAAAACGCCCAGACCAAAGGACATGAAGAATCCGACGAGGAGGATCCAAAAGAAATTGCTCGTCGAGCTCGTGACGCCAAGTTAGTCGCCAAGGCGGAGGCCAAGAAAAAGTACGCTGCCTTCGAGGGTCGCATGTTGCCGAAGCTCGCCGAATCGCATCCTTTAGCCAAGCGACGACAGGTGAATGCTTTCCTTTTGGGGTGCTTCTGTTGAATTCAACACAGTAGGAATCTATCTTTGTTTAACTTTTTTTTTTTTGAAGCCTCTGACTTATATGTCGTATTGCTTGCGTTCTCATATCATTCACTCTTTGGACAGTTACGCGACATGATCCCAGCACTTTGGGCCGCTAGCCCTGAGAATCCAGAACACCCCAACCACAAGCTCTATTGTGCTCACCATTCTTCTACGGGTGCTGATGCCAACCCTTCAATCTGATTGAGTAGTCAGCGGATGCTCTCAGCTCTCAGCCCACACGTCAAGTTTGTACTGTACATACCAAGACAAAGAGAAAGAGGCGCTTTAAAAACGATAGTTTTAGATGCAAAATAAGACCAAAGAGCGCACAGCTTAAGACATGTAGGCGAATGGAAATCTCTGGTATATCGCAGTGAAAAAGCCACCAAGATTTTGGCCCTCCTCTTGCCTCTTGCCATGGCCATTGCGAACTCATTTTTGTTTGCGTATTTGGGTCAAAAACATTGCATACTTAATTGTCTTGCTCGTTAAAAAATGCGTTGTACACAGTGTTCCACGCTCGACATTGCCGAGTACCGAGCAAGGTGCCGAACGGACCGAGCAGCCGAATATTGCTCGCTGCTCGGTCCAGTTCGACATCATTTCACGCGCGCCTGTTCGATTCGGTTG
>Ga0307930_1002627_pt1 | contig 13604 bp, 11 predicted proteins | sample OrgLakmetageno46_FD_203161 | JGI IMG/M metagenome (GOLD analysis project Ga0307930, IMG submission 203161) | Saline water microbial communities from Organic Lake, Antarctica - #46 | ecosystem: Environmental > Aquatic > Non-marine Saline and Alkaline > Saline | place: Antarctica: Organic Lake... | reverse complement strand
TTAATAATGACTCCTCACTCCATTTTGCTGCTTCGTAACGGCGTAAGGTGCTTGTCAATGCAGTGTCCGTGCTATTTCCAGGATTAGTATCTGAAGGGTCCGAATCGGCACTTCCCTGGCTAGTCGACGATCTAATAGTATCTCGCAGCGCCCTTGAATCAATCGAGACACTTTCGCCACTTAGCAAGATATATAAAACGAAATAGATTGTTTGCTTTCCTAGCCAGTTTCTCATGGTGTGGTTTCAAACTTAACACCATTCACCATTATTTTACCATTTTTACCGAACAAGTACAGGTACCCGCGCGATGCGCGGTTCAGGCGCAGTTCATTTGCTGCGGAACGCAGTAGGTCTGTATTCGTACAGATCTGTAGCACCTTTGATGGCGACCTCAAGGTGCTCGTGGATGAGTGTTCTTTCTTTTGCCCGTGATGCGTGTCCCTTCTTGTGCCCGTGCTCCGCTTTCTAGCTGGCCCTGTACTGCACATGTACAACAGAACTGCACTGCAGTACAGCAAAAAAAAGGGCGGACACCGGCGGACACGAATGAACCACGTACGAACGAACGAAACATCAATCAATAAAGACGATGTATGTCTGTAGGCTTACAGTACAGGGATAAGGTCAGTTGCAATACCGATCGCAAATAACGCACTTACGAATTGACGTTTAAGATGACTATCAACACCCCAGGCGAAAAAAATGGTACGGCTAGTGCGACTTTTGGCTGTGTCTTGCCTCCCTTTTCGAGATCTGAATAAGTCTAGAGGCGAATTTACGAACGTTGACGTAGTATCGACGACGAGCACACAAACAGACCGGAAATGGTCATGTCTCCGCAAGTCGAAAATACTTCTGAAATAACTTTCCGCATTGGCTTCCATGAAGCATCGGCACCTGGCAATTAACATAAGGCTTTTATTTATCGCATTGCAAATCGCCTTTGCGTGTAGTTGAGGAGAAGAGGGGGTTTTCTGTGGAACCAGGGATCCGAATGGGCCGTATCTTTCCGCGAAGAAACTCCGAGGCCGGAGCACTGCTTTTCTGTGGTGAGATTCTGCCTTCCAGGGGCGGCGCATCAGGGGGAATTTGCCCCCTCCGTGAAGTGGAAATACCCCCCTGTAGAAGTGTACCCCCTGTAATATGAATTTCCTCAAATGGATATAAAATTACTGCATTCGGTGCATATCACCGAGTTGAGCCTGGAGGTATATGGCGCCTGTCAGTCTAGTCTAGTCTATTTAATACCCTCCCAAAAACAAAGAAAGGCAAGTACACAGCACACAGCAGTCACAGAGGCACATAAAGAATGCACTTGAGCTGCAAATGCGCTAGCAAACTAAGGCTCCAACTGGCGCCTTTCCTCCGAACAAGTCGGCGGGACTGCTCAAACGCGTTACTCTAAGCCCAGATTTTGCTCGCTTAGTTTTTCTTGATATTTCGTGAGCCGTATCTTCGTTGCAGAATTGACCGTAGCTCGAGAACGCGACATTGTAATGGCCTCAAACGTTTACATCTTCGAAAGCATGCAAGCATTTTAACATTTTTATGTCATAACTCCTCAAAGTTCCATCGTTAATATTTACGGTAAGTCTACCTTCTGGCCATACCAGGTATATTGGGTCCTATCTCAGTGTGTTCCAAAGCGGTATCACCACGCTTATTATCAGTGATGCGCCTCTCGAAGAGCTGAGAAGTTCAATGGTTGTGACTTGAGAGACACACGATCACATTTTTGTTTCGCTACGTGCACAACGGCGCTATCTCAACAACATGTCACAGAACAGGTCTCAAACTTTCATAACTTCAATAATATGCCATTATCTAACGCATGTCAACGCCATAGCTCCTCAAAGTAAATTTATCAAACCTTTCGCAAGTGTCTGAACTTGACGAAAAAGTGCATAGAAATGTAGTATTTAACTGTTTCCATTCCCTGTAGCCTTTTGAATGAAAACACGTGAAGTACCTACTACTTAAAGCATTTATATCTGATATATTTTCCTGTTGTAAATGATATTTCGTTTTCGTTATGTTGCTATATGTGCAACGCTGGTGCACTTCCGCTGTTCCTAATGGCCGTGCGAAGGACCAACCAGCAGCTAAAGGGGGGTGGGGGGGCGCTTCTGGAAAATCGCCCTTGTGGGCTATAGTATACGCAAGTCGCAACGGGATTCCCCCAAACCGAGCTCACAGGGCTAGCCAGGCCCCGGAATTTAGCCGGATTGAGGGGGGGGCACTCCGAAGAACCTAGTCTAGTCTAGTCTAGTTAATACTCTCCCAAATACAAAGAAAGACAAGTACACAGCAGTCACAGAGGCACATAAAGAATGCACTTGAGCTGCAAATGCGCTAGCGAATTCGCTCCAGAAGGCCAATTAAGGCTCCAACTGGCGCCTTTCCTCCGAACAAGTCGGCGGGGCTGAGTACCATGATACTCCAATGAGTTTAGACCCTAGAATTGGGCGAAATCGCTTAATAATACTAGTGCAGCAGAGCTGAATTTAATGCGTATAAGGAGCATAAATCGATTGATTTATATATAAGGAGAGATTTTCGTGAATTTGACACATGACCAAACCATTCATGGCACGTTGGTTTCGCGTATACGTTCTACGATGGTTGTGGCATGTTATACTTTGCGCTGCGAGTAAAAGCCGGAAAAGCCCAGAACTGCCGCTTTGCGGAAGGGGGGTCACTTTTCGTAAAAGCGGGAATTCTGGGCTTTTCTAGTGTTTTCGGCACAGGACTAACCGGCCGTCAAAGGGGGCCACAATTCGCAATAGCGGTAACTTTTTTCGGCTCTTATATGCAGCTAAAACATGTCGCAGCCACCCTATAAGACACATGCGCGATCCCCATATGCCATGCATGGTGTGGTCCTATGCCGAAAATCCACGAAAAATTATCCGATGGATACACATATTTAAATTTCAAGGCTCCTTTCACTCAGAACATTCAGCTCTGCTGCACTCGGGATTTCAATTTTTGCGCTCCTGCACTGGGCGCTGGGAAATTTTCAAGAGTGACACCCCTTTATTTGCCAGTAAGTTTGATGGCTATGTCCAATATCATTTCTACCGTCGAAAGTATCCACCCGAGGCAAATGCAAGAACGCCATAACAGCAACCCGATTCTGCTTATAGTTCGCACAGCTCGCTGTCCATGAGGAGTTCATATGCACAAAAACGAAAACAGAAACGTTGAAGACGCCCATTTCGTGAGCAGCATGGGCATTCCCTGCTTTTCTGTTCAAATTTCTGTGGCATTGGCCTTGTTACTTGTGATTGAAATCGTTTACAATAAGGAAAGCGGTGCACACTTGCTTCTTCCTGTCACTATACCTTTTTGCGCCCTTCGCGCTCCAGTGCTTCGAAGCGCGCCAACAGGGGGTCTGCTGACCGCCCCGGTGGAGGTTCCACGTAGGAATCGTAATCTTCAGCCACGAACGCACTTCCTTCTCCGCCGCCGCCTTGAGCAGCTGCGCTCGCCGCAGCACGGCGCACAATTGCGTCCACTTCGGCGATTTTCGCCTTGAGCACTTCGGCGCTCCTTCGCGATGACGACAGCCTTCCATTGGCTTGCTCCATTTCGGCTTCCAAAGCGGGCACGCGGGCGAGCAGAGCGTTCTTGGCTTCGAGGTTCTTGCGAGCGCCGTCGTCGTCGTTGGCCTCCAGGCACTCTTTCGCCGAAGCATACAAACGATCTGCGTCGTCGTTGGTCGCGCGCAGTCGCGCAGCCAGGCCATCGGCGGAGGTATGGGCTGCTTCCTCGGCTGCTAGCGCTTCTTCGAGCAAGCTCGCGAGCCGCTGCGCCTGATTGAAGTGCACACGGTACATGAAACAATATGTTACACACACACGCCATGAGAGATGTGGATTAAAAGAGGGACGAGGACATGGAGATTGAGGCGCCGAGGGAATGAGGGCTGGATAAAACCAGGCCAGATGAAGAAATCGAGAGCTAAAAAGACTCGCTTTTCAGGATATCTGCGAGAAATGCGTTACGTTTTGAGTGCAATACTAGCTCATAGCCACTACAACTCTTTCTAGCATGTAGTCAGGCCACGCGAAACATCATTGGAGAGTATCTTGCAAATAAAACAAAAAAGAATCTGTTCCTTTCAGTGAGCCTTCACTGCGTAGGAGAGGCGACAGCACTACCAATAATAGTGATTGAAATGGAGATCAGTAAATGGATATCTTTCGATAGATCCTTGCTCACCTCCACAACGAACTCTTTGTCGAGGCCTAGCTTCTTGAGCTCGTTCTCTGCGTCTTGGCGTTCTTTCGCGGCTGCTCCCATAGCGAGGCCACCGAGGAGCCCCAATGGGCCCAACAAGACGCCTCCCACCACAGCGCCACTAAATGCTGGATTTATCCCGCCTGAAAACTTGACGTCTTTCGCCCGGTTTGCGGCAATCTTCCCAAGTCGTCCGAGGGGGTCACTCTCGATTCGAACTCGGTTTCTGGGTCGTGAAAGTTTCAGAGTCGGGGCAATGGCAGAAAATGGAGCCACGGCGTCTAGAAGTGCGAGGAAAAGCACTAAGAGTGGCGCGCGAGCCATACTGGAAACTTCTCAATTGCAGGAGAACTTCTAGCGCTAGGATTCGTATGTGATGACAGTCTTGACCTTCGGATGGAGTACGTAAAAGGTGCCGGCGGGAGAGAAAAAGAAGCAGCGTGTGGAGGTCTCGAGCTTTCATCTTCTTTCAGAAGCCGCTCAGAAGCCTGCCTCCCAGAATGCCCAAAAAAATGTGACACGAAATTACAGGGGGATAATGCCTTCTTTTCACCGAAGGGATAGATGATAGATAGACGAATGTTTGTTTTGAGGTTTTAGGCGCGGCCCTGCGCCTTGCAGCAGAAACGGACCGCTCCCATGCACAACCTTAAATTTTTTTTAAAAGACATGGCCTCCCAGGTAAGCCACTTCGTTTTGTCTTATTGGCGATACCTAATTATAACGAGACGTCTAGTCTAGTCTAGTAAGTCCATGAATCCTATCTATATACTACAATTTGGGTTTCCATTCTATAGGACCAGTGATTTCTCACTTGACCACCTTCCTTTCTTCCCCTTGAGAATCAACTGGAGTTGGCTATACCGAATGAGTTCACCATTTCTCAGTCCTTCCCGTCGTTTAACCATGAACTGTGTTTGCTTGTGCGATACATTTAACCGCGTACAATTTCCTTATCATGTATCAGACTGGATGCCCAAGATCTACTATCGATTAAATCAATTTTTATTTCCACTTAGGGCACACATTCAATGAATCAGCCAATCAATCACAAATTAAGTTCATTTGTGTTGCTCATATAATATAAAAGTCGATGCTGCTGCGTCTGTACATTCCTTTACATCTTCGTGGATCTGCGGTATTTGGTCACCCCACGTACGGCGCCCCTCCTTGGGTTTCCGCGAGTCCGAAGCGCACATATGCGATGCGTAGGCGAAACTCCGTTCTATCTTCGCCAACGGATTCGTTCGGCTCACACGAAGAATCTAGGTAGCTCAGTGCGAACCCCATCTGAACCATTTTGCTGGGGTCGAGAGGAGTCTCGTCATCTCGGCCGAGGCGCCCCCCATAACTCGGCTTGAAATCGCACAAAGGCAAATTGATGCTCTCTTCTTGACCAGCACTGGTTTTAAAATCGTGAAAGTACGTTGGTGACTTAGCAAATGGACCACCGATTGTACCATCGCTCAACGAAGCTTTGTACTCTTTGCCATCCCCTTCAACCCGAATCAACATTGAAACAGCTCCAGAAGGTATCTTCACCGGTTTCGCATCTGGATTGGTGCGGCATGTAGCGAAGCCGCCACCATTTCTGTCAACCACACCGGAGAATACCAAACTGTCGTCTGGCATCGACTTAATACTGCTTTCACTCCTTCCGCCCATCACATTGTCGTTCACAATATAGAAATGGTATCCTCCAAGGCATTCAATAGAATTAGCTTTTGAATTAGACAGCATGAATGGTAGACGAATGGCAGCAGAGACGCCGGAAATAGCTTGCCCCATTCCAACTTAAAGTGTCAGTGTCAATAGATCCGAACTGGTTGATTGATTGATATCATAGAAGTAATAACCTGAGACCGTTTCCGACTCACTATGATGAGCACTCGCAGAAAAAGTTAAAACACGATACTTTTCGTATGTTGACAAGTCAATAAGCAGTGACAGTACACGACTTGTCAACTTCGTTAGGGCATAGTTATCATGGTTGTGCCACCTCGGAAGCCGAAGCCCTTCCTGGAATGGTTTCCCCGAGTGCAGTGTGGGCACCCTGCGATGACATCCCAGCGCTTATTTTTTGTCGGGAAGCACTGTCTTCTTGCTACGTTGCAGTTCGCATGCCTTTTGTATACTGCCATCTCAACACAAACATTTGATTCTTCGTTGGGATCTTCTCAATTCTTCGGACACCTTGGCCCTGGAGGTTTCTTAGTTTGGATGGGATGCTTGGAACTCTCGACTTTAAAAAATTCCTCAAATGAAATGAGCAGTGATGAGATTCAACTTTTGGAAGGGAAAGCAGCCATGGTAGGATCTACAACCTACATCGTTGCAAATACATTTCACATCTGGGACAGCACGCGCGGTTTCGACTTGCATTTTGGGAGTCGCGAGCAAGAGGTACTTGATAATTATTGAACCAAGCTACAACGCGTCTTAATTTCGTTCCATGTCTTTTGCTGTTGTGGTGTTATGTAAATTGGGTCGGTCTAAGCACATAACGATAATGCTCGTTATCTTCGTTTGCGGCGCTTTGGCTTTTCGTCTTGCCAAAGGCCCCTATGCGAGAGAGCAGCTGCCCATGGTTGTATTTGCTGTATCGTTTGGATTTTTCGTCGCTCAACATGGGCAACCGAACATGATCGGTATGTTGCGTTCAACGTCGTTATTGTTATTGGTGTTGTTCGTTGACGAAAAGTCCTCCAATCCGTTTCTTATAGGGTATTACATGCACTATGGATGTTGCGCCTTCTTGCTGCTTCATGCAGTGGCTAGAGTTTTTGGATATCGCCTTTCGGCAGCTGGGTTCATCTTAATTGCTGGGTATCTCTTCTTTTACGGGCAGAGTGGAATTGTGATGTACCTCAATGAACAAACTACTAACCCTACAGCAGTCCTGCTCGGGTCAACCGCATTTGCAATGATTTGGCTTGTTATATACACGCTGTTTTTTCCTCAGAACTTACAAGTTCCGCCACCGTCACCGCTGCTCCCAACACGGGAATCTCAAGGCGACGATGAAGCAGCTGGCCTCATGTCATACATCAAGATGGGGAACGGCCCTGCTGTGGCTGATTCCTCTCCTGAAGTCAGCTGCTAATTTTAAGATTCTTGCTTCTTAAAAAGGATTTTATCTCTGGTCTAACTGCCCAGTCTTGTCATTTGTGGCCTGTGCCTATGGGCGCTCCAGGACACGGGGGAAATTAAAAAAATCATAAATATCTGCTTGGTTGTGCCGTAAATGCGAGATATGCTGCGCGTGTCGCATTCATTTTTATGAAGATTTTGGTTAGAAGGAAGAGATGTACCCTGTATAGTTCACGCAATATAGAACATTGGAGGCTTTGACGGATGACTGAAATCTCAAAATGCCTTTGAAATTTGAGACAGGCCCCGAAGGGCCGAAATTAGAGAGCTATCAGGTAGGGACGATGGAAAAGCTAAGCAGTACAAACTAAACCTATGAAGCTAATCAGGCGCACACGCCCGAGTGGCCACGGAAATGATGGTAGCGGTCCAAAGCGGCACTAGCACGCTCCTCCGTGCTCTGGGAGTGTAGCTCATGAGGAGTGTTTACGCCCGCAAAGGAGGGGACTACAACGAAGTCCCTTAGGCGATCCAGAAAAAGAGTCGCCCATCCCCGAGCAATTGCGTGGCCCTATTTGTAATTTCAGTAACGAATTCACGGAATGGTCTTACCACAAGAACCAAATTTGATCGGCACTGAAGTGCGATGCTGCAGTACGAACAATGAAGAGATTCTTATGGTGAGGTCAGTCCACGAATTTCTTACTATGAGTACGGAGCTCACACTGATAGTGAGATGTCAGAACCGTGTGGGAGCCTCTATTGTGTGTGCACTTCGCATTTTCCACATTCCACATTCCACGTTCCCACGTTCACACTAGTGGGGGGGAATTCCCAAACCAGGAATTCCCGAGGTCGGGAATCGATGGGAATTCCCTGGGAATTCCCTTTTCTAAAATGGCGTTTTCTGGGAATTCCTCGGAATTCCAATACAGGGAAGGTATATTGGCTTTACAGGGGGTATTTCTATTTGCAGGGGGGTATTTTTATTTACAGGGAGGTGACTCTTCATTGCGCCACTAAAATATCCTTATTTACGGCTTCAAAACCAGAAGAGAACGGGTGCTGGAAGCGGCCATTCGGGGCCGGTATGAAGATTATAGGAGAGTGGGGTTTTCCTTTCTGTATTGCCATATTTCGCACACGCCACTGATGTCTAGGTGTAAAATCTAGTGGTGGACCTCAATTCCCCGCGTGGGGGAGTCCTCTCTTGAGCTCCTCCGACGGGCTTGGATTCCCAGAACTACCGGGAATTCCCGGGAATCCATGGGAATTCCCGGGAATTTTGGTAATTCCCAAGGCCACTTAACAAAACCGGGAATTCCCCTCCACTAGTTCACACCCTCCAAATCTTTAGGTACTACATTAGAACGGCTCTTGCATCGTGAATTCGGAATCTGCTGTCCGCGTGGCTGTTGGCTGTTTGTAGTTTGAGGGAAAAAGAGATTAGAGGGTTCAACCATCAAAGGCAACGGAGAAGTTCAAAGCGAGCCTTGAGTATAACATCATTCAGTATTTACAACAACATAATTTTGTAGTGGTTGAAGGCAGCTAAAAGACCATCCTTACTTTATACGTCGAGCACAGAAGAAGTCAAGTAGTTTCAAATGTCGTTTTGGAGTGCGCCTCCCCAGACGCCGCCGGCACCGGTTCGGCTAGCCATGACCCTGGCCTACTTGTACAGCCTTTACTTGGGCACGCAGTGTTTGGTGTTTCCTCAAGCTTCTGCTGAGGCGATTGAGGCCGCTGCTTCGAACGCCGAGAGAAGCGTTCTCGTGCTAACAGGAGTGTACGCACTTGACGCTTTCCTCGCTGCTTGCCCTTTACACTGGTAATGAAGTTGCGTGATAGTGTGCTCTGGTACCCATGGTCTAGCTTTGTGTCCTGACTATTGGGGAAGGAAGGAGGGGATGCCTTTTATAGTTTAATTGTTGTATGTGCTACAATATGATCAAACGAGCTCCGTGGAGACTACTAGTGCCACACTTTTCTTTAAAATCACTGTCTTTCAACCATCATCTGCAATGACGCACTTCATGACGCACGCACGTCCTTCAGGTGCTGCATGCGGTCCATTCCGCCGAAAAATGTGGTGCAGCACCACGTGCCCTTTGTCATTGGGATGATGCCATCGTGTTGGCTTGCGCTCCGCCACTCAGCGGGCTTCCACGTAAGAGTGTTTTTTTGGAACAGGCTCATTCCAAAGTAAACAGAAGGCCTAGCATATCCATATGCAATTAAAGATGATGCGTTAAGCCGTTCTTTCTCTTCGCCCATTTTGAAGTGTCCAATCTGCTGCCTTTCACACGCTTTGACTGGCTAGAACCCTTCGTTGCACCGTTGCTACTGCTGTGGTTTACATGCTGTTCTTCGTAGGCTGGTTTACAGGAAGCACCGTCCGCGATTGTGTACATGGCGGCAGGCTGCTTGACCTCCGGCAACGAAGCTCTATGGGTGTCGAGCTCGTTCTTTCCTTTGAAGTGGCTGGACTCCAAGGTTGAAAATCCTAGTAGTATATGCTGATAGGAAGCTGATTCGTTTTTCCTTGTTCATGCGCTACGCACCTTTTTCTACGCATGCTGCCTAAATCATCATTCTCAAATAGAGGGATTTCGCGTGCTAGTTTCTTAGCGCAAGCACTTGTGCTTGCTACATGCTAAGACTATGTCCCTTCTCTCTGTTTTATCATATGCCCCTCTCTCTCTCTCTCTCTTTCCCTGATGAAACAACAAGGCCTACCGCGTGGGTCAGAAAGTGTTTGCTCTCACGGCCCTGTCGCAATTTCTCGTGCTCGGCGGCTACGGCGCTATCAGGTACGAATTAGCGTATACATCCGATTCGTGTGTTTCTTGCTTTGTGCTGCATTTGTGTCAATCTATATGAGTACATAACCCTAGCGCAAAGCGCGCGAAACTTGCAAGCACACGCGTATAGATGGCTGTTCTTTTTAGCTGCTATGATAGGAGTTGTTGTTGGCAGGAAGATTTACTTGCTGCTGCACCTACCACACATTTCAATTCGTCGTCACACTTGCCATCACAACCACCATAATCACTTCTTTTGCTGCTCCTAATTTCACCTACTACTTGTATGTATGCATAGAACACTGGTGGACTTTGCGCCGCTGATCTACGCCAACGGTGAAGGCACTTTCGTGCGCGCGTGCATGGTGTCCCCCTGCGCTGCCTTCGTGGTGGTGGTGCCCTTCGTGCAGGTGCTGATTGACCTTTCTATCTTTTCAATTGGTCGTGGTTGCTGCAGCCGGTCTCTTCGAAAGCTCTGCTCCTAGTACAGAATGCAGACAATATCAATCAAGATCTCAGCAAAAAAACGAGGAACAATGGCCACAACACTGAACTAGCGTGTTTTTCCTGTTCATGTATTTGGTTTCGAATGATGCACCCACCCCTTTCGCTTCTTCTCTCCCCTTTTTTAGATCCCCCTCCTGAGGGGAGCGTTTGCGCGGCTCAAAGACGCCATCAACGGCCAGGTAAGGGTGGGTGGGTGTTCAGTTGGGATTGCATGTTTGAAGTCGTGCAGGGTTTTCTTATCATCTCACCCTTACTGTTCATCTTCGTGCTTTTTATGATGAGATGGCAGCCTTTTAACAATTGAGCACTTCCCATTCTCCTTGTAGTATTCGTACTCGTTATCTCTATAATATGTGCCCCCATGTTGCTATGGTTGAGCCTTGTGCCTCACTCCTTTATTAAACCGATCTCCCATCTCCACTAGGACCGCCCTCCTGGCCGATCAGCATCCAGCGATCAGCTCCATCCTCCGCCCGCTTACAGAGGCACCAAATTCCCGACGGGACCCAACGGCAGCAGCACTGTGCGCAAGAAAGCGCTTTAACGGAAAGATCAAATACATTCAGCGACCCTCCTCTGTAATGGACTTAAGTCGTCACGACACAAAAAAACACCACCATGGGCTTGAGAAATTTGCGCAAAACATCGCCATGCGCCTATGGCGTGTCTCGTTTGGCTAAAAATACATAGAGATTATCGTCAAGATGTAGCGCTGATGATATGTAGATGTTTTTTACAGTCTGATTAAGGTAAAGCATTCAGCCAGGTGCCTGCAGGGAACCTCGCCACGTCCTGCGATGAGCATGCTTCTATGCGCCCGTGCGCTACCTGCGGACCGATTTCACCGCAGTATCGAGCGACAATATCTCTGAAGGAAGTCTTCTGAAAGGTGCGCTACATTTTAGGCGTATTTGAACGCGTCTTGGTTCTGTATTTTGCGATTGTGAGTCACAAGCTTCTGCGCACCCTCTCAGACAAACACGCCCCAGCTGGCTATACGAGCCCAGATCGTCGCCCTAGCGACCTCAACTGTATTCTAAAGTGACTTTAATACTATATCAATTAAACAAAATTCTTTGACTGATTTTTCGTCCAGATCATGCGCTGCAGATTTGCATACTGCGACCCCGGGAACAGTGGCGCAATGTTCTTTGCGTGACTGTAGGGTGCGTAGCCGCATTACTTTGCCAACAGAATGGCGCTCCTGACATTAGTTAGATGTTGGTTGACCATTGTGAAGGTATGTACAATTTTTTGGGCCTGACTGAAGACGTTACGGTACGCCTAGGATGGACTTACTGCGTGACAGTGGGGACACCTCCAGAGAAGAGTGCCGATCGCCCACCAGTGCCCGCCGCTTTGCAAACATTAAAACGCACCCAATGAGCCCAAATGCGCGCCTATTTCTTCAACGTGATTACTATGAATGATCTTGCGGCTTTAAGGGCATTGCCTCCACTGTCTAGTGCTTAAGTTGGCCATGGGCTGTATTTGTTGGCATTTCACCTGATTTTGGACGCGTTTTTTTAGTTTTTGAAGGACTACTTCTTTAGGGCACGAACGCGCCCGCCCGAGTGGAATACATAGACTTTATCTAGACCCGCTGAACAAAAAATTCGTGACCTTAAATCGAATAATTCGAAATTTTTTATAATTAAAGATGCTTCGGAATTTTCCTCTAGTGGTGAGTTTTTTTAGTGGTGCATTGGTATATAAAGATTTTCGAATTAATCGATTTAAGGTCACGAATTGCGCAAATTGCTCAAGCCCATGGTGTTGATTTTTTGTGTCGTGACGACTTAAATCCATTACAGAGGAGGGTCGCTGAATTTATTTGATCTTTCCGTTAAGAAGCGAGTGAAGGAAGGCAGTGACCACACAAGGGCTACACTGGGGCATTCCGCAGGTGTCTGCGTGAATGTGTGTGCATGAGCGAGAGAGAGAGAGATAGAGAAAAAGAAAGAAGAAATAAAGGTACTTGAGCTGCTCTGTAGCGCCAATATTTCCAAAAGCCTTCATGCCCCTAGCAGCCCAGCAGAAGAGAGCACAGTTTTTCAAGTGAAGAGGCCAGGTTTAGGTCTACAACCGCGCGGCGAATGAATTGCTACTTATCTTATGAAGGACAGAGCCATAGAGTTGTCATAGGGGGCTATGTGATACATATGCGAAGCCCCCGTCTACATTCTAGGATATGTTTTACGCCGTAAATTACGTGTAAATTACGCGGGGAAGTAATTTTCAACAATTAGACGTAAATCACGTCACAAAAACCCGCCCATACATTAGTGACGTCACCGTATTATCTCCCTACATCCTCCGGGTATAACTCATCAGCACAACCACTGTTCGCAGGCTCTTTAGAACGGCATCCATGACGACAAGGCGCACCACTTCCCTCTAGGCAGTATGCAGAGACCACGCCCAGTGCACAGGCAGAAAGGCAGTGAGCTAGTCAAGTACCGTAAGAAGTAGGGAAGTCAGTTGAGAAGTGCATAGCACTACTACCAAAAAAACGCCAAGGACGTATCCTTTAAACGACTTCTACCGCGGGTATAGCACACGTAAATTACGCGTGATGTGAAGTATGATTTTAGCTCGAGGCGCGTAAATTATTCGTATACGTGAACCGCACCCTTACATCGCGTGGGAATTCCGCGGAAACGGGAATCGCAACACTTGAGTTAACCCCTTGCCCTTGAACCTTGGAGATTGCGCAGATTCCTCAGATTACTAGAGGCCTTGAAGTACAGAAATGATACCCCCCCCCCCTCTCTAAGAACCCCCATTCCCCCATTCCGATTCCCGCATGAGCAGCGCCAATCGCATCAGGGATGCGAACTCGAACTCGAACTAATACAAACCCAGATGACACAGAAGCCAATGCTGCGGGCAGAAGTGTACGCGCGTGCGTTGCGCGCAAGTCAAAATCGTAAAGAGGATAGTGTGTAGAGGGCAGGAAG
>Ga0307930_1002624_pt1 | contig 13609 bp, 10 predicted proteins | sample OrgLakmetageno46_FD_203161 | JGI IMG/M metagenome (GOLD analysis project Ga0307930, IMG submission 203161) | Saline water microbial communities from Organic Lake, Antarctica - #46 | ecosystem: Environmental > Aquatic > Non-marine Saline and Alkaline > Saline | place: Antarctica: Organic Lake... | reverse complement strand
CAGTATGTGGATATATACGTGTATATACGTATATACGTGTATATACCGTAGGTCATTTTTCCATATATACGGTTTGAGCCATCCCTACCCATGACCCATGACCCATGACCCACATGCACATGCACAAGACACGTGACACCTGACCTGACGACACCAGACCCGCGACAAGCAACAACTGGCCCTTGGATGGGAGGTGAACACGAGTCACATCGAAGATAGGATTAAGGGGTTTCTTGATAACTCGAAGTCATGGATCTGACTGAGCGTTCATTTCGCAACGCACGCGCGTACACTTCTGCCCGCAGCATTGGCCTCTGAGTCATTCGGGTTTGTGTTAGTTCGAGTTCGTGTTTCAGTCCATGTGAATGTACGAACAGGCGAACTGGCCCTGGGAGGGGAAGGGGAAGGGGGAAGGGCCTTCCCTTGATTGAGCACCAAACGTTAAATCGGTTGCTGTTAATGTTAATTTTACGGCATACGGCAGAATGGCAGAATCGGCATCGGATATCATGTACCACAAGCCACAGGCCTCGTGTGCGCCTGATTTCATAACCCTAACTGTGACGTCGCGTTCCTCATTCTATTTTATCGTTTTGTGGATTTGCCTTCTGTTCTTCTGCTGAATTTAAATAAACTCGATTTTTTTTCCTGATATATGCCACGACCTCTCAGAATTCAAAAAAAAAAGTAGACACGGCCCAATTTTTTTCAGGGATATAAAAACATAACCCAATATCGATATAGAATTCGCTCAGAGCGCCCTTCATTTTTCACTGCCCTGGGCTCATCAAAAGGAAGTAACTCGGCAAAGCACCCAACAGGGCATCGTCAGAACCCTCGAGTGCGTTCCCATTCGCCGCCACCACCAGCTCTGGCGAGGTCTCCACTTGTTGAGAAAGCGCATGCTTGCCGTCGCTCCGTGCGCCTGCCATTTCCTGGGAGGGGCGTCGGCGGCCGCTGCTGTTACTTGACTTGCGCCCACCACTGCTGCTGCTGCCAGTTCGGGCAGCGTCTGCTCTGGCCTCGTGGGAGGATGGTCTTGGAGCACGGCGCAAAGCGCGCCGGGTTCCAGTGAGCACGTTGCGCTGGGTCATGTGGCTCACGTCCAAGAGGTAAGAAGTGCCTCCCATTTCAGCCAGGTGAGCAGTACCGCTGCCACTGCTGCTGCCACTGCTGCTCGAGCCCTCCCTTCCGCTCTCCGCCCGCCGCGCCAGCGAAGAAGACGAACCCTTGAGCCGCTGGTATAGACCTTCGAGCACGGTAGCGACTTCGGATGGCAGCGGGCGCCAACCTTGGTCCAGACGCACTTCCCACCCGCGCGGAACTCGTTTTTCTTTCAACAACCGAGCCTCTCTCTTGCTTGCCGCTGCTGCTGCTGCTGCTGCTGCCGCCGCTGCTGCCTCTGCAGATGCCGCCTCAGCATTAGCACTAGTACTAGCACCAGAGGCAGCGTCGCCCTTGGTGGCTTTCTGCTGCTCTGCTGCCTGCCGCCTCGCCTGCGCTGCAACTTTAAGAATCTCAACACGCTCCGGCGTGTGCACCTGGAGGGCAAATTTGCCGCGGTGCCCAATGGGATACACATCCACGTACTCGGCGGTTGCAACCCTCGGAGGCGCCGCCGCGCCAAGGCCTGCGCTCACAGGAGGAGGAGGAGGAGGAGGAGGGGGGTTGGCAGAGACGGCTACTCCGTTGACACGCTCGGCTTCCGCAGCTGGCGGCCCAGACGACGGCGATGGCGCTAGGGGTGGCAAGGGCGAGTTTGCCGGCCACTTGACAAGGGCATGCAGCGGCGGCATCGCCACGCGTGGAGGCCCCTCTTGGTTACCACTACCAACACTGTCGTCGTCGTTGTTGATCTCGTGAAGCCCGCCCTCTTGGTCGGTGTACGCGAGGAGCATGCCTACGCTGCCAGGGCCGCCGTCCTGGTCGCCGTAGCTCCACCAATGGGACCGCTCTACGCGCAGCATCCTTTCGCCCGGTTCGATGGCAGCGGCACACGTTGCTGCAGTGACCAGCAGCTCTTTTTCTTCTTTCGCTTCTCTAGCTGTGTTAGCGGGGGATGTTGCACTTTGCTGAAGATTGCTTTTATTACCATCTTCGTGAGTCTTTGGGGCTTCTTTGGCTCCTGCTTTTGCGGTAGCGTCCTCTGCAGTTCCGCTTCCTTCAGCAGATGTGCTCGCAGTTGTTGGAGCAGCAGTTGCTAGTGCCTCAGCAGATGAATTACCTCCCGTCGTGGTAGCAGAAGTTGCTGCTTCGGCAGGACTTTCATCTTCAGGGACAATGAGTTCAAGGTCTTGGTAGTGGCAGTCTGCTTCCAAGCCAGTCACGTCCCACTGCACCCGCAACGGTGGCACTTGCAAGCTTGCGCCTAGGCCACTGCTGGCACCTCCACCTGCAGCGCCAGTAGCACCACCACCGACAGCATAGTCTGCAGCAGCTGTGGCCTCAGGGTTGCTATCATCTAACGCCATGGCTGCAGTAGCACCCTCGCTGTCTTCTGCGCCTCCGCTGGCGCCACCACCACCACTCGTACGAGAGGTGGAAGCTCCGCTTGCGCCTCGGTTGGGGTCGAGCAACACCTCTTCCGACGCCAGGGGCGACACTGGGCGTTGGTGGTTGAAGGCCAAGAGCCGCACAATGGTGCCTGACTGAAAGCGCGGGTGGTACGCGTGGCCCGAGGTTGGTTCGAACGTGTACCGCAAACCTACGCGCGCGCCATTGGGGGTCGGGTGGCACTCGGTAGAGGTGGCAGTGCTACTGCTGCTGGAAGTTTGGCCTAAAAGGTAGGCTGCTAAGCCAGCGGACACTCCAGCCGAAGAAGCATCCTGAGAAGAAGACCCAGCAGCAGCACTACTTCCTTCAGCGGCATCGCCAGCAGAGTTGCTTGGTTGATTAGGCTGCTGCTGAGGCAACAAGAAAAACTTTTTGTCCTGCAAGCGGTACTGCCGCACGTCGCCGTCGTCGTAGCACACGGTGTGCTTGTCTTCGTCCGGGTCGTAGTCCGATATGCGCCCCGGAAAATGCCGGTTCCCCGCCCACTTGACGCGGACCCGTTTTCCGACGAGCCCTTCAGGAGTGATCTTGGCACCGCCTTCCACTTGGATCCCACCTTGGCTTTCGTCACCACCACCTTCTCCACCTGCGCTTCCGCCTGCGGCGTTGGTGAGCACAGCAGCAGAGGGCAGCCTCGCGCGGCCGCCGCTGGCCACCAAGGCAGCGAACAAATCGTCGTCGTCGTTGGCGCCGAACATCCGGAGCGCGCTTCCTCCTCCGCGATGGGCGGGCGCAGTGTACATGGCATACGCCACGCCTTCGTCCGTGGCAGCGCTGTTGAGGGGCACCGTGGGGCGACCTTCGGCGAGGTCCTGGTCATAGCAAAACGCGGCAGCAGTAGCGCAAATGAAGAGAAGCGAAAAAGAATGAGTAAAATGAAACGCCTTTTAATAAATGAGACATGGTGCGTTGATATGGCTGATGGCGCTATAAGTTGAAGTACAGATCTACTTCTTAACCCTAATACTCTAAGTATTAATAAAAACATCTATGTTGCTCCTGTCACCACCACGCTTAAAGCAGCTAGAATCTCGTACCTGCACGGCCTGCTCCACGGCGGCGTAGGCTATTTCGTCTTCTGGAAACGGCAGCAGCGTAAACACCGTGCCGTTGTAGCCGCTGCACGCGAGCCGCACCGGTGTAGTCTCGTACAGAGGCTGGGCGACGGTGTAAGGGGAGTGCGCGTGGACGCTGAACGTGGCCACCTGCACATGTGCGCAACATTAGGGGGATGAAAAACACGAAAAACATCATAAGCACATGATTCTAATCAATGATCGAACGAGGTCGCAACTGGTTGCGACATAGCCGAAACGAAGAAACAAAAAAGAAAGGGTAATGATGCAACACTTACTCGTCGACGCAAGTCCACTAGCACGTCAATTGTTTTTCCTTCTAAGCCCGGAAGCTTTTGAAGCTTGTCGTTGGTGGAAGTAATGCCCACGCGCCCGCGGTGCGCCAAGTAATCGGGATAACGCCTCCACGCGAGCACAGAAGAAGAAGAAGAAACAGCGTCTGCAGAAGTACTGTCCATCTCTGCTGCTGTCATTGAGTCTGGATCGCTGCTGCCTCCTCGTCGAAGCGCGTCACTGCGAGGCGACGTGCGGCCACCACCACCGCCGCTACTGCTGTCGCCATAATCACCGCCGCTGCGCCCCAGGGACGGCGAAGGCGGTGAAGCTGCTCCCGAATAACGCCCCGCGGGGGACGCGGGGTCTGCGGCATGGGGCGGTGGGGTGGCCGACACCACGCCCAGAGACCAGCTCGAGTTGCCCGACACCCGCACGCGCCACCGCATGGTGTGCACCGCCACCGCCGAGACAACCGGAGGAGGACTCGAAACACTGCTGCTGCTGCTGCTGCTGTTGCTTTTGTCTTCCTTCTTGGATGCAGCAGTAGCAGCACCAGCACTAGCAGCGGCAGCAGCGGTGGCAGGAGGAGGAGCGGCGGAGGCAGGCGGTTGGGGCGCCGAGCTCAGGAGCAGAATGGGCCCCATGGGCGCGTGGGCGGTGCGGTTCCCGTTGGTGAACCGAAACTTGGCGGCGCGGCCCTGGGCCAGGTCGAAGCCACACTCGCCGGGCGCAAAGGTGTACACCTCGCCGCTTTCGGCATCGCCCTTGGACTCGCCAACCGACGAGGACGGCCCAGAAGAGGAAGACGAAGAGGCCATGGCGGCTCGAGCAGCGGCGTATTCGGAAATGGAAGCATAGCCCCCCATGGCAGCAGCACTCCGAGCAGCCGCCGCGCTAGGCGACGAGGAAGAATCACCGTATTGAGCCTGCCGCAACAGCGACGCAGCGGCGGTGCGGGCTCGTCGGCTGCTGAGTTCACCTCCTGCACTTCGACTGCTGGTCCCGCTGTCCTCGTGGTCTCCCAGCATGGCAGCATGTTGCGCAGCCAGGGCTGCTTCCAGGGCTGCGCCGCGGCTGCTCCGGCTGGTCGGGGGGCGAGGCAAAGCGACCCAAGCGTCGCGGCCAGTGAGCCCACTGCCTGCAGAAGATGAGGACGACGAGGGAAAGGGCAGCTCCAGGTCTGGGTCCCCCAATTCAGGCTCGCCGTTACCGTCCTCCACGCCTTCGTCCTCGTGCGACCGGCCGAACGGGTGCGCAAAACCCTCGAGCCCTCGCCGCCGCATGTACGCGCGCGCTGCGTCTCTCGCAATGCCGCGCTCGCTGCCGCCCGGTCGGTCGTCGTCACCACCCATGGAAGCCGGCCGCACGGGCCGCGGCGGCAGCGGATCCCCGTGCGAGACCGTGAAAAGCTGAGGCGGCGGAAGCACGCCCGGCGGGACAGTTTGAGCCGACGACGACACGTGCACGTCCGCAGGCAACCCGTTGGCGCCCAACTTGGCCACGAGGCCGTCGGCTTCTTCCCGGCTCAACCCCCTCGCCACCACGCCCCGCGGCAACGAGTTTCCCGACGCGTCCTCCGCGGCTGCCGCTGCACTCGACGACGACCCGTGGTGAATGCCCGCGCGAAACTCGGCGAGAAAGCCTTGCTTCTGGGACCAGCCGCGCTCCGGCCACGTGAAGCCTTCCGCGTGGTCTGGGAGCCCTGGAGCACCCAGCGCATTCGTGACCAATTCTTCGGTCATTTCCAGGAAGATTTCCGAGGGCAGCTCCGCAGCATTGGGCACACTCACGAAAAAAGTAGCTTCAGTAGTTGATGCCGACGCTGCTTCAACTCTGGTAGCTGAAGCAGCGACGGTGGCTGCCTCAGCCGCAGTTCCAGTCGCTTCGCTTGAAGCAGCTTCACTGCTGGCTTTGGGGTCGTCTTCGCTTTCCGAGTTGCCGGCGTCATCATCTTCATAGTCGTCTTCTTCGCCGTCCTCGATATCGGGGCGCTGGCTCAAAGCCACCGCGTAGGCGTCTAGGAGCGCAGACGCAGAGTCAGCGGCGCCCTTGAGAGCTCTCCCGAGGCGCGTAGATTCTGGCACTGCTGCTGCACCGCTGTTAGCGGCCGGATCACTCGGGGCACCTTCGTCGGCCCCTCGCGCTGTGCCGCTATCACCACCATCGTCCTCGTCGCCTTCATCGTCGTCGTCGCCAAAGGCGATGGAGACCCCTTCAGCCGCTTCGAGCGCACTGGGGTGATTCCGGAGCAGCACCAGCGGGTCATTGTCGCGGCTGATGGTGGTGGCGTCACTCGCACTGCTGCTGCTGCTGCTGTCTGCAGTGCTGCTGCGCGGAGTCATCGTCGCGGCGTGCGTGATGAGCCAGCGCATTCCCGTCACACCTAGAGTAAAAGTGGACGCGCTCGCTAGCGACGACGACGCGCTGTCATCGTCTTCGCCACGGCGACGTGCGGCTGCAGCCTCCGAAGCCGTCGCCTCCGCTGTGGTTGAAGCCGTTGCTAGAGCAGCAGCTACAGCAGTTCCAGCACTTCCGGCAGGAGCAATTGCAGTGCCCGCAAGGCCTGAATCGAGAAGGCTCGGAGTTGCTCCGTGGATCGCATCCACGAAGCACTCGGCAGCGCCTGCGAGCATGAGCGCTACCAGCTGCGAAGGGTCGCTGTGCATGGCCACGTTGCACAACGCCCACAACGCTTCGAGAGCAGCGCCGCTGCGGCTGCCACTCCGGCTTAAACCACTATCGCCACCACTGCTGCTGCTGCTGCTCGAGGCAGTTGGCTCTGCCCCTACGGCGGCAGCAGTCGCACCTTCAGCACCATCAGATCGGACGAGAAAAGAGGACACCACGGCAATCAGGTTTGTCAACAAACCCGGGGTGTCGCACACTGCTTGGGCCAGAGGCGCTCCAACAGTCGCCAAATTCGAAACGAGCCACGCTGTTTCTTTGGCGACTTCTTCTTCGCCTGTGGACCCTGTAGACGACGACGATGCATCTCTTTCCGCCTGCAAATTGCCCTCGCCCTCGCCTGCGGCCGCTCCCGCAACAATAGATGCACCCTCTCCGTGAGACGCTCTTGCAGCTTCTGGAGCTGCTGCGACCACCGTAGAACTTGGTGGAGGCTGCTCGACAGGGAGGCCTAGAGACGCGCGCACCGCTGCCGCCATTTCATCGTCTTCGTCGTCGTCCTCGTCGTCGCCAACTCCACCCCCGCTAGAGGAAATAGCGGGCCCCTCTTGCTCTGGTAGCGACACCGCGGTGGTGTTACCGTCACGTGCTGCCCGCCGCGATTCGCGAGACTCTAGTGCAGCGGTGAGAAGGGAGCTAGCGGCTTTCAGGGCGCCTAAACCTACGAGTTCTTCCGCTTGCGTTTCGCTCGCAGCCAGGGCCAGCGACGCCAGCGCTCGCAGAGCTGCGGCCCGGAGACCGGCGCGGTTGTTGTCGTTGTCGTTGTCGCCTGTGGCAGTATTGGCAGCACCGACAGCAGTGGCGGTGCTGGTAACTGCGTCGCCCGCGGAGCGGTCCGTCGAAGAATGGGTCCAGCCTGAATGGGCGTCCAGGTCCAGAATCCTGATCAAGCGATCGGCCAAGCCGCTCGCCAGCACCAGACCCGCACGCGCTGACGCCGAGCCCGGCGCTTCCTCGCCCTCGCCTTCTCTGGAGCCTCCCTCGCTTGATGAGCCACCACCATCAGTACTCTCTGGAGCCGCGTCGTCGCCATCGGATTCCGCCAGGAAAAAGTTCACGGCCCAGCATGCTTCCGTGGCCGCAGCGGTTGAGGCAAGTGGCGTCTCTGGCAAGACTCGCCTATTGCTGTGGCGGTGGCCATCCCCATCCCCGTCGCCTTCTCGATTGCTGCCTCGCTCTTCTTCTAACGCAGAAGCGTGCCGGGTTAACACCAGCAAAAGCCCAGGGAGGAGTCTTTGAGTGCGAGCATGAGGCGGAGTGCCGTCGCTGCTATCACTGCTCCCACTTGCCTCTACGGTGCCCCGGCACAGGTTGCTCGCCAGCCATGCAACCAACCGCTGCAGTTCTGACCCGCTGGTGGTTGCGGTTGCTACTGCTGCTGTTGTAGCAGATGGCACTGCCTCTGCAGATGGTTCAGCTGCCACTTGCGGTGCCATTGGTGGTGCCGATGCTTCCGCAGTTTCCGCTCCGGCTGCTGGTGGCGACTGAGCAGCATTTCGCATGCTCAGTTGGCTTGGTTCTGCTGAAAGAAGAGCTGCCACAGCATCGATGAGGTCGCTAGAGGCTAGAGAAGTCGACCGTGCCCTGACGTCGACACCGCTGAGGTTCGCGAGCGCCCAACAGGCCTGCCGAATTATAGAGAACGGAAGGGACAAAACGTGCAAGAAACGAAGGTGCGAGGTAGGTTGAGGTGCCAAATAGAAGACCTTCTTTGCCTTGGAGTATGCGTTCATTTTTCTAGAGATAGTGCAACACCCGTACCTGACATTGTTCCTCGAGATTGCCCCTGGCTAGGAGGTGCACCAAGGGAGGCAAAGCACCGGCTGCCAAGAGCGCGGCACTAGGCGCTGCCGCGGCCGCTAATTGCGTTACAACCCAAGCTGCCTCGCAGGGAAGTCTACTGTGACCACCAGTAACGGCACTGCGAAGCGCTAGACACGAAACAAGGACAGGCACAGCACCTCTCGCCACAATCTGGGCTAGGGCTGCGTCGTGATCGGGGCCCGGAGCAGGCGGAAGTGCCTGTCATGTAAAACATGTGAAAAATGTACGGTTGTCTAGAAAATGAGAAGGACTCATCTCGGTTAGTCTTGCCTGTATTCTAAACTCCCAGGTACTTCAACGACAGCAATATTTAGCGGCTATAGAGAAAATTGTTCGGTATACCTCGCGCAGAAGATGACAGCACTCGAGAAGCTGGGTAGGAGTGGGCTCTGGGGCAATCAAGCCATCAATTGAGGCGCTAAATTCCCCATGATTCCAATCAAGGTCCATGACCACACGAGAATACCTCTACGCTACCACCGAGCTTCTGCGCAAGTGCCTCAAAGATGCTACAAAAGGGAGCACTATCAGCAGGTGGCAAAATGGCAAAAAATCAATCGCAAGACATCACGGGCAGAGAAAGAGAAAGATTGAGCAAGAACATGAACTCCCTAATATAGTACACGCATTGGACATCTTGGAATCTTCGATATCTTCTGATTCTGGCGAGTGGTTGAGTGGTGTTATCAAAAGGTGCTCTACGGTTCAAGGCTCAATGTTCATGCAATAGAAGCAAACGGCAGCCCTGAATGCCAGGTAGATAACCTCCTTTAGCATACAGCTAGAAGTCGCTGCCTTAATACGTAGCAAATCAAGGATAGTTGTTTAGTTAAAGATTTCGATTCATGATTGTTGATGTTCTCGGCAATACATTAAAGAGGTACGAGCTGCATTTGGGTTGGATTGGTTTTTTTTTTTTTTTTAAGAACGGGGCCTGTGTCAATAATAAGATTCGCAACAGGCACTTTAGCTTCAGGGAATAAACCTCTAACTTCTATTTTCTAGTCGCTACCCTCTTATTTATTATTTACCCGCTAGTCCTACTCTAGGTTAAGATTCACGCACGTAATTACGCAGGAACCACGCGGAAAGTGAAACTTTCGCCAATCGGACGTGATTTCCGTCACGGAAATCGGCTCAGAATAGAGTGACGTAATCATGGAATCTACTCGAAATTTTCAGTAACATTTCGCACATCCATGGTCCATGGCGATGAACACTGCAGCTGAGGGCGCACGTACAAGGCGGGAGGAAAGGGCGCGAAGAGAGAAAGAGAGAATAAAGAGAAAGGCAAGCGCACCACACACGAAACTTGAAGACACGACGATCCCCCACCACCGAAAAGAACACCGATTCCCCCGTATTTGCCGTATACTTGAGGACGATACCGTATATATACCGCACGTGATTCCCACGTAAATACCGCGTAAATACCGCGTGAAGTGAATTTTTAAGACCTCGCGCGTGATTCCCGCGGGTACGTGAATCGCAACCTTGGTCCTACTGTTAGTCTGTTACAGTACTGTTAGCTGTTAGCTGCCCTACCGGGTAAATCCATTACTCATTGCATGCTTCTCTAGTTCTGTGAACTCTCCCTGCGGCCCCGGGTCGTGGTCAATTGCCAATTGCACATCACACGTACATGGAACAGCCCATAACAAATACTGCTATTGAGTACTGATATCGAGCTCGGATTGGGATTGGAATACTGGCAATGGGCAATAGGAACTTTTATCTCCCGGCATGCGCCTCAAAAATGAAAAGAAATATGCATTTTTTGGGCTTATCTTCGTCCTCCTTTAAACGCCATGCAGCTTCGAAGGGCGATGCCAATAGCAGCACTCAACAAGTGTTTTCTTCGAGGCCCTTGGCGTTGTATAAAAACACGGAGCAAATCACGTTGGTCATGCCAAGCAAGTACGTGCTGTTCATTTCCGTGCCGAATAAAAGCATAGAAAGGGTGCCCGTAAGCAGAACGCTCACAGCAGTGGCGTAACCTTTCAGAACCTTTAGAGAACGAAGAAATGATTGCAAAAGACTGAGAAATCTCTTTTCGAGCGTCAGTTATTGCGCAAACAAGAATGAAATTTGAATTGACCGATTCTCTGAACGCATCAAAACAAAAGTCACACTAAAAGCAAGAAGAACAGCAGCAGTTAACTTCCTCTTTACCGAGTCTGCAAATTTGAGGACTGCTGCCACAGCTAACCCGCCCATTGCGCTGTTAGCAATGGCCACCGCAGCTACACCGTTTACATTATGCCACAGACCGCGTTCCTGTTACAATTCAAAAGACGCGGCGACTTCAAAGAAGAATAAAAGGAGTAGTATCGAATGGGAGACCAAGGTCAAACATGTACGCAATGACGCTGAGGCCTAGCACCTACAATGAACTTTACTTTCACTCAAATTTCTTTAGTGATACTCTCCTGCAGTATCAAGCAGGTCAAAATTGGTGGGCACATCAAAAAGGGCCATGCATTCCCGAACCTTGATTTGGTCGAAGTCTTTCACCAGCGCCCACACCCCCATCACCAGCAAGCTCATGCTCGCGAGCTGCACTTGCATGTACGCCAGCGAGTACTTGGTTCGGTCGAAGGACGCCACCGAATGCTTCTGCTGCGACTTGATGACTTTTTCGGTGTACACGGCGGCAAAACCCGACGCGAGCGCAATCCCAATGGTCGCAGCCACGCCCGTGGCCACGTCTCTGGATGCGTCCTCATTCTCAGCGCCAGCGGGCGTGCACCTTTGTTCATGTTCACAAGAATGAAGGATTGTTAAGGTGGTTGCTCTCACTTTCGATGGTAAAACGAAAAAAAATGATGATGAAGAAGAAGAAGAAGAATGGCGCGTGGAACTCGTAGCAAGAACGGTAAAAAAAATGAAAACAAAACACGTGAAAAGAAAAAGGGTAGCGCGAGGTCGAAGGTGGTGATAGAGCATCTCTGATAGCAGAGTGATGATAGAGCATCTCTGTAATAGCAGAGGCTCACTTGATGTTGGCGAGCATGACGCCTGACGTCAGCAGCACCAAGCTCACCACTTGGGCTTTCCGCAGCTTACGGTTCATGAGCAAGACCGCAAACACTGCGGTGCACAGAAGCTTCGACTGCACTAAAACGCTGAACACCGCGGCGTCTAAGTTCGAGAGCGCGACATACCTTATCAAAGAAGAGGGCAAAGGTTCAACGAACAGAAATAAAGGAAGAAAATGAAGAAAATGGAATGCACATGTCAGCCCGAGATACGGCCAGAAAAGGAATCCAATACAAGTAGGTAGAATGCACTTCTGAAAGAGAAAAGTAGGCGCATGGAAGTTAAGGAGAGGAAAGAACTTCTCCCTTACTCGAGAGTTTGTTGAATGTTGTAGACGGCTGCAGGCACAGTGAGGAGCACGGCATTCCAGTAGTCCAGTCTCAAAAACTCAAATATGCTGCCAAACGAGCCTTTGTCCACCTTGAGGCGCGTAACGCGAAGAAAGCACAAAACAAAATGAAATTGTTAGACCACACGAAGGACATTAACAACGCGGGAGAAGGGAAGTAAAGCAGCTTGTGGTGGTTTTTATTCATAGAATAGCAGAACGATGCCATTGGACACATCCCACGAGATATCTTGCAATGAACACGGAGCGAATGCACTGCAAAAGCGTTGGCTTCAACATCAAGCACTCAAACAGTCAAACACTCGAACGCACAAATAAGCAGAGAGAGCATACAAGACTACCCGCCCACTAAGTCGAATACTTGATTCTATAAACGACTTACGAATAAGATCCAGAGCGTGGACAGGGTAAGCTTCGTGAGTTCGGAACCAATCACGGCTGCTGAGTACAAAAAGTCCGGTTTGTCCTGAGTAGGGTGCATGGATAGGCCAAAAGGATAAAAGAGATATGCCAAGTTCTACAGCTTCTTTCAGACACAATTAAAATCTTCATGAGAATGTTCATCTTCTCAGAGCGAAGGAATTGAAATACAACGATTTCATTGCCATTCATGCGTCCACATCGGGATCATCCCTCCAAACGTGAGCACTCAAGCCAGGAGAGAAAAGGAGCACTAAACACGATTGCTACAAACGATCTGGGCACCCATAGAGAACATTTGAAGAATTACACCAACCATCATCAAATAGTGCTTGAAATGCATTAGTCAAGTTTTCTTTAGTTTCAAATGTTTATGAAACCCACAACACGTACATACTCTTGGAAGTCCCAGTGTACAGATGAACTCCCAATACATAACGCACAACATCCACAATATGATCGCACCGCAGCGGCGGAATTTCAGGCCGCAACCCTTATTTCGGACTATGTATTAAAAAGCGGTACTTCTAGCATACGGTTGCTCATGCGCGCTACAAGTGCATGATTTCTTTAGAAAAATAGAGGCACAAATTCAAACCTTAACGGCGTAACGCATGATCAAGTTTTTACTGCAATTTTGCACTGCCAGCAGTACGAGCACTTTGAGACCCGTAGCGGAAATTCCACCTCCATTGTCGCCTGCAGCTTTCTTCGCATCTGCAGGCTCCCCCTCTTCGACGTCCTTCATTTTTGACATGGTGTCGCTACCGACAACCGAAAGATGAGTGTCCAAAGCGAAAGCGAGATTGTTCAGAAACCATATTTAAAGCAAATATGCTAGGGGCGGCGAAATTTTCAAGCCTACAAACTATTCTCACCTCGAAGTGTTGCAGTGTTCTTTGTCTAATGCTGTGCTGCTGGCGTCCTTGACCATAGACGACTGGTCGGTCCAGTTCGTCTAATGCGCGATGGAAAATAATGATAAAGACGAAGACGAGGATACGAAATCGAAAACACCAAAATCTACTTGTTCGTTCCCAGGTTCCAGTAAGTGCCGCTCAAACCTCCCTTGGGGGGAAGCGGGTACAAGGAAAGTGCACCAACCATCAGCCATCAGAGCGTGAAGCGTACTTTTAATAATAAGCGTGATTGCAGCATTGCAGCATGAGGAAGTGAGGAACGCGGAAGTACTGGAAAGCAACGCTTAGTTGCTTTCGTGTTTGCTTAGAGCCCATGCCGTCCCAATCTGGAATGGAGTTACACTAGCCTGCCGAGTTAGTGGTTAGTTGCCGCCCTCATTATTCAGAAGATACCATGTGTAGCTGATGGAACGTATTCGAATAGATCGGACGAGACAGACCACGCGGCAAAGTGCAGCGGCAGCATC
>Ga0307930_1002622_pt1 | contig 13612 bp, 15 predicted proteins | sample OrgLakmetageno46_FD_203161 | JGI IMG/M metagenome (GOLD analysis project Ga0307930, IMG submission 203161) | Saline water microbial communities from Organic Lake, Antarctica - #46 | ecosystem: Environmental > Aquatic > Non-marine Saline and Alkaline > Saline | place: Antarctica: Organic Lake... | reverse complement strand
CAAAAGATGAAATTACTACTCTGCATTGATGTGTTGCAATTAGATGTTTTACATAGACAACGAACTCTTGAACTGATTGCAGTGATTTTACCTCAATGTTCAATATGGCTCTGTTGCCTATGAGCGCCGCGACTTCGCCTAAAGTCGGTATTGGGTCTTTATCTTTAACCCGCAATTGACGCGCTTGGTCCAGTGGCATATCAAAGATACGACCTTCACCATTGGTCAGTTTATTTAAGTAGGGATCGTGAAAAACTAAGAACTCGTGTTCAACTTGATGAATGTCGAGTTCAATTACATCAACCTCAAGCTTTAACGCTTGTTGAAATGCAATAATTGTATTCTCAGTATATTGACTGCTAAAACCGCGGTGAGCAATTACGAGCATTGTTTAGCTTTTTGGTTTTCTCTATGGGTGTTAATAGTTTCGTATACCGCTGCAGAAATTACCAGTAAACCACCAACTAAAGTTTGCCAAGTCGGCTGCTCATTAATCAAAATCATTGCAAATAGAATAGCGTAAAAGGGCTGCATGCAAGCGACTAAGGAAAATGTTTTTGCGCGCAAATGCTTCAGAGCACTAGCAACAATAGCGTGCGGTACAGCGGTAAAAAATGCACCTAATGCAACCAGTAACCATAATGTGTTTACATCAATCATTGCCAACTCATCGGAGACAAAAAAGACCAACGTGGGACATATAATGAGTGTTTGCCATGCCATCGCTTTAGCGCCGCTGTAGTGTGAAAAATAATGGCGATGTAGTAAGTTGCGAATAGCATAAAGAAAAGCCGAAAAAACACCCACAATCACACCTAAAGTCACATCATTTTCCAATGACGCATCTGGAACGATCAGGGCGATACCAGCTAACACCACAAGCGCACTCAAGATGTCTTGCCATAGCAAGCGGGTTTTCTCAAAATAAGGTTCAATTAACACTGTGATCACCGGAAACGTAAATAGCGCAATAATACCAACGGATACGCTGGACAATTGCATCGCCATAAAGTACGTGACCCAATGCACGGCCATAATGATGCCAAGGCCGAATGCAATAAAATAGTCTTTGCTTGAATTCAGCCATAATCCTTCACCTGCCAACTTAGCCGCTGCAAAAAGTAGCATACACGCAATTACCGAACGACCAAAGGTGATGTCAATTGAGCCCAGAGGGATTAATTGTGAAAAAAGTGCGGTACCGCCTAATAGCATTACAGTAATATGCAATGATATTAGGCTTTTCTTAACGGGGTCCATCAACGTTATTCAGAGTCGCTTGATGTTTCAATGTTTTTTTTGACAACCGCAAATGGTTGACCTAAACGTGTCACCATACCCGCTTGTAAGTCGGCAAATTCGACGGCGTTTGGTTCGAAACAAATCACAATTGTTGAGCCCAATTTAAAGAGCCCCATTTCGTCTCCTTTTTGCAAGCTAATGTCTTGATCTTCGTATTGCCAATGTTGCACTGTTTTTTCTGCTGGTGGTGTTATGTTGCCTGCCCAAACAGTCTCAATACTCGCAACAATAGTGGCGCCAACGAGAATAATTGCTACTTTGCCTGCGGGAGTATCAAATATTGTCACAACACGTTCATTACGAGCAAACAGCCCTGGCACAGCAGCAACTGTTAAAGGGTTGACCGAAAATAGCTCGCCTGGCACATGCAACATATCAGTAAGTTTGCCGTCAATGGGCATGTGAATGCGATGGTAATCTTTAGGTGATAAGTAAATAGTAGCAAAGTCGCCGCCTTTAAATATAACGGCTAGCTCAGGTTTGCCGCCTAATAATGTGGTCAAACTATAATTATGACCTTTGGCCTGAAAAATCTCGTCACCGATAATTTTGCCGAATTGGCTTACTCTTCCATCAACTGAATGGCAAAGTTGTTTGTTATTTTCTTCGATAGGACGAGTGCCGTCTTTCAGTTGGCGTGTAAAAAATGCATTAAAGGTTTTATAATCGCTGGGCTCAGAATTTTTAGCTTCCGACATGTCCACTTTGAACGATCTAATGAAAATTCGAATAAAAAACTGAGTAATAACGCCTGCTTCAGCCGCAGCTAACCAGCCGACGAGCCTTGATGTTAAGTGTTTAGGAAGTATATATTGAACGCGAACTTTAAACCAATCTAGCACTGGATTCTCTCGATAATTTAGCCTGCGCTATTGTACAACAAAGAATAAACGAATGAGAAATTAAGTTCTTATGTGAAATTACCCTTTCGAATAAGAGGGACTGTTTTCCTCCAAAGAATCGACAATTTTATGATAGCTCTCATAACGATCCTCGGTTATTTTTTCATCCATCACAGCCTGTCTGATAAGACACCCCGGATCGGTTCCATGTTTGCAATCGGTAAACTTACAGCCTCCTATATAGTCACGAAATTCAATGAAACCAGAGGTTACTTTTTCAACAGGTAAGTGCCAAAGGCCAAATTCTCTTACCCCTGGAGAGTCAATTAAATCGCCGCCTTGCTCAAAATGTAATAATTTGGCCGCGGTTGTTGTATGTTGCCCTAAGCCTGAGTTTTTAGAAATATCACCAACCACCTCTTCTGCGTCTGGAAGTAACTGGTTAATGATACTGGACTTACCCACGCCACTTTGACCAACAAAAACGCTAATTTTATCTTTTAGTAAAGTGGACAGTTCAGCAATACCTTCTTGGGTGACACAACTCATGTAGATTACTCTGTAACCAATTTCCTCATAAATTTCGACGACCTCTTTTACGTACTCACGGTCTTCGTTACTTAACAGTTCCATTTTATTTATAACAACAACAGGTTGAATGTCGACGTCTTCGCATGCGACCAAATAGCGGTCAATAATGTGGGCTGACAATTGAGGAACAATAGCAGCCACAATAATAATTTGATCTATGTTAGCGGCGATAGGTTTTACACCATCATAAAAATCGGGTCGAGTTAGCGTTGTAATTCGGTCCAAGACAACTTCAATTACGCCACGGTCGCGCGAGTCATCCGATTGAGAAGGGCGAAACAACACATTATCACCGCAAACAACCGAGGTAACGGTGCGGCGAATATGACATTTATGCACCTTGCCATCGTCAATGGATTCGACATTCGCGTGTTTTCCAAAACGGCCAATAACGCGACCTTTTAATTCAGCACCAAGGTGCTCATCGCTATGCGCAACTTGTTTGCTTGCTAAGCGTTTTGTGCGGTTATCTTTGACTTGTCGTTTTTGACGATCGGATAGTTTTGGTTGTTTAGCCACGTGAACCTTGCTGATTGAATACTTATTGGCGAAATACTAATTTGCATGTTACCTTTTTTCATCTTTATTTTCATGATATTTAATGACAGGGGTAATCATGTCGCCGAATGAATCGTTTAATGACTCAAATTTAGTTTGGATTGATATGGAAATGACAGGGTTAGACCCTGAGGCTTGCGTAGTCATGGAAATCGCAACCATCGTAACAGACAAAGAACTTAATATATTGGCTCAAGGCCCGGTTATTGCAGTGCATCAGTCTGATGATGTGCTTGATAATATGGATGCTTGGTGTGTTAAAACCCACGGTGCGACAGGGTTGACGGCTCGTTGCCGCGCGAGTGTATACGATGTAGACGCGGCGACGAAAGAAACCATAAGGTTCCTAGAGACATACGTAGCTAAGGGGAAGTCTCCTTTGTGCGGTAACACAATTGGTCAAGACCGACGTTTCCTGGTTAAATATATGCCAGAGTTAGAAGCGTATTTTCATTACCGAAACGTGGATGTAAGTACGATTAAGGAACTAACAGCTCGTTGGAAACCGGAGATACTTGCTGGATTCAAGAAGAAGGGGGTTCATTTAGCACTAGATGATATTATTGAATCAATTGATGAAATGAAATTTTACCGAGAGAATGTGTTTAAGATTTAGGCGATTACAGGTTATTTTACAAATAATTGCAAATTAGACTTGCACTGCTTGAGTATTTTTGTAGAATGCGCCTCCAGATTGCGGGAATAGCTCAGCTGGTAGAGCACGACCTTGCCAAGGTCGGGGTCGCGAGTTCGAATCTCGTTTCCCGCTCCAAATTTAAAAAAGCACAGTTCTTACTGTGCTTTTTTAGTTTTTAGCGTATCCATTTTAGTTCCTAATTGATTTCCTGACCGAGGTGATTTTTATGTTCATAGTAAACCCACTGAGAATCTTTGCAGACAAGGCCATGAAAAAGCCATTGTGGTTGCGGTTTAAAATATTAACTTGGATGTTCAGATATAAAGTAAAATTAGTTGGAACCTGTAAAATAGAAATAACAGAAACTGACCTGAAAAGCGCCACATTTGTTGTTAAAAACCGCAAGAAAGTGCAAAATCACATCGGTAGCGTTCATGCGGCTACGATGGCATTAATCGCTGAATCCGCAACCGGTTTCGTCGTGGGGGTGAATTTACCTGGCGATAAACTTCCTCTAATAAAAAGCATGAATCTGAAGTATGTAAAGCGAGCTTATGGGGATATGCAGGCCATTGCGAGTCTTACAGATGAGCAAATATATATTTTGCAGAACGAACCAAAAGGCGATTTTCTGGTTAACGTTAAAGTAACCGATGAAAGTGGGAGTGAGCCTGTCATTGCAGAAATGCATTGGGCATGGGTTGAAAAAGATAAAAAGTAATTAGCCTAAGTAATAGTAAAAAACACGACGCTAATTACTTACTAAGCTTATTCTAATAGATACTTTTTTTTAAAACAGAAACTTAATTGTGCTCATATTCGCTTGCTCACGCGTTGGTATTGTTTCACTCTTTAAATAATATAAAAATTAACAGTTGACAATACGTAAGTTCCGATCACTAATGCGGTTTGTAAGCAAGTCCCATTGTTTTTGTATCATTTCGGGGAGCAATTTCTTGTGTTAAACATGAATAGCGAAACACTGTTAAAACGGATGTTTAGCGATGCTAAACATTATCCTTATGGTTTTTCTCGTTCTGGCGATTTTTCTATCGCTGAGAGCAAGGCTCTATCGCAATATGGTTGTTTAATTGCTGCATTAGTTGATGGACATTTATTGCCGTCAAACGATGAAGAAATAGGCTTCATTGAATCTGCGTTTGGACGCAAGAAACCAAATACTACTCCTGAGCGTGCTTGGTTGAAGTATCAAAATCGTATTCATCGACCAAAATATGCAAGTATACATGGTACCAAAAAAGCATTAACCGAGAGTCGATTGGATGACGATCTAGTAAATGATGTAGTAGATGATGTAAATGATGATATAGGTATCAATTTGGATAAATAATTAGGCTGTTTATCCTATTTACAAGCCATTAACATCCTGTTATTGGTATTTTTATCCTAATATTTGCATCTATTAGGATGGTTTTTTTACTTTTTGTTTCTTTTGGGTTTTATCTTTGGTTAGGCTACGTTATATTCGAGGTATGACCTTATTTTATACGATAAAAACACGTTAGGAGAGAACTCTGTGAAAATGATGTCGGGCGCTGCAATGGTGGTAGAAGCCCTAAAAGAAGTTGGTGTAACGCATTTGTTCGGTTATCCGGGCGGCGCGGTGCTGGATATCTATGATGCCTTGCATGCTCAAGACGAAATTAAGCACGTACTCGTGCGTCATGAACAAGCTGCCGCGCATATGGCTGACGGCTATGCTCGTGCAACAGGCAAAACTGGTGCGGTCTTAGTCACTTCTGGACCGGGCGCCACAAATACGATTACTGGCATAGCGACTGCTTTTATGGATTCGATTCCAATGGTCATTTTGTCAGGTCAAGTTCCTTCTATGCATATCGGAGAAGACGCCTTTCAAGAATGTGACATGGTGGGGATCTCTAGGCCGGTCGTTAAACACAGTTTTCTAGTCAAAAAAGCAGAAGACATACCAATGGCAATTGCAAAAGCATTTTACATTGCGAATTCGGGTCGTCCCGGTCCTGTGGTTGTTGATTTACCTAAAGACATTGTAAACGTTCAAGATTCACATCCTTATGTTTTTCCTGACGACGTAACAATGCGCTCTTACAATCCGACATTGAAAGGCCACAATAAACAAATCAAAAAAGCGGTTGCGTCAATGTTAAAGGCACAACGCCCTGTTCTATACGTGGGCGGCGGTTCCATCGTAGCTGAGGCAGCTGCTTACGTGACGCAATTGGCAGAGCTTCTACAAGCACCTGTTTGCAGTACGCTCATGGGCTTAGGTGCTTTTTCATCAGTACATCCTCAGTTTGTTGGTATGTTAGGCATGCACGGCACTCTTGAAGCAAATAAAACAATGCATAATTCAGATTGTATTATTGCTTTGGGTTCGCGCTTTGACGATCGCGTAACCAACAATGTTGACAAGTTTTGTCCATATGCTGACATTATTCACGTAGATATTGACCCCGCATCGATTTCAAAAATTGTGAATGCACATATTCCCGTGGTTGGTTCTGTTGATAAAGTCGTATTGCAAATGCTAGACCTTCTTGCTGATGCAGACTTTACACACCAAGAACAGCAGCTTGCTGATTGGTGGCAACAGATTGAAGAATGGCGCCGCAAAAAATGCTTGCAGTTCGATCAGTCTACTCAGGTAATAAAGCCACAAAGGGTCATTCAATCCTTGTATGAACATACCAAGGGTGATGCATATGTAAGTTCAGACGTCGGGCAACATCAAATGTTTGCTGCATTGTACTATCCATTCGCTAAACCTCGCCGTTGGATTAATTCAGGTGGACTGGGCACCATGGGCTTTGGTCTGCCAGCTGCTATGGGCGTTCAGTTTGCGTATCCAGATGCGGTTTCTGTTGTGGTAACGGGTGATGGTAGCATTCAAATGAATATTCAAGAGTTATCGACTTGTTTGCAATATGGTTTGCCTATTAAGATTATTTCATTAAACAACCGCGCGCTTGGTATGGTTCGACAATGGCAGGACATGAATTATAAGGGGCGCCATTCTTGCTCATATATGGAATCGATGCCTGATTTTGTTAAGTTGGCTGAAGCTTATGGTCACACCGGAATTAAAGTAGACCACCTTGATGATCTTGAAGATGCAATGGCACGTTGTTTTGCGACTCCGGGTCTTGTGTTTATGGATATCATGGTTGATCAAGATGAACATGTTTATCCTATGCAAATTAAGTATGGTTCCATGGATGACTTGCTCTTGAGCAAAACGGAGCGTACATAATGAGAAGAATCATTTCAGTATTAATGGAAAACGCGCCCGGTGCATTGTCAAGAATAGTCGGTGTGTTTTCCCAACGTGGTTTTAACGTGGACTCTCTTTGCGTAGCACCAACTTACGATGAAAGCTTATCTCGCTTGACCATTATTACGCAGGGAGACGACAAAGTTATTGAGCAGATTACTAAGCAGGTAAACAAGCTTATTGATGTGCTTAAAATAGCAGAGCTAACTGAAGGCCCGCACATTGAACGCGAATTAATGCTTATTAAGGTAGGCACCAAAACAGAGCTGTCGCGTGCCGAAGTGAAACGAAATGTGGACATTTTCAGAGCCAGAATACTAGATGTGAATGCTAATAACTATACGATTGAAATCACCGGTACTAGCGATAAACTTTGCGCGTTTGGAGATGTAATGTCACAATGTGGCGATATTATAGAATCAGCACGCACAGGTGTTTGTGGTCTTGCAAGAGGCGATAAAGCGCTGCGGCCTTAGTTTTTTGTGTGTGATTAAGAGAAGCACCATTGCTCAAATTTGTTCAATTAATTAGCAGTTTAAGCGAATAAAAATTTGCAATGGCGTTTTTTGTGCTACACTCTAGTTGTTTCTGAAAAGACAATGTTATTTAGTTTGATACTGTAAGTGCTATAAACCTCTTTGTTCACGCCCGTGATCATCAGTTAGACGTTTTTCCATTTGTTAGTAAAATCTCAGTAAGTCATCTTCCCAGAAATTCGAAATGCGCAGCTATTTGCGCGGTTAAATTTACATATATTTGAGGTTTACATGTCTAAAGTTACAGGCACAGTCAAGTGGTTCAACGCTGATAAAGGTTACGGTTTTCTTACACAGGACAATGGCGGCAAAGACGTTTTTGTTCACTTTAGAGCTATCGTTGCTGAAGGCTACAAAACTCTTCCAGAAGGGCAGAAAGTGTCTTTCGAAGTTGAAGAAGGCCAAAAAGGTTTGCAAGCTGCAAACGTTGAAACAATCTAAGTTTCTTATGAGGTGATGCGTCTGCATCGCCTTATCTTTTGCTCTCGGGATAGTTAGGATTTATCAACAAATTGTCAATAACAAAACGTTGAAATCTCAAAATCTCAAAATCTCAAAATCTCAAAATCTCAAAATCCATTCACTAGCGGTCGAAAGTAGTGACACATCTGCTGTAGAGAGCGCAAAACAAATATCCTTTAAGTGCTTACAATCCTTAAATAAAAAAAGTTACTTATGCCAACTGCACATAATATAGTGAGCATACTGAGCAATATAAAAAGGTTATTCGGCCAATGAATAGTAACTTGGTATGAAAATCCAGCCAGTCCACAACATGCACTGCTCAACGCAAACTGTTTAGGTGATAGTGAAGGGTAAATAACTGGAAGTGACCAAACCACGCACAATATCAACGGTATATTTGATGCAATTGTGGCCGTGAAATTTGTTATATCCAGGGATTGTCGCAAAACAGCTGATAAGATCCCCAATGTGAAAAAAGTAAAGGCTAAGCGACTATAGATCCGTTTGTTCACATTAATTTCCTTTTATATGAAAAAAGCCATTACTGTCCAAGATTCATCAAGCATAGCTTTTATTTTATGATTACACCTCATTGATGCCTGCATGAAGTGGTCTGCGTTAGATTTTATAATCGGTTGTAAGGGAGACTTCTATTTGGATCTTGATACATGTCATCGACATTTGAGGCTGCGTCCAAGGCTTTATCTATTAACTTGGGACCAAAGTAACTCAATAAGGCTTGTAAAAATCCACCGGATACCTGCTCTACTTCTGCATTAGTTAAGTTTTTCATGTTTAATTTATCCTTAAATTATTCATTTGCTATTAAAAAAAATGTATTGCTATTAACAATTCAAACTAAAAACACACTGACCTTATTTAGCATAAGTATCGCAAACACACATTATTCCAACTGAATGTTTGCGAACAGTGGCTTAAACCTATTTGCAATTGCTAGCAATGTATTGGATGGCGCTCCTAGACAGTCCCGCCATAAGCTACTAAAGTAACAGCAGCGTTGGTTTTTTACATCTGTACTTCAGACCAGTTTATGCTTGGCTTGCTGTCAATGCTTGCTCTATATCCGCAATAATGTCATCAATATGTTCAATACCAACCGAAATCCTAACCATTTCCTGTGATACGCCAACTTTTGCGAGTTCTTCTGTATCCAGCTGTCGATGAGTTGTGCTTGCTGGATGGCAAGCTAATGACTTCGCATCACCAATATTGACTAGTCGTAGAATCAATTGAAGCGAATCAATAAACTTTGAACCAGCTTCGATGCCGTTGTTTTTTCCAGCTTTTAGACCGAAACTAACAATACCTGCTGCTTTTCCACCACAAATACGCTGACATGTTTCGTAGTACTTACTCGTTGGCAATGCCGCGTAGTTAACCCAAGCAACAGCGCTATGTGATTCTAAATATATCGCTACTTTTTCCGCATTTTCGCAATGTCTCTCCATACGTAAAGACAGCGTTTCTAAACCTTGCATGATCTGAAATGCGCTTTGAGCTGAAAGCGTAGCGCCGGTATTTCTCAGCGGCACGACTCGGCATCGGCCAATATAAGCTGCAGCACCAAGCGCTTCTGTATACACAACCCCGTGATAAGACGGGTCCGGTGTAGTTAGCATACTAAAGCGCTCTGCGTTTGCTGACCAATCAAACTTGCCAGAGTCGACAATAATGCCGCCAATCGTCGTTCCATGGCCGCCAATATATTTTGTCAGTGAGTGAATAACAATATCAGCGCCTAAATCAAAGGCACGACAGAGGATTGGTGTTGCAACGGTGTTGTCAACAATCAAAGGAACGCCTGCTGCGTGTGCAATTTCTGCCCAGCGTTGAATGTCGACAACATTGCCGGCAGGATTACCAATGGATTCACAAAATAACGCTTTGGTATTTTGATCAATTAGTGAGGCTAGTTTTGCGTAATCATCACCCTCTGCAAATCGAGTTTCTATGCCTTGACGCGGAAAAGTATGTGCAAACAAATTATACGTTCCGCCATACAACTGACTGGAACTAACAATGTTGGAACCAACTTCTGCGATTGTTTCTATCGCATAACGGATAGCAGCCATTCCTGAGGCAACAGCTAGGGCACCGATACCGTCTTCTAATTCAGTAACACGTTGCTCTAAAACTGCATTCGTCGGGTTCATAATACGACTATAAATATTACCAGGTACGGCTAAATTGAAAAGATCTGCACCATGTTGCGTATCATCGAAAGTAAAAGATGTTGTTTGATAAATGGGTACTGCAGCGGCTTTTGTTGTTGGTTCACTGGTATAGCCCGCATGTAACGCGATTGTTTCTGGTTTCATTATGTTCTCCACTTTATTGTCATGAGTCTTTGTTATTTGCAATCATATTAAAGAAAGTCTTAGATTTATAATGCTACGAATTACGGATTTAAAAAACACTCAAAATGAGATTAAAACCATCTATATAATAACTTTTGTGTGTTAACTTCTATTTGTTGCCTCCAAGAATGATAGCCATCTGATTTTATTATATTTATTAAGTAAGCAAAGACACACAAATGTTGTGCATCAGCGGGCGACTCTTTATTCTTTTGCGCAAAATATTCTATGTACTGATGTGTGCGAGCAGTATCAATTAAATAAATGGCGTTTCCTGACGATATGCTGCAACTTATGTTTGATCTTGAAGCTGATCGTATCCAAAACTTGGACATTAATGCCGACGTAGTTGACATTGCCAAATTCACTCGACAAAGTGTCCAAGGAAGATGTGCAACGCGTTGCCAATTTGTATTTACGAAACACAAACCGTACTGTCGGTATACTAGCAGTCCAGGAGGATAGCAACGAAAACGGTCTTTAATAAGTTATTAATAACCGTTGTTTCGACTTCCTTGTTCAATTTGGCTAACTTTGCTAGTGTTGCAGAGTTTACTTTGCCTAAATATGAAAAGATGATACTTAAAAATGGCTTAACTATCTATTTAATGAAACAAGATGAAGTATCCCTAGTCGATGTTGTGGCCATCGTTAAGGCTTGCGCAGTAAGGGATGATAAGGCGGGTGTGGCAAAGATGACCGCGAGTAATTTATTGTTAGGTACAGCGTCACTGGACAGACAGGCGTTTCAAGAAAAGCTGGATTTTATTGGGCACAAACAAGTAGTAGTGCAGCATTAGCATACAGTGTTTTCAGCATAATTTGCGAATCAAATTGCAACACAGCCTTATTCACAAAGCGACGAGCAAGCTTGTAAGTCCACTGCACACTTTAATTAACAATTTAGTCTGATCTATTTTCTTGGTTTTACACGTCATTTTCTTGCATATTATCGGTTGTTTTCGATAGCTTATTGTTTCCCATTGTATTTTGTGAACGATTAATAGCAGATAATATCAACTGAGAACCAATTAAGGAAATCACGCAGTATCCAACAAAATAGTAAAAACCCACTCCTACATTTGACAGAGTTTGGGTACTGATTTCAAAGTCTATAGACATGCCAAAGAAAGAAAGTTGATGTTGTTCTGCGCTTTGTGCATGGTTAGTTGAGAGTACGGCAAGAAATATAGCAACCACGAAGACATCAGCCATCGACCATTTACCGATAACCGCTACAAATTTGCTTATTTTGCGCTGAAATTCAATACTTTTAGTGAAGTAAACTGAGGTAATTAGACTGGTCTTAGTTAATGGGATCACCACTGAAAAAACAAATATGAGCAGAGCAACAAATACCCTATCTTCACTCAGTAGTTCTTGTACCGTGCCTATGATAGATAGTTCTTTATTGACTAGCTCAGAAGAAATTGAGGGACCTGAAAGAACAACAGCAAGCTCCATATTTAATGTAAATATGGGGGCTAAAATACCAGGTATAAACAGTCCAATTGCGATAATGCTAAGTGCAAAGCCTATGTGTTTTTGAAGCAATTTTTTCACCCTAAATGTTAGTTAGTTTAAACTCGGCAGATCTAGTATAAAATGAGTAAAAAGATGAGTCACTTAAATCTTTGTATCAAGACTTTGCTGAATTCAGGCATACTGACTAACCTACAATTTAACGTGATCTTAGAGTGACATTCTAAAGACCCTAAGGATAGAAAAATATCATGAATATGCTAACAAAAGTTGCACTGACAGTATTTTTATCGACGTCAATTTCGGTGCAAGCAGCTTCTGTATGGAAAGTTACAGATGGTGAAAACAGCGTTTATTTTGGAGGCACTATTCATATTTTAAAAGCTGAGAACTTGCCCTTACCGTCTGAGTACGACAGAGCTTACGCGGCTTCTGATAAGTTGGTTTTCGAAACGGATATTGACGGTGTTAAAACAGCAGAGTTTCAACAAAAAATGCTATCAAAACTAACCTTGCCCGACGGCATGACATTAAAATCTCATTTAAATGATGAAACTTATACTGCACTAAAGAGGCACTTAGATTCCAGAGGTCTGCCGATTGTTGAGTTCCATCGGTTTAGACCTTCAATGGTGGCGTTAATAATTTCAGTGATGGAGTATGAAGTAAACGGTTTAGACCAAGATGGTGTTGACCAAATATTTGCAACGAAAGCAAAAGTAGATGGAAAAGCAATAGAATGGTTTGAATCTGTTGATGAGCAATTAGATTTTATAGTTAACCTAGGCGGTGGTGATGACAATGCAATGATCAATTATACGCTTGATGAAATCCAAACTTTACCAACGCTGATTGATGATATGTTATCCAGTTGGAGAGATGGCGATCTAGAAAAATTAAATAAGTCGGTTGTCGAAGCGATGGAAAAAACGTCTCCTGAAATTTACACTAGCTTAATTATTCAACGTAACAACAATTGGATGCCTAAAATCATGCAAATGCTAGAGGATAAGCCGACTGAATTTGTGTTGGTTGGTGCAGCTCACTTAGCGGGTAAAGACAGTATTTTTGCTAAATTAGAAGCAAAAGGCTACAAGATTGCAAAGGTAAAATAGCCCAAGGCTAATATTATCTGTAAAGAACTGTTGTAGGCAGACCAAATGAAGGCTATTTATGTGTGTAAATATCGAGCTTTTGTTGGCCTATAAATAGGTCAACAACACCGCATTTTCATTGCGATGTATTACATTCTGCTGTACCCTCTGCGACCTTAGTATCAGTTAGCAATATACATAAGCTATTTTGCTAGGCGATTCCTGCTTAACAGCGTGTTAGGTCTTATCAGTTCTTCAAACGAGTATAACCATGTCATTTAAATCCTTAGGATTATCCCCTTTTGTCCTTCAAGCTATAGAGGAAAAAGGCTACAAACAACCATCGCCAATCCAAGAACAAGGGATCCCGGTTGTATTAGAAGGCAAGGATGTCATGGCGGCTGCGCAAACAGGCACCGGCAAAACCGCGGCGTTTACGTTGCCTATACTGTC
>Ga0307930_1002620_pt1 | contig 13613 bp, 12 predicted proteins | sample OrgLakmetageno46_FD_203161 | JGI IMG/M metagenome (GOLD analysis project Ga0307930, IMG submission 203161) | Saline water microbial communities from Organic Lake, Antarctica - #46 | ecosystem: Environmental > Aquatic > Non-marine Saline and Alkaline > Saline | place: Antarctica: Organic Lake... | reverse complement strand
AGCAGCATCATCACCTCTCGCTGCCTTCTAGCGCAGGTACTACGGCAGCAGCACCAACATCAGGAAGAGCCCCAGCCGCAGAGCCAGAGGAGCTGCCTGCAGAGCCCACGAGAGTCGCGCCACCTCCGCCTCCCTCTTCTTCAGTTGCCACAGGTGATCACTCGCCTCCGGTGATGGGGCGGCAATCCTCGACGGACACTTTCGGCAACGAGCACAGTGACGTCAGCAGCGACAGCCTCGGGTCCCACTCGGACTCAAATCCACGCACCGACGAAGAAGTAGACGAAGATCATGCCTCGGACCCTAAAACCAACCAGGGACATGCCGGTGGCGACACGACGAAAAATCTGCCAGCCAAAGCGAATGCAGCGCCAACTGCCACGAGTCCATTGCGCACCTCGTCTTTAGATGGCCGCGCCCTCGCCGCTGTAAAAAGAGCGTACGCCATAGCTACTACTAGCGCGACTTCGGCTGCGTCGTCACCATTACAGCCAGGAGAGAAGGCACAACCTGCCGATGACCAGAAGCACCAAGGCAGCAGCCCAGGTGATGATGCATGGGCGAAAGAGCCTTTTGGCGGTGGTGCCAGCGATGATAATGCGGTACAGTCAAGACGTGACGCACAGCATTATGGCTTGTCACTTGTAGAGGATTCGTCTACTACTCCTCTAAAACCGCCACCGTCTCCGCCTGCCTCACCAAAAGGAACCACAACGGCAGCACAAGGAGTACAGACACAACAAGAGTCACAAGCAACACTAGAAAGCTCACTGGGCAGCCCTGCGTCATCTCCAACGAAGCAAACACCATCGAAAGCAAGCATAGCCGCGGCCTCTCCCACTCCGCCCTCACCTCCAGTCGCGCGCCGTTTCGCGCCTTCGTCTTCGTCCTCTGCTGCGGCCGCGGTGCTGCGCGGTGAGAACGAGGACGGCAGCGCTTTACCAGAACAACACGAAGGCGATTCCGAATCACTGGCAGCCGGAGTGTCCCTAGCAGGAGCAGTGATCGCCAAGAATGGAACCAAACTTGCGAGTCCAGAGCAGAGAGAGTCAACACAGACTCCACCGCTGCCGCCGCCATTGACCAAAGAAACGGAGGACGGAATGGAAGCTTTGTCGAATCAAGTAGACGACGCAAGAAGAAGCTCAAGAGAAGGTGAGGTTGAAGAAGGCAAGGTCGACGAGGGTGCTGAGCGCTATGATAAGGATAAGGAGGGTGAGGAAGAAGAAGTGGCAGAGCCAGACTCACCAGGCCGCGCGCAACGCATTCAATTGGCAGTGGGGAGGGCGCTGATGGCCGTGCAAGATTTAGTGAAAGAAGCTGACGAGGTATAAGTTCTTGAAATAGCATGAAGTGATTTTTTTGAAATAATGCTCGAATACTTTTTTCTTCCTAAGCTTCTACGAAAAGCTTCCTTCTTCGCTCGAAGTCTCATCCTTCCTTCTTGTCTCTTCTTTTTTGTTCTCTATCTTGGCGTCTCTCTCTCTTTTTTCCTTCCATCTCACAGGCCATGCGTGATCCTGAAATGGAGTCGGCGGAAGAAGCTCGTGAAGTCGCGCTGTTGCTGTACCAAGAGGCCATTGAAACGGTGCTGGGAGTGCGCCAAGTGGCGCCTGAGCTCTTTTTCGACGGGTCCGAACTCATGTCCTTGGCTGAAACTTTACTCCACCAAGCAGAAGCCCTTCCTGGCGGCTCCAGTAGTGGCGGTGGCAACAACAACGATAACGTCAACGATAGCGAGAGCGACAGCAGCCACGATGACAGCAGAAGTAGCCCCTCACCGGCAGACGCAAAGAGAATCGCAGCAAACGTGTCCCCGGACGGCGGTGACCGTAGTCGAAGTACGGACGAAGCCATTGATCGCGTCGGGCAGCGAGCTAGAAGTTTGAGCCCGCGCCCCAGGTCTGTTAGCCCCAGCAACCACAACAACGACAGCAGTGGTGGCAGTGGCAACAGTGGCAGAGGCCCAAACGAGCTGGCCACCTTCACATCTAGTAGTGCAGCACAGCAGCAGCCGCCGCGGACGCCTTCCCCGCGCCCTGCGCGCCGCCGAGGAGCCTCAGGCAGTGCGCGGGGCCGGAGTCCGAGCCCGGGCGCTGTAGAAGGCGCCGCCGCACTAGCCTCAGTGTTTGCCGATGAGACTCCGCCGGGGTCCCCCATCTTTCGACCGTCGCCTGCGCGCGGCAGCAGTGGCAACAACGACAACAATAGCGAGGGTGCTGAAGCTGAGGAATCGCCTACTTATGCCAAGCCATTTCTTCGAGGGAGGCGGCAGCAGGATGACGACGATGAAGAAGACGACGACTACCCACGTTACGACGAAGAGAACAGCTTGGAAGCTTCATGGGGCGAAGGTCTGTTGAGCGGTGACGGGTCTGACTTCTTAGCTGGTTCGTTGGACGACAGCAGTGACGCGTCCCAGTCTCCGTCGTCATCGCCTTCGCCCAAGAAAGTTGTACTCAAGAAGATTCGAAGGCGCGGCGGCAACAAAAGCAACAGTAAGAGTATCGACGATTCAGATGAAGCGGAGGATAAACACGGAGAAGGAGAAGACGAAGAAGGTGACGAGAGCGAGGATTTGGAGTTCTACGCAGGAGCTGGAGTGCCCGAAGAGTCTGACTTGGCCCACGAGCTGCGCATGTTTTACGACCTGCACACCATTCCTGAAGCGGAAGACTCCAGCGTTGACGAAGATGATGACGACGACGACGACGACGACGCAGAGATTGGCAGAGCGCAACACGGTTACGGTAGTGGAGCTGCAGCTGTCAACAGCAGCGAGGGCCTTCGGAGCACGGGCAGCAGCAGTCGCAGCCCGTCTGCGCGCTCTTTGAGCAGTGAAGCTCTAAGTGGAGGTGGGGGAGGAGTTGACAGCGCAGCCGCAGCCGTCGCCTTAGCCTCCGCAGCCATGCATTTGGCCGATTCCGCGGACGTACTGCGGTCTCGGGAATTTCGGAGTGCCGACCTTCTATTGGCCGAGGCTTCGGAAGCGCCGGGTTCAGCCCGCGGCTCGTATGACAGCGACGAGTACGCGGAGCGGCTCGGCTTAGGAATGCCCGCTAGCCCACTGGTGGTGCCTCTGGCATCCAATCACCACAATACCAACCTGGGTGCGTCCATCAATGCTGGGCCTCCTGCGATGGTGTTGCCACTAGTGACTCCTCCTAAGCGTGAGAAGCCTGAGAAGAAGAAAAAGAAAAAGAAGAGCACCAAGGCACCACCAGGCTCGCCTACGCCACCTTCTCCTACTGACGAAGAAGCCAATGATGTCTCTCAGCCTGAAGTGGCGCCACAATTTAGCGCAGCGTCTGAAATCACCGCTCAAGATACCGTTGCTGCTGCTTCTGTCGGTGAGAGCGCCTTCACAGATCCTCACACGAACGACGAAAGCCCCACTCGCCGCCCATTCAAATCAAGCTTCGTGCAGGCACTCGTGGCGTCGTCGTCAGCTTGGGTGCTTGCAGCTCCTGCTGTTTCCCCTCCTCGTGCTGCTCCTGCGGTTGCGACCTCTAAAGCCAGCGAAAGAAACGCTGAGGACCACAACGATGCCGACAATGATGCTCCAGTCTCCCCCATATCGCCCCGTACCTTTGCCCGCACAGCCACATCCCTCGACGACAGCGACCATGATCCTTCACCTGGTCCAACCCAAGAAGAAGTTGAACTTGATGGTAGCAGCAGCCATCACAGCGATGCTTCCCCCAAGGTGTCGCACCCTACTACCCAGGCATCTCCTTCTGCCAGCCCTTCTTCATCAAAGCCTCAGCCTCCGAGCCCTACGCCCTTCGTGCCCATTTCTGAGAGCAACTCGCCTGTGCATGCTTCTCAGCCTCGTACAGCTTCTTCAGCCCAGGGGCAAGTGCATGGATCCCCGCCCAAGCTGCGCCCTCGCCCGCCGTCGGCTGTGTCGGGCCGCGGCAGAGGCAAAGGCCAAGACGCTGGTAGTGGCGGTGGTGCGATGAGCGGCCGAGGCAATGGTGGCCGTGGCGGCAGTGGTGGAAGTGCTTCTTCAAGCGGCAGCCCCAGCAAGACAGGGCGCCCCACGTCACCGCTAGCGGTTGCGATGATGGCTGCACTTGCTCGCCGAGCCGATAAGACTGCAGCGGCGGCAGCGTCCTCCTCTTCTTCACCAGGAGCTGCTGCTTCAGCAGAAGGGCCGGGCGAGGGCGGCAACGACTCGAGTGGCAGTGGCGTGAGTGCGCAAAACAGTTGGGAAAACGTGGGTAGCGCGTTTGGAGCGGACGATTCAATCGAATCCTTGAAGCACAGCAGAGATGGCGACGAGGATGAAGACGAAGGTGATGAAGAGGAAGAGGTGAACGAGTCAGAAGTTCGGCTGGCTTCTGCTGACGACGAAGACCTTGATGAAGTTCAAGAAGATGACAAAGGTGACCAGGAAGCGTCTGAAGCGGCGAACCAATCCGTTGAAGACGAGTCAGGAGAAACCACCGGGGAAGCAACTGCTTCTGTAGCCGAGCTGCGACGCGCTGAAGAAGAAGTAGCGGCCGAAGCTGCCGCCGCTGAAAAAGCGCGAATTGACGCGTTGCTGGAAACCCTTTCCGGGGGTAACGTGGAGGTGGCGGTTTACTTACAGGGGTCTGCCGAGTCGCCTTTCTATGCGGCGGGCTGCAGTGCGACTACCCCTTTAGCGGCGCTGCTGCATGGCGCAGCTCACCATTTCGCCCTGGGGTCGGACCCCCCACCGCCAGGATGGGCGCAGCACCCGAGCACTGAACTGCGGTGGGCGCCCAGCAGCCTCTTGAGGAAACGGCACCACCACAGCGGTAGCAGTGGTAGCAGTGGTCAGCAGGCGCCGTCCTCGCAGCAACAAGTGCAAGTGCGTGGCGCGCTGCCCGCGGAGTGGACTACGGTAGGTGATGTCGTGCATGCCAACGATCACGACCAAGACAACGCCGGTGAACACGGAGCGAATTCCTCTTCGTCGTCGTCATCGCCGCTGCCCACGCCGTCGTCTATCACCAGCGCGGGGTCCAAGCGCCCGTGCGAAGGCGGCGGCGCAGCCGGTGGGCTGGCGAGTTGGGAAGTGTACCAGGACCACGATTCGTTTCCCGGGGAAACCGCAGCCACCAAGCCCTTCGTGACCTTCGAAGCAGCAGCCAAATTGTGCCTCAAGCACGGCTACGGTGGCTTTACGGTGCTCCAGCACGAAGCTTGTTTCAAGCGCCCCGCCCGCAGCGAAGTGAAAGAGAAACGGCTCCGGTCCAAAGGCGCCGTGCTCTACGTAGCGCCTCCCGCGCCCAAGAGAAGGCTCAGCTCCGCGGGTCTCAAGCGATTGTCAAGCTCCGGGAAAATGTCTTCCGATAACCTCTTGGGCAACAGCAGCAACAGCAACAGCAGCAGCAGCCCTCAGCCAGCCTCACCAAAGCAGCAGCCGCCCACCACCGTAGTGCTGGTAGCAGCACCTTACTTGCCGCCGCCTACCGCAGTCGCTAAACTCAGCGTGGGCAAGAAGGACGTGTCCAAAGTGAGTGTAGCGGTCTCTCCAGAGTTTGATGCGCCGCCTTTGGCGGCTGATGACCCAGCAAGAGCGATGGGCTTTCTGCTAAGCCCTGAAGTTCGAAAAGGACCTGGAGGCCGCAGTGGAAAGCACAGTAATAATGGTCATTTACAGGGCAGCATTGCTGCTGCGGCTGACTCGTCTCCGCCACAGAAGCAACGCACCACGGGTGCTGCAGCTGTGTCGCCGCAGTCGCCGTCGGACTCGCTTCACAACGGTGGGCCTGTGCACCGGCGGTTCTTGTCGTGGACATGGCGCTGCCCCGAGGGGCTTGAGCTCGGCTTTTCGGCATTTTTCCACCCCACCCCTTCCCTCAGCGCCAAAAGCAGCATGGCCCAAAGCATCGTAGCCCCTTACATGCGCGCCACCAGTGGAGAAGGCGAGTGGTGCTTGGCGAGCGAGGGCACTGTAGTGTTTGAGTTTGACAACAGTGACGCTGCCTTCAAAGGTCGCGAGATTGAGTACGCCATCGCGACGCACGACCTTTAAATCCCCGTTGCGCACACTTCGCCATTTCGAGAAGTGCCAACATATCTCACCAAAATACTCGTGGGTTTCTTTTCGTGTTACCCTATATTCATCTACGCCTAGTGGAACTATGGTATGTCCATTACTTTATTCTTCGCCCTTCTGCTTTACTATCTGTATCTAAATCGGGGATCTAAAAGCCAAAGTTTAAGTTTAGCCGCACATGACATGTTTGTAACATATGGGATAAATTTACGCCTTTTTGCCATTGCCATTAAATATCGGGTTCTCATATCAGCAGGGTATATAGATCACGACTCCATGTGTGTTTAACTAAACCGAAAAAGGAAGGCGCCGTGCTTGATGCTTCTTGTTTTTTCCACTCCAACATTCTCAATTCCTCTTTCCCCTTCCCCATTTCCACTTTCCTCTTATCTAAATTCTAAATTAATAAATTAATATACAGCCATGAGACCCCCATTGGTTTTAAATACCCAAAGTTTTAAATCACACCATGGGCATTCACAGTCGATCCTCCTGGCCATATGCGTATTATCAAGGCAGGCAGTTTTGACTTGTTCGCTTGCATGCAGCCGAAAGCAAGGTAGGTGCGAAGAACTCTTCACCCAGCCACACCGAAGCCTATCGATAGATCTGGCCTTCAGAATGAACACCAAGCAACAAAGTACACCTACTATGCTTTGGGAAAAGCATATGTTTACTTGGCGCAATGCCTAGGATTGTCCAAGCGACTCGCTCGAAGTCTCATCCGCTTTGCCGTAGCACGATGGATGGCCGATGCGCCACCGCTGGTCGATGTTGGCTAGACTACAGTCAAATTCCGTCTGTAAATACACGAGATGCACAGAAAAAATTATGCTAAGTGCTAAACGCCAGCAGTAACAGTGCAAGGTAAAGTTAAGTGTTACTTCATCAAGCATAATTCATTGACGAACCTTTCCGAGTTTCTTGTTCACGAGGTTGTGCTGCTGGCAGAGCCAAGTTGCAAAGGCAGACCGGGACTCGACTCTCGGTGGGCTCTCTTTGACAGCTTCTCGAAAGTCTTCGACGCAGTGCGTGCAAGGGTACAGCGCGGCTAAGCTTTGAACTAGGTTTGAGGCAGCCTGCTGCTCAAAGCTGCTGGGCTTCTCGGGGTACCACGCAGCTGCGGTGTGCATCTAAGGCAGACACATGTGTAAGAGAAAGAATTAGTTAGGGAGTGGGTGAAACAAAGATACTTCAATCAGTAACTGGCGAGAGGAAGCGCAAACAACCAAATATGTTGTTAGAGGTGATACATGAAACGAGGACCTCCCTGACTTAGCTAACCTAGCTAGCCTAGCCTAGCTAGCCTAGCTAGCCTAACTACAGCTGTACCAAGGTCCACGTGGCGCGGCCTAGCTCTTCGCGTCCCACTGGGCAGGCCTGTGCCTCTTTTGGCGGGCCTTTCGGTTTGGGCACACCCAAACTTTGCTGAAGCATGCTCTTCATGTCTGCACAGGCAGGCCTGTCGCAATCATCAGCGGCTGCTCTTGACGACGCAGCCATTGACGCAGTGATGTCCTTCGTTGAAGTTCGGTCTGTTCACTTCCACTCAGCTATGTGACGCTGCGATTGCAATCGCTTATAAGAAGAGTACCGTTCGAGAAGGAGGCCTTCGCAGCCTTGTTAGTCAGTTGTCTTTACACTTCTATGACTAAAGACAGACTACACTGCTACTTCTACGAAAATTGCTGAGCTCGGCTCATGCATGAACTTATGAACTCATGAAAAGCTTCGAGCTTCGAGCCGGCTTCGAGCCGGCCTCGAGCCCTGACAAATCAACAAACGAGAGATGACACGTGTCCAAGAAGCAAAGCAACAAGAATTCCTCCCTTCTGGAGGGATAATTTTGGTTGGATCTTCGAGTTGGATCTTGTTTTATGCTGCTGAGAATCGACGACTAGCTTGACGGTGTCTACTTAGCTGCCCTAGCTAGCTAGCAAGCCTAGGTAGCCAGCACTACTTCTTACAAGTAGAAGTAGGCAAAAGATTCCCAACCCTTCCTCTTGCACGAGCTCAATTTCCTGCTCTTCTACTAGCTAGTCAATTGTACACGCATTCTTGGCAAGACAGTCCATATTCTGACTGCTTACAAAAAAACTTGGAAACTACTTAGTAGCAAGCCTGGTGAAGTATTCAGACCATTGGCCAGCATCTCGATAGTTATATTCGCCTGTAGGTTTTCTAAATAATCGTAGCATATAGCCGGGTGTAAGTCAATATGCCAGATGCCCATGATACACCAGCTGTAAGCGAAGAAGAATGCTGTCGGTTGTGCTTCGATTATGAAATTGACCCCGTTGGAGACCCCTTTCTCGTGCCTTGCAAGTGTGCTGGCTCGATGAAATTTATCCATTCGTCGTGCTTATTCGAGTCGCGAGTCAATAGCCTCGATCCAAAGACATTGTCCGAGTGTGGCCTTTGCAAAACAGTTTATCGCACCGTGGATACACAAGGTGTACCTCAGGACAGCCAAAGCGCCAAGTGGGAGCTATACATGGCTATAGCTCGGTACCTCGGCATCCGTATTGGTTCTTTCTGCCTGTGCGTCGTAGTACTGGGCTTTTTGCCTTGGATTTTAGACATTTTAGGGTACGACTCTAGACTCTTCGCGTCGATGGGCCTTGATTCTGAGTACATGCTGCCAGCCTCATTGCACGGGCGAGGGGTCGTTCCTCACCTGGGGCGAGGCCTCATTTCCACGCTAGCTTGCGCCGGTGGCTGGGCTGTCATGCAGGTACAAAAGCTCGAATTCGAGCTAGACATGTTTAGCTGAATAACACTGCATGTATGGCTTATTCGAGCTATGTTTTTACTGTATCCACTGTCTTTCTTGGCTGCTTCTGTACTCTCAGGTCTTCGCATCTCTTGGTGCTATGCGTATTCCTTTCTTTGATCGCACGGGTAGCAGTGGACGGCGCGAAAACAATGCTGGCGCCATTTTAGTGCTCTTGGCTGCTGCCGGCGCAGTTTACTTGTTGTGGGAGTTGGCTAAAGGCGCTTACGCTTTAGTCAGAGATGCTCGAGCGGTCGCTACAGGAACGATTCGAGGAGCCAATCGAGAAGCTCGAACCGCCATTGCTCAACGATATCGAGTCATCAATTTCGCTCCACCAGCGCAGCCTGATGTCGATTGAGATCAAAGCGAGATGGTGTGCCTTTGATATTCATAGGAATGGATTTGAGTGGGATTTGAGTATCTTTTCTCGTAATTGTAGTTTACGTTTACGTCAACTTATTTTGAGACAGGCCTCGAGGGGCCGGAATTTTGTAAGTGGCGCTGTCACCACCACACGAGAACAAACCTATTCAACGCGAAATCCCGCGAATATCAAAATACTCGGAACTCAGATGTGCGCCGCCTCTACCGCGCATTGGTACCTGGTATCTGATTCAATACAGTCAGGTGGAATTCGAAATTTAAGAAAAATTAAATCATGGAATAGACACTAGACTGGACCATATAATTATATATGGTAGAGGGGCACCACTAAGGGTGCACTAACTCAGGATATTAGGGGCGAATCTATTCTTGAAAGGACCAAGCAACTAGGAAGCCAAATGTCGACTCAGTCGCTTGTGTCTTTGTCATCTAGCTCTTGAAGAACTCGCGATGCTGTGTCTTCGACCGCACGATTCGATACGTCAATGTTTGCCCAGCCCATGTTTTTATATAAATCTACCGCAGACTTGAGGTCCGCCATGACGTACTTCGCCGACGCGTAGTCAGCTCCTCCAGACATTTCTCGCATCGATTGCTGCAGAGGTGTACTTTTGTCCGCAGTGCAGTTTGAAGTCACTGCTTTCTCGATGCGTGTCAATCGAATCTGCCTCAGCAATGCAGGGTGGCACAAGAGCCCTACCACTTTCTTGGGGTCCATATTCAACAGCTGGGGTGGCGGCGGAATGCCAACAACAAGCGGCACATTAGCCACTTTCAAATTGTATTCTTGCGCGAGGTACATAGCTAGTGGTGTTTTTCCACAGCGGCTCGGAGCTACAAGCACCACGTCGGCCTGTTCCAAGTTTACCGGCAAAGCTCCGTCGTCTTGCCTCATCGTGAACTCCACCGCCTGAATGCGCTGGAAATACGCGGCGTCAAGGGGCTTGCGAAGCTCTTCGCGGCCTAATCCAAGGGGCGTTTGGCCCAGGAACTGCGATAGGCCACGAATGGTAGGGCCTACAAGGTCCAAGTTTTGCAGCCCTGCATACGCACACATCTTCCCAACCTCTGCCTGCAACGATTCATTGGCCAGCGTAGACACAACGAGTGCTCTTCGTTCCGCGGCCAATCGCACCACTTTTTCAGCATCAGCGGCAGTTACCACGCGTGGAAAGAGCTGAGTGCGAACATCGCTCGCACTAACCTCAGTTCCTACTGTGAATTGCTGTAGCAGAGACCGAATAGCCCTCGTTGCGGTGGCTCCTGTAGAATCGCTCATGATGAAAATATACTTGACTTCGGAGGTATCTTCGTTGTCCGAATTGAATACATCATTCCGGCTATAAGGCGACATGATGACTTCGTCAAGTCGCTTTCGAAGTGCGGTCTCTAGATCTCCGCTACTGTTGTCACCATCAACGGATCCAACATCTGTGCCAGCTGAATTGGCCTGCATTCGAACATAAGACTTAAAAAGATGAGGCTCACCGAGCACACGATTGTAAAGAGCATTGTTCCGCCAGCTTCTAGATTTGAGGAGCGACCCTCCATCATGATTCAATCCGAAAGCTCGGAACGACCGCCAAAATAGGCATGAAATGAGGAGCGATTTTACGCTGGTGAGCATAAGAAGAAATGCGTTCAATGAGCACAGTTTTGAATGCTAACACTTGAACTATCGAAATTGTGCCAATTTTCTCGAAGCGTTGGACAAACCTACGAAGTATGTGGGGCTACAAGTTTTACGCGTGTGCCCGTGTTTCAGGTGTCATTCTCTCATTTTCTGCCATGCAAAAAGGTTGGTCGGCAGTTACTGCAGAAGCTTCTGAATCCGTTGGATGCTGATGACGAGTTCATGAGTCACTTCCCAAAACTTCCAGCACATCGTCATTACACGCACTTACTTTGACATCATCATTACACAACATTGTTGGTTTTGTCTGCGATGGTGCAATTTTGTCACGCCATAGCGCTCTCAGTCGCACTGAGTGGTGCGGATGCGTTCTCAACACCAAAAGTTGCGAAACGTTGGCTCTCACCGTCGTTTTCAACCACCCTCGAGAAGACCGACACAACCACTTCCCAAAAGCCTTCATGGACAACGAAGAACACCCCTATGGTACGAGAACTCAAGAAACACTCAGAACTGCCTGAAACTCTTACGCCTTTGATATAATGATTTTACTTACTTTTTATGTTTCCGCTCAGCATCCCTTCGGGAACGGCCAAGGCTCAATTGCTCCCACTGGAGACTCGCTGAAGTAAGTTTTGTTCGAAATTGAAGTTCAACTGATGCCACTCGCCTCCGCGGGCAAACCCTAACATTTCTAAATGCCCTGATTCATCCACTCAGGTGGCTCTTGGGCGGAAAGGGATCAAATCTGGCTGAGATGGCGGCCCTCGGGCTGAACATTCCCCCTGGGTTCACCCTCACCACGGAAGTGTGCAGCGAATACTGCGCGTCAGGGTCAGCGAACACCGCATCAGCACTGTCGCCCGCGATCTGGGAAGAGACGCTCAAGGGTCTCAAGTTCGTCGAAGAATCCATGGGTAAGTTGTGTTGTTCCACAAGTCTCTTAGTGCATATCATGGTCCACCCTCAGCTTTTTTTACTATTCACTGCCTCTGACGCTGACCATTCACGTGCTTGCGCTGCCTTGTTGTGCGTTGGTGTTTCGTGTTTGGCAGGTGCGAAGCTCGGGGACTCCTCCGCCCCACTCTTGCTGTCGGTGCGTTCCGGCGCAGCCATTTCCATGCCTGGGATGATGGACACGGTGCTCAACTTGGGCTTGACCGATGAGGTGGCAGACGCCATGGCGGAGAAGGTGAGAGATGGCCATCGATCGCCGAAATGCACCACGAGCGACAAAAACGATATTATTTTAATTCACCTCTGCATTTAAGCCGCCTTGATTTTGCCGTGAAAACATGAAATAATCTGAATTTAATATTGAAGAAAAAATTACGATAACCATTCCGCTTTTGTGTTTCTCGGCTGTCCAGACGGGTAATGCACGCTTCGCGTACGACTCGTACCGTCGCTTCCTGGAAATGTTTGGCGACGTAGTGGTTGGCATTCCTCACCACAACTTCGCGAAAGAACTAGACGCCCTCAAGCTGGAAGCGGGCGTGTGGGAAGACAAAGACTTGGCCGCGGAACAGCTCAAGGTATCTGATTGTTATTCCTCTGTCCTGTGCGTATGAATCTCTCGCACACGCGATGGAGCTAAAGAAATGATTTTTGAAACAATTACAGAGCAGTAGCTTTTGTGTTACTGTTCCAAACTTACTCTTCGTGTATTTTTTTTGCGTTCTCTGTGAATTTCAAAAACTCAGGCGCTCACGGTGACCTACAAGGGTGTGTACAAGGCGCACGGCAAAATCTTTCCCGAAGACCCCCTTGAGCAGTTGCGGCTCGCGATTTGCGCGGTGTTCGACTCGTGGCAGTCGGACCGCGCCATCAAGTACATGGACGTCCAACAGATCACCGGCCTGCTCGGCACCGCAGTTAACGTGCAGGTAACCGCACAGAACGAAAACGCAGTATTTTTGTCTCGTCGGAAGTTCGCGAAGAAGCAACAGCAATTGCTCGAAATCATCAACTAAACGTGGAGACTTCTCGAGCGCCCACGCGTGTGTCTGTGAACCCCATTTTTCATTGTACCTCGAAAATACAACTAAACAACTCCATAACTCAACCTTTCTTGGTGCTTCTTTACTTTCCTCTTCTCTAGGCCATGGCCTTTGGCAACATGGGGAGCACCAGCGGCACCGGCGTGCTCTTCACGCGTGACCCCAACAGCGGCGAGCACAAGCTCTTCGGGGAGTACTTGGTGAACGCGCAGGGCGAAGACGTGGTGAGCGGCGTGCGGACGCCAAGCCCCATCGCGATGCTCAACGAGGAAATGCCGGAGGTGTACTCGGAGCTGCTCCAGAACATTGAGATCCTCGAAAATCACTTCAAGGACATGCAAGACATCGAATTCACCGTGCAAGAAGGTGAGAACCCCAGTGCGAAGGTATCCTGAGTTTTCGCAAGAGTGAAACGTGGATGCGTGAGGTCTAGGCAGTGATAACCTTTTCTGAAACGGCAGCGACATAGTCTTCATAGTGGCCCCATACGTGGTGTGTTTATCTCTTTTGTTTCCTACTATCTCGCAGGCCAACTCTACCTGCTCCAGACTCGCAGCGGAAAGCGTGGCGGTAAAGCAGCAGTGGAGATCGCGGTCTCTCTCTTCAACGAAGGCATTGTCACGAAGGAAGCCGCTCTGCACATGGTGACTCCCGAACACCTCGACATCATGCTGCACCCACAATTCGAAGACACCGACAGCGACGAGTACAAAGCCGCCGTAATTGGAGAAGGCTTGCCAGCGAGCCCTGGCGCGGTGAGCTTCCTTACTGACACATGAAACCTCGACA
>Ga0307930_1002615_pt1 | contig 13629 bp, 11 predicted proteins | sample OrgLakmetageno46_FD_203161 | JGI IMG/M metagenome (GOLD analysis project Ga0307930, IMG submission 203161) | Saline water microbial communities from Organic Lake, Antarctica - #46 | ecosystem: Environmental > Aquatic > Non-marine Saline and Alkaline > Saline | place: Antarctica: Organic Lake... | reverse complement strand
TTTTCGTATAAGAAGTTTTCCTTTTTAGGAGAAGTGATCGCCACAAATAAAATATTAGCACCACTTTCTGCAATCTCTTTAGCGATTTTCGGCTCTTCTTCTTTCGTGAAATAACCATTCCTATAACCCGCGATAATCTTTGGAGAATACTTTTCTTTATAATGAGAAACCACTTTTGAAACCACCTCTTCTTTTGCCCCAAGGCAATAAATTTTATAATTTTTTTGATGAGCTAACTCAACTAGGTTCTCCATTAAATCTATACCTGCTACACGCTCTTTTAAAGGCTTCCCTAATAACTTCGAAGCCCAAATAACCGCTTGCCCATCAGCATTAATAAGATCCGCACTATTGACACTTTCTCTAAGCTGGACATCAGAATGCATGGCTACTATTTTACCCGCGTTGACAACGGAATGGTGTAAAGATTCTTTAGCTTTTATTTTAGCATCTACAAGAAATAAGGTTTCTTGCATGCTAAGGTTATCTATTTTAGCATATAATAATTCTATTCGTCTTGAAGTCATATCAATTTAAAAAATAAAAATAAGGTTTTACTAGATTTTAAAATAAGCTTTTCCCAAAATCCTTTTCCTGATTTGGAATTTTAGCACTACTAATTTTAGAACTATTAAATAGGGCCCGATACGTAATAAGAAAATTACCTAGTATAACTGGAATCATAAGATTATGGGCCAAAAGTTGAAATTTTATCTTCGGAATTTAATGATTTCAAAAACTTTTCAAATTTGATAAGTGAAAATTTAGTGAATGCTTTTGGATGGCCTATAATAACGAAGTTTTTTGCATCATTTTTTTTAAAAATACCATATGCTTTTTTTAAATAAGAAGCTTTATACCCGTCTATAGAAACAACACTATTAGAGCTAAAAGTAAGCAATTTTAAAAGTTTAGAGTTAGGCATTTGAATAGGTTGACCATCACCATAAGTATTATGTAGAGGTGATCCAAAAACCTTAATCAAGCTTAGCTTCCAAAAAAATAAAGGAGATACTTGCATGGAGCTTATTGGGATTTCTTTAAATTTTTGATTACTTGATGTTTCTGTTATTTCTTCATCAAAGTAGTATTCAGAAGTGAATTTTGGAACTTTCTGAAAATCATAAAATTGATGCTTAGAATTATGGTAACCACCTGAAAAAACACTAGAATCGATTAATATTCTATTTTTTATAAATGCCTGTTTAAGTTTAGAAAAAGGTTGAACACTCCACCCTCCAGCTCTGAAAGCAATTGGATCTCTTCCTGTGATATCCTTTATCACCTTGGTGTACCTATTAAAGATATCCATAATTTCTTCATCTTCAAAAGAATGTAATCTATATCTATTAGAAATTATTATCCATTTTTTCCCGTCATAATATGAATCTTCCCAGTGTGGGTGAATATGCAGTTCAAAGGTATGCCCCTGATTAGAAAGGCGTTTAATTTGAGTTGTTAGAGAATTAAGATCCTTTTTTAGTTCTGGAAATCTCTGACTATACTCCTTAAGTTTAAGTAAATATCCTGAATCTATAAAAAAAACAAGTTTAACACCGTTCTCATTAGCAATCCGAGCTATTTCATTTGCTGGCTTTAGCATACAATTTTCGAGTGTACCAACATTATTTCCAAAAAAAAGCTCGTAATCCAATGTTATATAAATATTCATAATTTATATTTATTTAAAATCATAAAAGGAAAGCTTAATAAATAATAAATGATTTTAAATCTTTTTTTTAAATTTCTTTTCCATTCAAAATCTGGATTAACTTTTATTTTTTTTTGACTTTTTAATCTATTCCCTCCAACAATATGGGGGATTTCTACATCTATTTTAAAACTTTCTTGATAAGATATTCCAATGAAATTATAAATATTTGTCAGTGTCTCGTTTGTTTGCAACACTAAATCCTCATATCTAATTTTCAAAATATTTTTTTTATTGAGCCTATAGGTTATCTCTCCAAAAGTATTGATAAGTAAATAATAGACAATTGACTGAAAAGGTTTTTTGGACGTCTGTACATTTTTATTAAAAGAATTAATAACTCCCCTAATGTCTCTAACGAGGTAAATCCCTTTGACATCTAAAAAATTAGATTTGTAGATTTGTAGATACCTAGAGATATATTTAGATGAGTCTAATAGTATTAAAGATTCTTTTCCCTTATATAAAGTAGAAAATATTTCATTCTGAAAATCTAAATATTCTTTGTGAGACTTACTATGTAAAAGGTATGAAGGAATATTTCTATGAGACTCAATTTTGTTTTTTTGGTTAATTGTTACAATGGAAATCTTACCAATTAACTTGGAATAAATACTACTCCATTCTAAACAATCACTTAAATTTTTTCCGCACGAACATTTATCATTAATAAAAATATAATCTTGAAGTTGATTCAACTCTCCCTTAAATAGAATTTCTGGATGAGAATTCAACAAACTTGCCAAAAGGGTTGTTCCGCTTCTTCCAGCACCCAGTAAATATAGAACGTTTATTTTTTTCAATTTAAATCTTTATGAATTTTATTCTTTTAAAAAATATAATTTACTCTAAATCATCTTGTTATTTGTTATTTCATTATCACCATACTTCAAAAAGGCATAAAAAAGAGCAACGGAATAAATGCAAACCGAAGTATTAATGAAAAAGTTCCCTGTTGTAAAAATTAAAAGCGAAATTATGCAAATTAAAAACACTGATAAAACTTTTAATTTAAGCTTTTTGAAAAAAGAAATATATAATGAATAGAGAAATAAGGATGAACCTATGACTCCAAAAAATAAAAAAAGATCAAACAAGCCGAGTTGAGGCCTCATAGCAATATTGTCTATCCCACCAAAAAGGAAATTTATAATATTCCATTTTTCTTTTAAGAAAGGAAGAGTCTCTGACATAAATATTTGGTTCCTGTCAGATAATATTGCGTACGAAATTCCTCTTTCGGTAACAATACTCTGAAAAATTGGCCAAACAAACAATACGTAGTAGCTGAAACATATAAATATTATAGCTAATAAAAGAAGACCGTAAAACTTTATTTTATAAGACGATACAAAAAAAAACAAGTACGCAAATATAAAAATAAAATTTAGTAAATATGTTGATTTTGTTCCGATAAGTAAGCTCGTAGCTATAACAAATAAAACTTTATAGTTTTTAAGGAAATTATCCTTGAGTTTAATAAAAAAATACCCCAATACAAAAAAATGGAAATATGATGAAGTTGCAGAGGAAATCAACAAACCATTGTAACCGAACCTATCACCTGTATAAGATTCAAAAAAAGTCAATTTGAATATAAAACCTATTAAAATCAAAATTGAATTTATGATAGCGATAGCTTCTAAACTAAGTTGCCAGTTCCCATTGATACACGCATCTTTATTATAAGAAAAGAAAGATAAAAAGATTAGGAAATAAATATATTTTGCTGAATTAATTAAAATATTAGTTCCAAGGCCGTTATCAATTAACAACTGGCCGATTATAAAACATAAAACTACTGATGGAATTAAAATAAGCTGCTTTTTGGATTTAATAAGATGGGGGATTATTATGGGTAAAATCAATAATTTAGTGGCAATTTGAAATAGAGATCTGTCCCATGTAAAAAGATAGTAAAGTTTTCCAAAGCCTTCACTTAAATAAAAGGAAACCAGTAATGCTGGTAATAGATATGGATATAATTTTTTCAATATTTATTGTTCATTAATGCCCTTAATATTAAGATGTGCAAAATTTAAACTTGTTAGCAATGAAAAAAAAACTATTCCTGATGTAACTCTTAACATAGATTCTGTCAAACAACAAATAAAAAAGCAAATAGAGGTAAACAAAAAAAAATATTTTTTATGCTCAAAATTTGACTTGAAGAGGTAAAAGAAAAAGAACAAGAAATATGCTCCTGCAAAAATACCCTGTCCACTTAGGAATTCTAAAAATTGATTATGAGCATTGTAACCATTTTTAAAACCAGAAGTATCTCCATTTTCACCATATTTTATAGACCTCAAAAGGTCTACGTCACCAGTACCTGCTCCAAGTAATGGATAGTCAAAAAAAAGATCTAAGGAATAATTCAATCTTTGAAATCTCTCATCAACTTTCTCAATTCCATTGAGACCCATTTGATCAACCAGTAAGCCTTCATAGTATTTATTAATGAAGTCGTTTTTATTAAGGAACGATATCGCTATTGAAGCTAAGATAATCATTCCAATTATTGTAAGGTATTTTCTACAGTAAATAAAGTAAATGATACTGGACAGAATGAAAAAAATAATTGCAGTTCTAGACATTAAATGAAATAGAAAAGCTATCAAAACAACAAGCACTATATTATGTAAAGTAGTGTGTGGTTTATATATAAAAGCTTTTAGTCTGATTAAAAATCCAATTGAAATAACTAAAAACATTGCAAGATAGGGTGAATGCTGCTTTAGAGGTTTGATCAAATTGAATTTGCTATATTCCCACTTAAAAAGATTTATAACCCCATCGTCTTTAAAAATTTCTAATAATAAGTTACCCCAGCAGATTATTACAGCTAAAAAACAACCATAAACCAAACTAAAAAAAATAGTTTTATTTTTTTTAACGTAAATTTTGGGCTCTGATAGAATAATAATAGGCAAAGCAACTAAAGGTAGGCTCCTTTCTATTTGACTCAAAGCTGCATTAGTATATTCAGAATAAAAAACCCCAATTAGATAAAAAAAGAAAAAGACTCCTATCGATAATATTGCTTGATAGTTTTTTTTAATATTCGATATTTTGAAACTCCATTGCCCTTCTATCAAGTAAATTATAATAAAGATTACTAAAAAAGTATTATTTATTTTATAACTAACAGGTAAGAAAAATATTGATGCGTAAAGTGCTAAAAGTTTAACATCAAACTTACATACCCAGTCCTGTACTGTTGAGATTTTACTCATAATAAATACTTGTTTCAAGAATAAGTTTTTTATTAAAATCGAGTATTAGAACAAGAGTGTTCGCACTTACCTTTTTGCCATAAGCATTTGAAAACCATCCTAATGGACCTAATATATCTCCTTTCACTATAGTAGCAGCTTTAAATTCTTTATTTTGAATTATTAATTCTTCTGTATTCGATTTTAAAATTATGACATCCTGTTTATGTATTACATCTACATCTGGATGAAAATGAAGATAGAAAAATGCTTTATAATTATTATTGGTATCACTTTTTAAATTATCAATAACACAAATATACTTTTGAGACTTATTAATTTGAATTTTTCTCTCATGAAAAATTGATAAATTCCCAAATGCATTATGAATACCCTTTATATTTAAATTTTCTTCATCAAAATCAAATGCCGTTACAGGTTTTTCAGGTCTATTTATCCAACTCATACGATTATTTCTAGTAGCATGGTCAAGACCATTAAGACTAATTGTATTGTGAGATTTTATACCTCTAAAATAATCTCTCCAAAATTTATCTTTTTCATGATATTGAAATGTTCCAGAATCAACAAAAAAATTTTCAGAACCCTTTTGAATATTGAAATGGAAAATATCTGAATGGCCATGAGCTGCAGAGATGTCATCACCTATCTTTCCACAATCAAAACTTAATTTCATTCTGCTTTGGTGATCATAGCAAAAAAAATAGCCAGAATCTTGGAAAAAATCATCATTTAAAGTTCTACTATGTTTCTTTAAGAAAATATCCCCGAAAATTAAGTAATTCCTAAAGTCAATTTTACCATCTGAAATATATTCAGTTTTAAAGTAGTGGTTTGAGGACTTTAGCTGAGATTCATACAAAGAAAAGCTTTGGACAAAAAATGGGTTTAATACACTTCCATCGTCATTATCACCAAAAACAGTGTCTATATCTTCATAAGAAACGTGCTCAACAAAATGAAACATTGCCTTCACGTTTTTTTTTATCTGTTCAGGAATTTCTACTCCTTTCGCTTGTAAAAACTTTAGGCTTATTAAGAATTGGTCAAGAACTTCTGAATGATATCTTGTGCAAAGCTCCATATGAACGCCGTCTTTTTTAACTTGATTTTCAATTTCTTCAAAGAGCTTAGTTTTAAAATAAAGTGAATCTTTTTTCTTTACTTTAAAATAAGTTGCTATTACATTAAGTCCCATTAGTTCTGCTGTAAGATGATTATTCGCAGAAGAGTAAAGAGAAAGATGATTTTTCAAGAATTGATAATTCATAGACATCATCTGTCTGATTTTATAATCCAAACTATAGTCTAAACTCTTAAAACATTTGAGGATATAATGAGTGTAAATTAAATTTACACTTCTTATCGCTAATTCTATTCCCGATGTCCAATTTATAGATTGTAGATAAGGGTTTTGTTTTGACCAATCTTCAAGTATTTGCTTAATTTGATTGATAAAATATTCATCATTACTCTCTGCAAATTTTAAGGCTAAAAATGGAAGAAAGTGAAACCTTGATAGTTCTGCAATGTATTTTACATCTCCATTTGTTTTAAAATTCTGCTTTTCGATTTTGTCATAGTAACCTATTGGTGAGACTGTAAGATTTTTATAATCTTTCCTCCAGCAATCAATTTCAGATAGGTTAACAGAAACGTCAAAAAACTGATAATCATCATTAAAGTTGTTTTTGTTAAATAAACTTTTTAGGGTACTTACATCGTAATTTACAGATAGATTTATATCCTCTAGTTCTAAGGGTAGAAACTCTTTCTTCATTTGCAAATGACCTAAAAGTGATTTTTGAAAATATTGAGGTATTCTATAAAAAAGAATTTCTTCAAAACTCATTAATTGTATACGCTTAATATACCAGTTGAATTTATTCATTATGGCTTAAAGTATTGAATATGAATTGGAACTTATTATTATCCGTTCTCTTAATTCTATCCGCAGTTATAATTTCAACTTCAATCAATGTATCTATACCAATCTTCTTCTTCATTTCTTCAACAAGTAATATTTTATCTTTGATAGAAAAGTTTTCTGAAACCACACATTTTACTATTATCGAGTCAAGTTTACTCTGAAATATTTGTGAAGTCAATATATTTGGAATCTTTTTAAATGCTAGGGAAATTGCTGCGCTTCCGATAGATCGACCATCTTTAGTAAATAATGAATCCCCTTCTCTACCCCTTATAGATTTGACTTTATTGTAGTTGGAAAATGTAAGGTTATCGTTCACCTCGTAACGTATTAATGGAAATTGAGGGTTTATTAAATTCGTAGTAAATATCTTATTGGAAATAAATTCATTGACGGAATATAGGGGAGGAAAAGAATAGTCTCCATTATAAGAATATTGAACTAAAGAAATTGTTCTTTCAGCATTTCCATACCTATCATAAACTTTTGTATTTAATACTTCTTCTATTTTAGTTTTTTGGTGGGGATATAATTTTTCTGAAGATGTAAAAGATAGTGGTATGTTTACTTTTAGATTTAATTTTAATAAAATGTTTGAAAGAGCCTCAAGAGAATTTGGATATCCAAGAATAGAATTTGGCGAAAAATTTTTGATCCTATCGTAATACCATTTTGCATTGCTCAATTTAATATGATAACTAGATAGATATAAAATGTTATTGTATTTATCGTAATATTCCATTATATCACCTTCTAATTTACCCCTTAAGGATATTATCTTCTGTCCGTAGAAGTGACCTGCCATATTTCTAAATACTTCGTTGTAAGAAGCTTCATTTATTACACAATCTATTCCATAAAAAACTTTTAAAGGAGAACCAGTTGTTCCACTAGTGTAAGAAGTATGTTTAAAAAATCTATTCCCTATGTATAGTTTGTCTACTTGATGAAGTATATCAGTTTTGGTAATAGTTGGCAAATCTTTCAAATCAATTTTAGACTGGATTTGAGAAATATTTACCCCATGTTCATCATATAATTTTTTGTAAAACGGCGATTTATTATATGCCTCTTGAACAAGAGAAACTAATTTAAAATTTTCAAGATCTCTAATTTCTTCTACATCTAAAGAATGATATTTTTTTATCTTTTTAAGTCTTTTTTTAAATAAAGGCCCATATTTTATTGAATTGTTTAAAAAATCTTTTACACTATTTTTCATGAATTATATAAACTTATAAAATTTAGAATACTTTTATCCCAACTATAATTTAGTTCAACTGCTTTTCTTAATTTTAAGGGATCATATTGCTTTGCTAATGTTTTTTCAATTTTAAAAGACAAATCTTTATAGTTTTCTTTTTTGGAGTTAAATGGTTCGCCTATATCCAGTTTGAGCATTTTTTGGAATTCTTTAACATTTTCACTAAAACCAACAATAGGTGTTCCTACAGCCAATGCTTCTAAATATACAAGTCCAAAGCTTTCACTTTTACTTGGTACAACTAAAATCTTACAACTATTATATAGATCAACTATCTCATCCCATTCTTGGGCGCTCAAAACATCAATATCAAAATTGAAAGACTTTGACTTTATAAAAGACTCTGCCCTTTTATCTACAATAGCAACTAATTTATAATTGTGTAATTCTGAATTGAAATTTAGAGCTTCTAGTAAGATTTTTAGGTTTTTAATTTCAAGAGACTTATTAAATCCATTAAAAAAAATTAAATCCTTTTTTGGACGAGTTTTATAAGGTATCTTGGATATAAATATGGGATTAGGAATAGTTATATTTTTATCTGTTGGAAGATTGAAGTTTTCAAACTGCTCATTAGCAAATGAAGAAATTGTAATAATTTTAGTTGAGAAATTAATGTTATGAAATATCTTTCCTAAAGTAGGATTATTTGCATTTTTTGAAATCCCCTTTTTTTGCCAAAATCCGTGATCTGTAATTATTATTTTAATATTCGGGAATTTGAGTCTCAGAAAATGAGTTACAGGTCTATTTAGAGAATGTACATGTACAACTTGAATATCGTTCGATAAAATATATTCCTGAAGCTTCCATGATTGAATAGAAATTGAAAATTTATCTTTTGAAGGAAGATGACTGTATGATTTATTGAAAATTATGTTTAAACTGAAGATAGAATAAATTAAACCTAAAATGATATCTGTATAATTTAGACCTTCAATTCTTACATTAGATTTACTATATGATTTCTTAAGTGTAAAGTCCCAAATTATAACTTCAAAATTATTCTCTGTTAATTTAATTGAAAGGTCCTCAATATGCTTAGATATGCCACCTGTAGCTTTCCCACCTAGGCTCAAAGAAGCTCTACCAACCAATAAGATCTTTTTATTCTTCAATTTTGTAATATATATGATTGTATTCCATCAATTGATTAACTTTTAAATATTCTAATTCATTATTATATATGTACAAATCATCCATACATCCCCTAAAATGATACTTAGTCCCTTTTCTATTCCAAGACGCTCCTAATGTTATAAACTTAGTGCTTTCCAGGTTTGGTATATTTTTATATTCACTGTAAAGTTTATTATCTATAAAAACTGATACTTTATTATCTTCAAAAGTGTAGGTTAAATAATATAATTCACCGATATTAAGTTCTTCTAAAGCTATAAAGTTTTCAGTAAAAGCTTTATGGTTATCATAATCTGTTTTTCTAAGATCATTGCCTTGTTGCATAACAGCTATCCTGTTTTTATTCATGTATATGGATAATACTGAATTTATTGGAAAATCCTTTTTTCGATTAGATAAGGTAATGATTGTACCATTAACTCCATAGAATTCTGGTTTAATCCATAGGCTTATGGTTGCACTATTAATTAACTTAAGGTTTCGATTGAAAATTGAGATAGTAGAGTCTATTGAATTAAAACAAATACTTTCATTGTGTATTGCTTTTTTGATATCAAATTTAAAATTGCTAGCATTAGCATTTTCGAACCTATTGGTATAAACTAAATCGCCTAACTCTTTGGGGGTCTCAAAGTCTATCTTTTCCTTACAAGAGGAAATTAAAATAGCAATAAACAATAATCTAATTAAATTTTCCATATTCCATCTTGATCAAAAAGATTATTCCAGCAAATATACCAAGTACAGTAGGACTGTAGAAAACATGCCCTGCAAATAATCCGTGAATTATTGCAAAAAAAACAACCATAAGTAAGGATAGTGTGTAAATATCCTTTTTGTTCAAATAATTAATAATAGCCAAAAGCAAAATATGAGCGTAAAAAAAAACGAAAATTAGACTTAATATTATGCCGTAACTTCCGTAAAAGTCATATAAATCCGTTTCTACTAAAAGCCAATCTTTGTAATCTTTTTTTGAATCTTTCAAATATTTTGCAGAGTTACCAAAATTTGTTGTAAAACTAGAGTGACCTTCACCGAAAAAAGAAAATACAAAATTTCGTGTCTCTAAATATGTGTTTGCGGCATTGGTTAGCCTACTCCTAACACCTGTCTCTAATATTTGCTCATATTTTATGGAGTAATAATTTGAATTTTTAATATAATTGAAGAGAAAAAAAGATGAAGCAAAAAACAAAAGCACCAGAGAAATTGAGGCAATCAATCTAAATATCAAATTTCTAATGGAAACAATTTGAGAAAGAATAAGTTTTAAAAAGATAAATAAAAAAACAATAAGAAGTGATCCAAACATCCCTGTTGTTGTTCCTAAAAGGATAAGTGAAAGAAAGATTAAAGAAAGCCAAAACCAGCTTATTTTAAACTTCTCTTTATTAAATAGAAGTAAAGAAAATATAAGAAGTTGAGATAAACCAATATCATTTTGAGCAATAAAAAAAGAAGTCGTCCCAAAAACCCAACTACCATAAGTTTGAAGTCCAATACCTGTAAAAAAAGAAAAGAGAATAAAACCAGCAATAGTCTGTGAGTAAGTTTTTAAAATAAATAGGATTTTAGCCTTTAATACTTTCTTTTTAATCTTTATGTTTTCTAATAAAAACAATATAGGGAAGATATAAGTGGTTTTGAAAAAAAAAGTTAGTTCTCTTGAAACATTAAAATTCTCACTAAATATGAGCCAAAAAAGGAATAACAAACTCCAAAAAAATAGAATCGCATGAAAAATATGGAAACGGTTTTTCATAATTGACACAGTTAAACCAGCCACATACAAGCTTCCCCTAAATATCTTCCCTATATTTAAATTTATATCAAAGTAATATCCAATTCCAATTATTAAATCAACAAATAGTGGAAATAAAATAATGATATATAGTTGAAGTCTGGAAATTGAAATCTTTGATTTCATGAAAGCTAAAATTTAATCCACGTTTTTATATTCATTGTTTTATATATGAAAATAGCTCCCATAATATTCCAGAAAGCCATTCCAATAGCGCTTCCCAGAGCTACTCCTTGGGAACCAAAAAAATTGACTAAGCTTAAACTAATTACTATATTCAAAATTAAAGACCACAATATGAATTTTTGAAGAATTTTTTGATTGCCGGTCATTTGAAAGATAGGGCCGACTACACCTGTTAATATGTTTGTTAATTGAGCGACGAGAAGAATTCTAAATACGGCTACACCTTCTAGATATTCATTTCCGAAAATGCTTAAAAAAAAACTAGGGAAACTAAAGAGGATTATAAAAATAGGTAACCCAAACAAAAAAATAGCTTTAGATGAAAATCCTATTGTTTCTTGTAATTTATTCATGTTATTTTCAAAAAAATATCCTGCAATTTTTGGAGTGACAACAGTTGCAAGTGCGGTGTAAATAAATGACACAATAGTTGCTAACTTTATAGCTACACTGTATACTCCAATTTCACTTTCTGTTTTAAAAAAACCTAAAATAAATATGTCACTCCAACCCATAATCATTACAATAGCAGAGGAAACCATCATAGGATAGGACTCTGATATCATGAATTTAAAAGAGGATGTATGTTTTATGTTTTTTTTTGTTTTTCTAAAGATTAAAAAAATATGAGTAAGAATAATTGAAGAAACAATAATTAAACCTAAAAGATAGGCGATTATTGGCGCTTCGATAATAACTTTAAAGTTTAGAGAAAAGATTAATAATAAAACAAAGGGAGCTAGAAATTTTGCTAAGTGAAAATATAAACTATAAGTTGTCGTCTTTTTTTCTCCCTTAAAAAAACTACTACTTACATCAAGTAAACTTAAAAAAGGAATCCCCATTGCAGAAATTCTAAGACTATCTTCTAAAGGTTGCATGTTATACATCGATGCAATTATTGGTGCTAATAGGAAGACTATAGCAGCAACTATAATTGAATTAAAAAAAATAAGCTTTAAAGATTTAATGTAAATACTTTTTTTATTTTCAATTTGGACATTACTAGCGATCCATTTAACGATAGATGTTTCAACACCTAATTTAGAAATCATGGCACCAACGGACAAAAACAAAAATGAAATAGCGAAAACACCTTGAATTTGAGAACCAAATTTGTTAGCAATCAACCAAGTAAAAAGAAATCCAAAGCCATAGCCTAGACCTCTAATAGAAAAAACTTTTAAGCCTTTATCTAAGATTTCTCTACTGTTAGAATTTATATGAAGCATTATTTCGAATGGCGTTTTTTAGTAAATGATTGATATTAAGTGTTATGGAAGAATTTAAGATCCACCACTATGAATAGGAATCAATTAAGTCAACAACTTTATATTTTTCAATAACTTAAGATTTCACTATTTTTAGCGCTCTTCTTGCTATAAATTTTAAAAAGAAAAATAAGCAATACAAACCAACAAGTCCTACTGGTATTTTCAAAAAGGAGCTTGTGCGTTCTGCATCATATATTCCAAACGACGAGTCAATAATTTTTAAGACTTCACCGTTTAATGACAATCGATTTCTGAGTGATAAATCATTAAGTAACAACTCTTGCTTTTGAATTAATAGTTCTTTTAAGTCTTGACTACCCGAAAAATTAATTGCATTATTATCTAACTTAGGGAATGAATTTCCTTTTTGATCCTTAAGAATACTATCGATTTGAGTTCTGATTGCTTTATTTTGTTGTAACTGCTCTTTGTAACTTTCTAAGGTAGCAGTCTTAAGCTCATTATAGTAAGAATTATTTGCTAAATGATCATATAGTCGATTAGAAATCATCTCATTGTCAGCCTGACCCTTAATGTATATTTTAATTTTATGCGTTGGATATTCATTGATATTGATTTCATCTTCCAAAAAAGAAATATCGCCAAATTCATCTAACAAGAGTTCGAAGGTTTCTTTATTTTCCTCAGATTTATTTACTAGCTCATACACATCGATGACAGGAACTACTTCAACCTCTTTAACTCTATCGTAATATTCTCCAAAAATATATTCGTTATATAAACTATCCCCTGTTTCAAGTTTTGAATTAATAGAATTCACCTTACTGTACACATATTCAGTACTCCCATAGTTTGTTCTCACAAAAAATTGATTCAAATAAGTAGGTTCTGATGTAGATTTCAAATATAACTGTATACCAACTCCTATAACTAATAGTCCAGCAAGTACAAACTTATGCTTCCAGAAGAACTGAAATATTTGGATAATTCCTATTAGAATAGACTTAAAAAAAGACTTTATTTTTTCAAAAACGACGCCTAAGTCAATTTCGTCTGAGGCGTTTTGTGAAGTTTGTTCTGACATTTAGATATGGATGAATTTAGTATTGCAAATTTAGTAAAT
>Ga0307930_1002613_pt1 | contig 13630 bp, 8 predicted proteins | sample OrgLakmetageno46_FD_203161 | JGI IMG/M metagenome (GOLD analysis project Ga0307930, IMG submission 203161) | Saline water microbial communities from Organic Lake, Antarctica - #46 | ecosystem: Environmental > Aquatic > Non-marine Saline and Alkaline > Saline | place: Antarctica: Organic Lake... | reverse complement strand
TATCTATACGCTATTGCTGTCGCCACATCGATGCCACGTGTGCACATGTTGTGCAATCTATAAAAGATGACAAGAATTCGTAATCTATACGCTATTACTGTCGCCACATCGATGCCACGTGTGAACATGTTGTGCAATCTATAAAAGATGACAAGAATTCGTAAACTCTTGTAGATGCCGTGTCAACGTCAACGATTGCTGCCACGTCCTACAGTAGGTAATTTTGTCCCATTTGTCCTTTTTGTCCCAAAATGTGATTACTTCCTGGGTAATACATTCGGAATTCTCAGAATTTATTGCTACTATTGATCAGACCGCAGCAGAGTCTATGAGCTGTGAGCCATCTGCCTACTGCCATGAAGTAAGTTTGATGACTTCATTGGTGGCTATATGTTTGCGTAGAAAAGAATGCCTCCGCCAGGCAAACTTCCAGCTCCATTCCTGCTTCACCTGCCCGTGCGCGCAGGTCGAGTGCCGTTATGGTTTCTCGAAAGGCTTCCGCAGCGTCTCCAGCTGCTTCAGCGTCCTCTGCCGCTGCAGCTCGCCAACACACATCCAAGCCGCCGAGATCGAAGAGGACATTGGCGAGGCGCATGCCCGTGGCGTGCGGCAGTGGAGTCGGCGACAATCGGAGCGCGCGCGGCAACGTATCTTGTGCTGATGCTGCTTGTTTACTAGTTTTGGTGCCGGAGTAGTCAGCACGCGCCAACAAAACGCTCGCAAATGCCTGGCTTTGAGTGCGATGCAAAAGCTCGGCGAGGGCAGCGGCATCCAGGTGTGCGCTTAACGCTGGATCCGCGAGCAACGTGCGCCACTCGTGTGCTGACAAGGTTGCAGCCTGTGAATAAGCAGCATGCTCAGCAACAGCCGCTTCATCAGGGCCGCCGCTACGGCTATCTAAAGCACGGGCAAGATTGGAGGCCAGTGCTGCTACAGATGTGTCTGCTAAATTTGAGGAAATGGCGGAAGATTCTGCCTCTGCTATAGCATGAGGAGTGCTGGAGTCCGGACTAGGCACAGTAATGAGATGGGGAGGCAACAAAGTGGACAAGTCTACGTGAAGTGGTGGTAGGGCATAGCGAGCTTCAGCGAGATCCAGTCTTCCTGTTCGGCCCTTGCCGCTTTCTGCAACACCAGCTCTCATCCACTGCAGCTGAAAAAGGTCGCCGTCGCGAGGCCCTTCAACATACAACCATGAGCTCGGCCTCTTCGTGAGGCCAGAAGAATCAGGCGGCGATCGCTTCCGCGCAGTAGACTGCGATTGCAAAGACTCAGCACGTACAGAAGAAGATGCTAGAGAAGAAGATTCCGAAGCCTCCATTATGTACTGCGGCAAAAGTACCGTGGCAGCTAGCTAGGTTCTAAAGCAACTTGCTTGGAATTTCAGAACTTGGCGAAGCAAGCCCGTTGGGGGCTATATTATTTCTTATCGTAGTCGATCAATCATGCGTCTTAGGGGCGGAGAAAGTAGCAGGTTTACGATACGGTGGATGTTCTAGTGCGAAGGCTTACATCAAGCTGGAGCCACTAGCCACTATAGTCGCTAGCTAGCTAGCTAGCTAGAGCGCTAGAGCAAAAACTAATAGATCAACGTAGAGTTGATGTTTTACCGACCACGATCAAAAAGTGCCTACCAAGGATTTTTGTCCGTCAGTCATTCCTTCCGTCCTTCCGTCACATCACAGACACAAAAAACCCTTGCGTGCTTGTTCTGACAAGTTGTCACGTCACTGAAATCAACTACGTTGATCGTGGCGCGGCGGCGCGCGCGCCGCTGCAGTTATGTAGATGTATCCGGCAAATTTTAAAATACAGGGTACTGTACGGTTGGGGTATGGCTGAGAAATTGATGCACGGTCGTTTGATTGGCTGAGCGCACACCTCAAACGCACAAAATGCCATCTCGAGCCCCGCGGGGTCGAGGTGGGCTCCTCCAAGTGTGCGTTGTCAGCCTATGGCTGCATCATGCCTTAGGTGTAACGCAATATAGAGCACCCACTACGAAACCTACGATAGAACCGACGCGGGTACCGACGTTTAGGCCCACACACTTGCCGACCTTGACAGCGCAGCCAACAGTCTCCCTGAAGCCTACGACGTCGCCCACTGTTACTCATCAACCCACCGACTCGCCATTTCCCACCCATTCACCAACTGATATCCCAATCCCAGCTCCTACGCAACGACCCACGCATGAACCGACCAAATCGCCTACGATACTCCCCACAAACGTGCCTTTTCCAGCACCTTCAGCCACGCCTCAGCCCACGCTCCTGCCCACGGTGAGCGCTCTGCCAGTGCCTGAACCAACGCCCAGTCCATCCCTGATCCCAACGCCTCGCCCGACGCCGCACCCAACCCCGGGCCCGTCGAAGGCGCCAACGCCAAGGCCGAGTGCGCCTCCCACACTAAGCCCAGTGCCCCAGCCGAGCCATCTTCCGGTACCTTCGCCCTCGCCGCACCCGACCACCAGCCCGACCTTTTCACCCACTGGCCATCCATCGTATCCGCCTTCGCCGTTGCCGAGCTTAAAGCCGACTCCGCTGCCGTCGTCATTGCCGACTTTGCCACCTTCATCCAGGCCAACACTGTAAGAACATACATTACACCTTTTTTTGTCACTTTTCTCACGACAATTGTCTCGCTTTAAAGCGGAATTTGAAGCTATCTGTAAGAATATGTGACTTATATAGGCCCCATCCACCTACTGTTTTTTTCTTGAATTTACCTTCTCTTTTTCTATTCGGGGCTGGGGGTTCAGACCGCCGACACCGCAGCCGTCTCAAGTCCCAACCTTAGTCCCAACAAAGACTCCAACGTCAAGCCCTACTTGGGCGCCAACGATGCTGCCAACACGGAAGCCCACGCCAAAGCCGAGCTTGAGCCCTACTCCTCAGCCCTCGCCGCTGCCTACCACCGAGGTTCCTACTTACTTGCCGACGCCGCGGCCTACACCTCGGCCGTCGCTGCCTCCGACGTCAGCGCCAACGCCCATCCCCACGCCGCAGCCGTCGACGACCTTGTCGTACACAGAAATTTTGGCCATTGGGTTGTCGTCCGCGGGCTTTGTATTGGTGTTAGTGTGTGTGGCTGTGTCGTTGTGGCAGGGCCGGCGTTGGGCCGCGAGGCGAATCGAAGAGAGGGAGAAGAAGCGGGCGCGCGAAGACGAAGAAGAGCGGTTGAAGGAAGAAGCTTTCCAACTGGCGGAAGCGAAGCGGCTGGCGCAGGAAGCCAAGGATGCAGCCGAAGCCGCGCGTGTGGCTGCCTTGCTGGCGTCGCGGCAAGCCCTAGCGCTGCAAGGGATTCGCACCGACGCCACCGGCCGCGTGCTGCCACCTCGATCGTCTCGGCCTTCGACCACGCTACAGGGCACCACGGCGCAAAAGCTGGCGTTGCTGAAAGGCCCACCAGCCGCAGTAGCTGTGGGCGCGCCTCGACCGCCTGACTTGCCGCCGCCGCCACTGCCGCCATCATTGGGCGATGAGCCGCCGCTTGACCTCGATGAGGAGTCGTTGCCCCGGCCAGCTGTTGCTGGTCCTGTTGCTGAACCACCAACCCAAACGGTTCCGCCTGAGCCTGCGCCCACAACACTTTTCGCAAGTGACGGTGTAGCAGCCACTCCCAGAGACCGTTCTCAAAATCGTGCTGCCAATGAATCCAACCTTGCCAACGACTCGCCTGATATCAATGATGATGTCACCACTACTAGTCCTGGTAGTGATGTGAACTTGCCCGATCCATCGAATAGCTCCAGAAGCTCAACAGCGCCTGAGACTCCTCAATATTCTAGCACAGTTGGCACTACCGCTGCTGATGTAGATGGTGCCGTTGCCGATGCTTCTGCAACCTCAGACCCTGGTTTAGAAACAGAGGCAACTGCAGTACCCGTAAGGGCGACGCCAGCAGCGCCAGCGACAACGCGACCTAAACAGCGTGCGTCAGCTTCAGCACTCGCCGCGGCAGCGTCCGCAGGAGCACCCATACTCGCAGCCACGACAACAACAGGAGTCACGGCTTCAATGATCGAAGCTCTGGCATCTCCAGCGCGAGCACCAGCAAGGTCGCCACAACCAGATGGAGCACAGATATCATTGTCGCCGTCCTCTTCGGGCAATAAGCCAATGCCTGCGTGGGTAGCGGCGCGTGAACAGCATGCAACTACTACGAGCAGTACTCCTCATACAAGGCCTACTCGTACTAGTGATAGGCCATCTGCTGGAAATAATGCGTCCGGAGCACATTCTGCTGCCACTGAAGCCAGCCCTCGTGCTCCTTCAACTCCAGCAGCTGCAGCGAAAAAGGCTGCACCACTACCAGCTCCATCGAATATTCCGCCAGCACCATTGCCTTCCGAGCGAATTGCAGCTGTGTGGGCTTCTGCAGGAGTCCCTCAAGGTAATGTGAGCAGTGATGAAAGAGTAATTGCTGGAGGAGGAGTTTCCGCACAGGGCGATGCTTTCGGTGCCTTCATGCGAAACCGCCTTACACAATCACGCACGGCAAACGGTGCGGTCAGCAGAAATGCGTCAGCTGTTGGCGATCCTTTACCGCGTCTACAGCCTGCTGTGGCCACAGCACCAAATGCGAATCCTGCGGCGCTTTTCCTGCAGAAACGCCTCAGTCAAAACAATGGGGATCAAAACAGCCGCAACCAAGGCGCGATTCTCTGAATTTAGTGTTCAATATATACGGATGTGATGATGCAAAATAATCCCTACTTCCTACTTATGTGTTATGCCACGTTCCTTTGGCCCATTCGCACGACCCGTGTGCCCATTTAACGCACTTAAGTATATTTTTAATTCCGACGTCCAGTTGCCCAATTGAAAGCCCTGACTTGTTCTGGCCTGTGGCTAATGCCAATGGTATATGGTATACACAGATGTATACTTAATCTAGTAATCTAGTCTAATGGCCAATGGACTTTTTAATTTAAAGGGCAAATCCGATGAATTCGGTTGCCAAAGCTAGAGCCACTTTAACTCGCCAGAGAAAAAAATAACGACTAGTGCTATAATTATACGGCTCAAGAGAAGTCGCCTCCTCCTGAGGCAAGGGCAGCAGCTTCGAAGTCGGCTGCAGCTGCGTCCGTCAGAGGTTCGTGCAGCAATTCGTCAGCAATGGCCGGGCTGTACGTGAAAGTGTTGCAGCCCTGGACAGCCAGCGCAGTGAGCTGCTCAGCACTCCGCAAACTCGCCACGAGCACGCGCGTTGAACTGCCCATGCCCTGAAGCGCCGCCGCTATGGCCGCGCACTCGGCAACGCCGTCTTTGCCGTTGTCGCTCATGCGCCCCAAGTAAGGTGCCACGTACTCCGCGCCCAAGCCACCCGCGATCAGAGCTTGTTGGCGGTTGTAGCACGCCGTCATGCAAATGCGCACCCCATCGCTGCCCAGTTTGTGAGCGGCTGCTATTCCGTCTCGCGTCAAAGGCAATTTGACCACTATTCGCTGCAAACCACCGTCCAAGCTCGCTAAGGCGCTGCCCGTGCGCACAAGGCTATCCGTGTCCCCACCCCACGCCTGAAACATGACTTCGTTCAAATTGTAGTCGTCGAGGGCAGCTTTCGCGAGTTGAGTCACTGACGGCAAAGTGCATGGCACGCCAGCACGCTGTAGCAACACTGGGTTGGTAGTAACTCCTGTGATTTAAGTCAGCGGGTAGGATTTTGGACGGGTGATGCATGGCTGGAATGAAGCAGATGTAGTTTTCAAAAAAAGGGAAGTTGTAGCTGGGGCGCAGATTACCGTGATAGAGTCCGAGTTCGAGATGTTGAGCCCACTGACGCACATCAGCCGTGTCTAGAAAGAGCCGCGACGAGCCACCGTGGACGAGTGAGGAGGCCTATTCATTCGAAAAAAATGTCGAGTATATGTCGAGAATATGAGGCACATGCGAACTCAAAGCAATTGAAATCCCGCACATAGGCCAAGTTCCTAGTCACACAAGAAGAGCAGAAACTTCTTACCTTGGTGGTCCCCTGCGTTGAGGCATAGTTAGTGCCCTTGAGGCGATCAACTGCGCCCAATGCACGCTCAATTTTAGCCTGAATGTCGACTTCAGGACTAGGGGACGACTTCAGGCTAAGCACTCGATGTTGATGAAACGGTGACGATAGCCACGCTGAACTCGAGGCTGTGACTAGGCTCAGCGCGAGGAAGTTGGTCGCGCGCATTCTGAGTTCTTGGCTTCTAGGCCCATACTCGACTCCTTATCTCTCGCCCCTCCGTCCGTCCGTCAGTGTGCTCAATGTACATCCCCCTGTATTTACTAGTCGTTTGATTTTGATTAGCAGCAGGCAGCGCAGGCAGCCTCATCACGTCGTTTCCTATATCCTCCGTGTTGTTCTTCGCGCTCATCACGAGGTAAGAGTAGCTGCACTACTCTAAGCGCCAAGGCAACTTGCCTTGTTCCGTTACAAACTCATGCAAGTTATTTCATTTTCAACTCGTCGTTACGAAATAGTGGCTGCTACTGTTTACCTGTCGCAGGCGAACAATTTGAGGAATTGCACAACTGTCACATCAAATTCAACGAGCCGAAATAATAATGGAAGCTCCCGACAATACTGCGAGTAACCACGAAGGAAACGTTTCTGTGAAAGTTGCTGTACGTGCTCGACCTTTGTCATCTTCTGAAAAGGCTCAGGGTTGCCGAGACATCTTGCGGTTGGACCGCGAGACAGTGGATGCGGGCGGGGACACTCGGCGTTTTCAATACGACTACGCCTTCGGTACAGACTCGTCGCAAACAGAAATTTACGAAAAGACAACAGTGCCACTGCTGAACCGAGTTTACGAAGGGTTTAATGCAACGATCTTGGCATATGGTCAAACGGGATCTGGCAAAACATTCACCATGGGCACCGCATTTGGTGGCAACGGCGGCACGGACGCCGACGCCTCGGCTGGCATCATCCCGCGCGCCGTGCATGAGCTCTTCGACCGGCGTGCGCGCATCGCTCCACAGCGCAAGGTTGACGTTCGATTGAGTTTCCTCGAGATTCACCACGAAGAAATCCACGACCTCCTTGCGGCATCTGGGAGCCAAGCCACTGCCTCAGGCAACGACGCTTCCTCCGACACGGCCAAGGCCGGCGGGCAAGGGCTTGCCGTGCGTGAAAGCGCCGAAGGCGGCGTGGTGGTGGCCGGTTTGAGCGCGCACACGGTGGAATCTGCAGCGGAAGTTGAGCAGTTGCTGGCGCGCGGCACCTTGAATCGGGCGACCGGCAGCACGCAAATGAACGCGCAGTCGAGCCGGAGCCACGCGGTCTGCACGCTCACCCTCGAGGTAGGCTACGCGCAACACGAAGGCGCCAGCAGCGAAGAAGGCGCAGTGGAGCACATTGGGAACTTGACGCTGGTGGACTTGGCAGGCTCGGAGCGTGCGAAGCGCACGGGCGCGAGCGGCAACCGCCTCAAAGAAGGCATTTCCATCAACCGAGGCTTGGTACCGTCTATCACTTCACTTGTTTTATACTTTCTTTCTTTTTTGCGTATGAAGTCCAAGAAAAGAGCGATGTACCAGGATATTGTCCTTGTTTGTGCTTATTTCTTTGTTTTGATTCTTTTGCTGCGTTGCTATTCGTGTGTTTCTTGCCACGGTTTTGCTCTGCTGCAGCTCGCGCTCGGGAACGTGATTTCAGTGTTGGCCGACGCTGGGCAAGGCGACGGTTCGGGTTGCCACGCCCACGTGCCGTACCGTGACTCAAAGCTGACGCGGATTTTGCAGGACTCGCTGGGGGGCAGCAGCCACACGCTGGTCCTGGCCTGCGTATCCCCTGCCGACTCCAATTTGGAAGAAACCGTGAACACCTTACGGTACGCGGCGCGGGCCCGGGCCATTCGCAACGCAGCCCTCAAAAACAGCGGACCCGAAGCAGCCGCCACTGCGGCCGCCAACGCGCAGGCCGCCGCAGAGTGCGCAGCGCTCCGAAAGGAAGTGCGCATTTTGCGCTTGCAACTCACCGACGCCCTGCGCACTTCGTCTTCGTCGTCATCTGGGCGCCCCAACGGGATGATGCTGCCAAGTGGGTCGTCTATCGGCGATAGCGCAGGAGCAGCTGCGCTTGCAATGGCGGCGAAACAAGCTCAGACTGCGTCGCTGGAGCTGCAGCGGAAGCTGGCCGAGGCCGAAGCTCGGCTGCAGTCGGAGAGTGAAGTGAACTTGCAGTGCGAGCTGAAGTTAGACCGTTTTCGGCTCCGCGAAGAGCAGTTTCTGGCAACGGCGCAAGCGCAGGGTATTCAACTGGTGGGGCAAGGCCTCAGTTCTCTCTCGGCTGCGCCCAGCGAGGCATCCATGAACCCTTTGCTGAGCAGCAGCGAAGGCAGTGAAGCAGGCCAAAATGAGCAAGTGTCGGTGCTCGAGGAGCAGCGGCGCGAGATCCGGAAGCTGCAGTCGGAGCTGCACAGCCTCAAGCAGCTGTCCAGCATGTCCAACGCCTCTTTCAAGAAGCAGCCCTCTCACGCACAAGGCAGCCATCCCAGTGGTGCAGGCGAAGAGCAAGTACAGTGGCCCTGTGACGAGGAACAGCGCGCTGCGGCAGCGGTGCACGCGCGGGAAGAAGCCCACGCTGCGATGGAACTCGAAGAGCAGTGCATGGAAGCCCTGCGGCTGCAATTTGCGGACGCAGTCGCGAAGCTACAATCGGAAGTGGAAACCCTGCAGCGTGAGAAGAACGAAGACACCACCATTGGCGGTTGTAAAGCTTCCAACGGCAGCAACCCGAGCAAGGATCCCGAAGCTGCTGCGCGGGCGGCCAGCCGAGTTAAGCAGCTCGAAGAAAAGCTCAAAGAGCTGGAGCGCAAGCAAAAGGAGCACGCGCGGGTGGTGTCGATGAAAGAGCGCGCCGAAAACGAAGCGCGCCGCTTGCAGGCGGAAGTGACGGCCGCCAAGAAGCACAAGGCGGACCTGGCCCGCGAAGCGAAAGCAGACGCAGCCAAACACGCCAAGGAGGTGGCCGAGGGCAACCGCCAAACCGCCCGGCTCAAGCGGGAGTCGGCCAAGACCAGCGCGCAGCTGGCGAAAGCGCAGGCGGCCCAGGAGCGGACCAGCCACATGCTGCGGCTCAAGCACGAAGAAGTGGCGTCGGCCATGCGGCGCATCAAAGAGCAGCAGCAGCAGCTGGCGGGGGGTGCCAAAGCCGCTGGCTCGGTGGCGTCATCGTCGTCATCATCTTCTTCTGCGGGAACTGTAGGTAAAGGCAACGGCAGCGTCAATGCATCGTCGTCATCGTCAGCCAAGCGGCTCGCTGGCTTACGCCAGAAGGTCGAGCACGAGTTCAACATGGGCTTTGCGGTGGCCAATTGCCGCGCCTTGCTGCAGGCGACGGTGGCCGAGCGCGCCGCCCTCCAGGCTAAACTGAACGAAGCCCAAAACGAGCAAGACGAAGCCGAGTGCGCAGCTTTGGCTTTGCAATTGGCGCAAAAGAACGACGACATCGACGAGCTGCAAGAAGGCGTGTTGGCGACGGCAGCCAACAACAATGGTGGGACTTCATCCAACGGCAAGAGCAGCAGCGGCAGTGGTGGCAGTGACATGGCCAAGTGGGCGGACGTGGGCACCATGGGCGAGGCCAAAGCTCTGCTGGAGCACTTGATGCAACTGGCCATCAGCAAGCGGGCTGAAGCAGCGAGCGCCCGCCATGCCGCTGAGTTGCGGTTCCGGGAAGACCTTGAGAACGCCCTGGAAGAGCAGCACGCGCAGCTCACGGAAGCGCACGAGTGCGAAGTCCAAAGTGTGCGCCGAGAAATGACCGAGAAAATGGTGTTGGCGCTCCAGGCCAGTTCAGCGGGCGCGGGGTTGAGTGCTGGAGCACCACTGCAGCTCATTGCCGAGGGAGACAACGAAGACGAAGACGACGAAGAGGATGCGAAAGAGGAAGGCAGTTCTAGCAGCCGCGATGGTGTAGACTCCAAAGCCAGTGCAGCAGCAGCAGCAGCCGCAGCAGTGGCTCTGCAGCAGGCAACCGCGGCTGAAAATACGACACTGCGGGCGTGGCAGGCAGCAGCCAGCGAAGAACTGGCGAGGTCTCGAGAGCACTTGGAGCGCGCAGACGACGAAGTTGCCACACTCAAAGCCCAAATTGAGCGAGACCACATCCAGCAGGCAGCCGCCGCAACAGCCGCTGCTGAGCAAGCTTCCCAAGGGCAACAGCTGCTTTTGTCGAGCCAGGAAGCGCCCGTGGGAGCCGCTGGCCGCACCCCGAAAAAGAGCCCTGCTGCAATGAAAGCTTCGAACTTGGACAAGGACGAGGAGGAGTCGGACTATTCAGAAGAAGAAGAAGAAGAAGTCTTTTCCGACGAAGACGTTGACGACGACGACGACGACGAAGAGCCCGATGAGGAGTGGACCCCTGCGATGGAAAAAGCACAAACCAACCGACGGACAGCTGCCGCTGCTGCTGCGGCTGCCAGGAACAAGAGTGCCCTTTCGTCCAGCGGGCGGATGTCTATGTCACCCGTTGGCGGAGCAGGCCAGCTTGACCACTACCTCGACGAGCACAACAGCAGCATCAACTCGTCGCTCGACTCGTCGGCTTACGACTCGGCTCGCTTCCAGCGCACCTTGTCCAACTTCGATGACGCTCTGAGTGCGTCGCGCCAACGCATGAGCCTGGAGTCCAACGGCACATCGGTCAGTGACCGGAGCTTCGACGACGACGCTTCCCTTTCGTCAGGGGCGGAGACTTTGCCGACAGCCGCCGGCCGCGCCAAACAAGCAGCCTTATCGAATGCGCAAAGCCAGGGGTCAGACAATGGCAAAAGCATTAGCAGTAAGTCAACTGCAGCTGCCACAGTCAAGGCAGCTGCCGCAGCGCAATTTTCGGCGGATACCCCAATCCCTGCAGCCGCCGAGTTGGCCGGGCTCACGGTGCCAGCTCTGAAGGAGGTTTGCCGCTCCCGAGGTTTGATCGTGTCTGGGAGGAAGCAAGACTTGCTCGATCGCCTCGGCGCTTTTGTCAGCGCCCAAAATGGCACTGCCGAGGCAGTGGCACCGCCACCACTACCGCCGCCACCTGCGTACATATCGACTGAGGGTAAAAACACCACTACAGCTGCATCATCACATGGAAAGGAACCGGCAACCACGAGATCAGAGAGCACCGCTGAGGCTACAAAGGTTCTTGGAAGCAATTTAACCTTGGCACAAGCACCTCCAGAGGCTTCTCCAGAAGCCCATGTTGCAGAGGCGAATACGACAGTACGCTCGCACTCCAGCACAGCAGAGGATCCACTAGCGTCTCCACCTTTGGCGGTGCCGGACGAATTCAGAGTCACTGCGCGCCGGAAACCTCTGGCGGCGGTAAACGCAAACGTGAGCAACACCAACGCGCACCAGCGTGGCGAGGACCATGCTCCAATGAAAGCCAAGGTGAACAAGGTGCCTAGCAGTGTACCGTCGTTTGGTGTCCAAAAGACAAAGCTTCCATTGGGAGGAGGAAGTGCTACAGCAGGAGGAGGAGCGCCAGGTGCTGCTACAACTGCCCCACCATTCAAGGCACGCACTCAAGAAGAACTCTATCAAGAGATGCTTGCCCGAAAGGCAGCAAAAAACGCCAAAAAGTCTGCCTCGCAGCAGAAGGTAGCAAAATATGGCGGAATTTACAACGACTCGAATGCGCCTTGACATCGATCGGAACACCCACAAATACCTCGCTTTTTTGAAAAATTTCGAGGAATTTGGCCAATGCCCCTCTCCCTCCTGAATCATTCCGCACTTGCTTTGTTTGCGCAACGCACGTGCATTCCCACTTCTGCCCGCATTGGCTTCTGTGTCATTTGGGTTTGTATTAGTTCGAGTTCGAGTTCACTGGTAGAGAAAGAGCAGAGGTGTGCCTACATCTCGGAAATCTATTTCGGTTTTGTTAATGTTAGTGCGTGATAAAAAATGAGATATAAATGATTATAATAGATCAACGAAAGAGTTGATTTTTTATGCCGACATCGGCACAAAAGTGCCCGCACTGAGATCTTCCCGTCCCTCCGTTACATCACAACGACAAAAAACCTAGACTGAAGAAACTTACACGTAAACTTCAAAAACCGAAATATTACTACTTTCGTTGATCGTGGCGCGGCGTGGAGCTGCGTGCTTGGAGGAGGAAAGAGGAAATAGAGAGAACAGCTATCTTTATCGCCTCGTTAAATCGGAATGACCAACGCACTAGGCGGCTAGGCATGCACCATTGTTAGATCTACGTAATTGGCTATGAAAGTGCACTTTAAGATATAAAAAAATCTAGAATTTCGGACGCAACCATCCAGAAGACCTATCATTGGGTCTGAATTTTGCCATAGACCTGTGACCTGTGCGGCGTGTGCTTGGGGTGGAAAAGGCAGTGTGCAAGTGTGCAGAGTGGCGAATACGTATATATGTTCGTTTCAATAAACTCTAAAGTTTGAAACTTTTGTCAGAGGCAGAAAAAGCACATCAGCCAGTAATGACGACATTGCCATCAGAGTACAGCGTACCATTTGTAACCGCAAAGGTGCTGTGAGCATGTTGCATGGTATTCTAGTCGGAGGCCATCTGGCCTGTAAGTGCGCGCAACACACAACGCTCGCATCATGCATTGGACAGCCAAATGTAATCGCGAGCAGCATCCAATTTCGGCTAAGGATTGAAATGCAGTGCGACAATATATAGATTCAAAGCCATTTCATTGGAGTTATACTTGCAGTACTAGTGTCATGGGAAACTGCATGAAGGACTACCTCAGCAAGCTTACAAAGTAGTAGCCTGTCTGCCGTCTTACGCCCACAAATTTTGACCATGCGAGGCATGAATTGTAAGTAGACTTAGAAAAATGAATTCCGGTGCTCGTACAAGCAGCTCACTGTCTCGGGAAGTCGGCGATGCGAAGTGGTATATCTTCATAATTATGCATGGTATTCTGGAATACTGATACGCAACAAAGTGTGGTATTCACATTGCTACAGTCTTAAGAAAGATCAGATGTATCAAACTAGTGAATATAGAGTGAACCGTTCACCTTAGGGCGCTTGAAAGCTTCCATTGCCGCAACTTCACTTCGACGACGCTGCAATTGAAAGGCGTTGCGAGCATGTTATCGACGACGATTTCGAGTTGCCTGAACGGTACCAAAAAATTCGAATAATATCAAAGATTTATTCATTATCACCTGAATTTTAATTCTTTGATATTAGTCGAAACTTTCTTTGCTATCGCTCACTAAGCATTTTTCAATTCGCGATGACGAATATTTCATACGCTGTCCAAGGTGCAGTAAGAAGGCGAATAGCTCGCTCCACAGAGCTTTTTGGGGCATAGTTCCGCAGCACGAAATCTTCCCTACAATCAATTTATGAAAACTTTTTATTTTATATCTATGAAATCTCAAGCGCTCACCTCACACGTCGCCCTGCATTGCGGGCAGGAGAAAGCTAGCCATGACGAGAAAAATAACAGGCGTGCAGGCATGAATGTACGAAATATCATATTAGCGAGAGTTCCGATACCAAAAAAAAATCCCCTTCGCAAAGAAAGCTCTCCTTGAAATTCTGCACAATGAGTTCGCCACCAACCTCTTGACGGGCCTCCCGGTGCAGGGCGTGCTCTTCAAGCCAGCAAAATGGAAAGAACAAGTTAGCGTTTACATGGGACTACCT
>Ga0307930_1002611_pt1 | contig 13638 bp, 10 predicted proteins | sample OrgLakmetageno46_FD_203161 | JGI IMG/M metagenome (GOLD analysis project Ga0307930, IMG submission 203161) | Saline water microbial communities from Organic Lake, Antarctica - #46 | ecosystem: Environmental > Aquatic > Non-marine Saline and Alkaline > Saline | place: Antarctica: Organic Lake... | reverse complement strand
AAACATTTATGTCGGGCTCTTTTGCTGGTTTCTTGTTCACTCGGGTGCACCCAGGAAACAATCCCTGAAAAGTCCGTGTTTCGTTTCTTCCAATTTTTCGTGTTTCAACTTCTTCCCTACACAGGACACGACAACCTGACAACAAAAATGTCCGTCGCACACGCTCTCAATCTCTCGCGCCTCTTATGACTGAAATTGTGAGGTCTGAGACTCAAGAACTGAGCGCTCTCGTAATGATTTATTGCAAAGTAGCTTCATAGCTTTAGAATCTACCGATCTTTTGATTACACCAAACTAGCTAGCTAGCTACTTCCATGGAGTAATTAGCCATGGAAATGGAATAAAGAGCCTACCGTAATGGAAAGAGCTAGTATGAATAAATGGACAAAAGTTGTTATTGTTGGCAGTGTGGCTCTAAGTATACCTATATTCGCAGTCTGGAAAAGGAGTACGATTGACGGGGCTGTCAACGAAGAAGCAACAATCTGGTCACGCATGAAGCACATGAACACGAGTCGGTTGCACACTGAACCTACCAATGAAAAGCACAAGCTTGACATTCTTTTACTAGTCTTTGGAATGAAATCAGGGATTGGTGATAACTACGAAACAAGCATTCTAACACTGGAGCACTACCGGCCTCACTTTAGCGCTATGCTGTACGTTTCACCTCTTGATACCTGCCAGCACCCAGCGTTTGGAGCGGTGCCGTGCATTGATTGCGTCACTTACGGAAGCAAACATCGACCAGATACGCGATTGGGGTACAAGTGCATTATTGACGTCGCGATGAGCTATGAACAGATGTTTCCAGGTGACCGCAGAGGCTTTCTCTTCATGCATGCGGACTTCTGGCTTACACCGAGCTTCATAGCCGCCGGCAAATCGTTTCTCGAGCATCATCCTAATGCACACTGGTTACCTGGCGGTGGGAAAGCGCAATCTCTTAAGTGCTCTGACCTGAAAGACCATGCCATCCCTACTGTGGGTTGGTGGTGGGACAATTCAGCTTGCGGGGGGCAGGAACGGTGCCGAGTGAACTTGAATGGAAACTGGCCACCTCAGAGCACTGCGGTTGAGCGAGCACGCACCTTGCACGCCAAAGTTGCGAGCCCAAATTCGTTCTTGAAATATACTCCTGACGTAGGGCAGTGGGCAGACTTATATTTCGTGCCAAAAGGCGCGTATCATTCGTTTCAACTCGCAGCTAGTTCCTTAAGAGAAGCCCGCGTGATCAACGAGCTCGCCGTCTCAATGGCCATGCTGGCGTCATGCGACGAACAAATCGGCAGCATTGTATTCCTCGGGTGTTGGGGCGGTTGCTGCAGTTCACTTCAAGATCCATCGATGCTTGACCAGCAAATGTGTGGCCATCGGTTGCAACTGAACGATGTAGCTCAAGTAACTGCTCTAGCGAAGAAGTGGTCGTGAATAAAGGGTTGTACACACATCGTTTGGTTACCCGTAGCCGATCTTTGATGACAAAGCTCCTTTGTAGGTTCGCTTGAACACCGTAGTGTTGAAGCGGGAGTGCATGTGTTTGTAAATCTGATAGTGATGAAATGGGCTGGTGGTGGACTTGTAGCCAGCTGCTTGTGTCGATAATGAAGGTAATCGATGCGCGGTGTGTGGCATGCAGCGAGTCCTTGTTCATATCGCGGACGATGTATGACCTGATCATCTGAGGTAGCACCGGGCTGAAGCCCCACCCCCCCCTAGTTCCTGACCCAAGCCTCGCTTAGCTTTGGGCCAAGCCAGCTCGCTGTGCCGTTCTATAAAACTCGAAATCGAACTCGAACTAATACAAACCCAAATGACACAGAAGCAAATGCTGCGGGCAGAAGTCTATATCACTCTAGACTCTATAGTGCTCAAGAATGAATCAGGTATAAGCACCAAAAGAAACGCGCGGGTGCGCTTGCCCTTGCCATGGAATACTAGATACTAGTTCATCTAGCACCTCCGAGACAGTGCGAGGCAGGAGGGAACTATTCCTTTTTTGGGATCAGAACTCATCTTGAGTTACGGGATTAGAAGAACTATGAGTAAAACAAGCTCACAAAATTTGATCAGGGGCACGCGACACTGAGTACGCGAAGTTCCAGGTGCCGCCACTACCTTCCACTTCCAACCGAATGATCCACTTCCATTCCCTTTCTTCAAGCGCATCCAACGCGCTTGTAGGGAAGGTTGATGGGAAGGAAGTACGTGAAGGAAGAAGTGGGTGAAGGCAGAAGACTTCGGTCGACTCAAAAGAGCTGCCCCGTCATGTAAATTTGTGTGTTATTTCCTCGATAGCGCTTTCAAACGCTTCTCACTGTCTGTGCACTCAAAAGCTTAGCGAGCTCCTCGTCATAGACTAAAAAGGGCTCGTCTTTGGCTTGTGACCTCTTTTGAGGGCGAAGTACACGTCTCTCCTACTCGTTCGCAATGTCTTGAAAGATTGCTTCGAATGCTTCGCTTGGCTGGGCGCCACCCAACTGCCAGTCAGGTAGTTTCACCCCGTTGCCGTGGCCGTAACCATTGCCGACGCAAAGAGCAGGACCCAGGCAAAAGAGCAAAGGTACAAACCAAGGAATAAGCACAGGAGTAGACAAACAAAGTTACGGGCAACTCATGATGAATGAGCCCCCCAGAAAGATGAGAAGATGCAAGCACGAGAAGTGAACTTTAAGTTCGAGTGAATTAATTGAATGCTTAATCGATAGTACGTGTGTATGTCTTTAATCTACGGGGGCTTGCTTTCTTTTGCTTACTTTGAGGCGACCATCGACAGTGAAATGAGGCACGCCGCTGACACCTTTACCAAACTCTTTCCGCTCTGCCTCCACTTCACCCCTGTACATCTAGGTAAAAAAGTTTGGAAGAAGAAGAAGAAGAGTATAGAATGAATGGAAGAGAAGAAAAATGAGAAATCACGGAACCATGAGAACAAATCGTGCATTCTATGCGTGCTAGGCACCTAATAGGGGCTTTCTGAATCCTAAATTCCTTGTTTCTCACCGTTTTGTCGTCGAGCACTTGAGCGGCATTGGGCACTTTCGCTTCCTCCGCCGCAGCCAACAGCACTGAACGGTCCCCAAGAAACTTTTCGTCCACGAAATAGCTCTTGAACATGGCCTAATAGTTGGCACGATGCCAACGAATCGGAGACAAAAAGCAGGCTCAGATGGTAGCAGTGATTGGTAAAGTGAGTGAGGAGAGTACGACAGAGATGGCTGGATAGATGAGCAAACCATCACAGTGCTACTTACAGTTACGCGGTGGTAGAGAAATACAGTCCACAACAATAGCAACAACGATAAGAACAGTGTACCTCCATGAGCGCGTTTTGCAGAGCAGGGCCCCCTTCCTTATACGCGTGCGCCGCCAGCCGGTGGCTGTCCAGCGTGTTGCCCGTTAAACCCCCAAGGGAGTAATTCAAGCCCACTTCTGCGAAGCGCTGCACATGTACAGGAGCCATTTGAGCACCAACCACCACCACCACCACCACCACCACCAGGATACACCATATTCACATGCAACATCCGCGCACAAAAAAAAACAAAAGAAAATGAAAGTGAATGTGCAAAACGAAGGAAGTAAGGGTGTTCAAGCAGTAGCGCTAGAGATACCCACCATTCCTGGCTCCATCTCTGCTTTCTCTTCCCTCTTCTTTTTTTTTCTTAGCCTCTTCCACACCGTACGATCGCATGCGAGCACTTCATACGTACGCTGCCTAACCATAGAACATCAGCACTCTCCCCCTCAAGGAAATGAAACAAAGAAGAACGTAAGGCTAGCGTCTGTGAATTAGTTGTATCTGCACCTGCGTCATCATGGGCAGCATTTGGTTTACACGCGCAGCGCCAAACTTTTCCTCGTACAGGGCGCGCTTGTTCACCCCTTCGATCGAAGCAGATGGGTTCAAGAAAAAAGGCCGCCAACGCACCTATGAGCAATGAGACGAAGGTACAAACTGTAAGAAACAAGTGGAGAGCTTACTAATGAACTAGCATGAGAAGGAAAGGTTTATTCCTGAACGTGGCTATTTCTATATGGCAGGTTTGGAGGAGCTGAGGTAGTCAAAGTACTACTACAAAGCTCGTGCGCAAAAAATGGCACAATCTCTTGGGATGCTGCTGTTAGCACCTGAATATCGAGGTTTTCTGGAGCTTTCGCGATTGCCTGTTCGACGTACCGCTTCCCCAGAAAGCACCTTTTCAGAACGATAGGAACAGAAGGGGTTTAGCAGCTTTAGATACTCGTGCATGCGAAGGGAAAGAACATTAAGTTTTAAAACTCTTCGAAGAAAAGAACAGACAACAGTACCAATAAGACCCCACGTGCTTGCGCTATTTATAGTGTGCAGGATGATGTGCACCATTTTGAATCACTGCTCTTGAACGTGTGTTTTCTCGCGACAGAAGCGCTTGACACGTAGTACAGTATCATTCTTTTGTGATGGAAGGGACCCATTGATCTCTTGTTCCATGCTTACCAAGGTCAGACGGTGTCGCTGACAATATCCACCACGACTGGTCGACGAAGGGAGCTCATGTTTCGGGAGGATGGGGTCGCGAAGGCCAAAAGGAGGCTCCGAAGGTGCATTCAACTCTCGACTCGTCGGAAAGCTAAAAGGAGTTGCAAGCAACAAGCAAGCTACAGTACGATGCTACGATTTGCAATGAAAAGAACAACAGAACAACCAAAGACTGATGAGCTGATGAGCATTCCGTTGACAGCATGGCTACTCTATGGACGAAGGGCTTTTGCTTCGACACACAACAACACCGCAGCATCCTACTGTAGCTATTTAGACGACATCCTAACAGCATCTGTATAATACCTGCAGCTGATGTTAGCGAGAGGCTAGCCAGAGTTCATAAAAAGAGTAGTAGATATAGCAAGGTAGGCAGCCACAGTTGATATAGTAAGCAAGCACAGCGAGAAATGAAACGTCAAAGAGGTCACGAAGAGGTTGTGGAATCGAATATAGATGAAGCGGCCAAGAGAGTAGAAGATGGTGACTATTCTGATGATGAAGAAGGAGATTTCGATCTGGCATTAGATGAATCAAATCGCATTGCGGATGTCGGGTGTGGCCTCGATTTCACCACTCGCACGTGCTCAGATCTTGTTCGTTGCAGCGCACGCAGCGGTAACAACACCATCGGCGATGGCGATGCGGGCAACCACGGCACCCTTGCTCAGTTGTATGCAGAAGCCCGGGCTCTAGATGCCCTCGACCGCGAAGTTGATCTAGACTCAAGTTTTTGGTTGCCAGCTTCCCTTGTGCCAGCAACCTCTGCAGGCAATGCAGCGACCAGTAACAGCGATGACACGGAGCAGAGCGAAAGTGATATCAAAGCAGCAGTGAACAGCTTGTGCTCGTTGGAAAAGGCGGCATTGGAAATCTTCCGCTTGCACACCGCAAATTGCACCGACTTTGATCCTGAGCGCTCGGGTGCGGAATGGTGGGTTCAAGTGAGACAACCAAGTCATCACAACGCCACGGAGAGCAATAGCAGCAGGAACAACAACGATGCTCCAGGCGCTGCACCTATAGCTGCTGGAATCTCGGGCTCTGCCATTAGCGACAGCGAATTGGAAGGCGAGAGCATTCAGTGGCATTTCGACAAGGATGAGACTCTTCAAGCTCAATTTCAGGTTTTTGTGGCACTATTTTAATTCCAATTCTGTACTTCTGTAGTACACTTTCTGTCGCCAGATTAAATTTAGACTTCTGGACGTACACTTGAAGTAAGTATGTGTTATCCACTTTACTTTCTGAATTTGCGGACCAGGTGCACTGTGCTCCTCAGCTGTCTACCGTAACTTACCTCACGGACGTCGGTGCGCCTACGGTAAGACTCACCTGGCAGTGTTTGGAATGGGGCATATGAATAGGCGGCGCGGCTAAGCCCATGAGTTGGACTTCGCTCGATGTCTTGAAGTTCTGAGCGCATCTATCGTCTACTACATTTTGCGCCTCTGCTGCCTTGGTACTTACGCAGGTTCTCTGTCTTCTGTTGCGCGCAGGTAGTGCTGCCGTTTGTGTGCAACTCCGACGGAGAAGTGCGGCAAGTGGAGGATAACAGCATTATCAAGTCCGGTGCGGAACTGGCAGATGCATCCGGGGCAGCGCGCGCTTCGGCAGCGCTGACGCCTGAGGAGGTGAACAAGGGGCCAGCGACAAAGGCAGCGGTGGCAACACTCCCTCTAGCAGCAATAAAAACGAAGACAGAATCGGCAGCAGGTTTTCTGTCGCTGCCCAGGCGCGGAAAGCACTTGGTGTTCGACGGGCGGTTTCTGCACGCTGCACCCGTAGAATTACGGTCTCTCAATTCGAATCATGATAAAAACAATAGCAGTGACCAAACCAATAAAAATAGTAACAACAGCAAGATTGGAGCAGCTAAGAGAAGTAATGACGGTAGCAGTAAGCATAGCAGCAGCAGCAGCAGCAGCAGTGCCAGCAGTAGTGCAAGCGATGCAGACGATGACTCTGTAAGAGTAACGTTGCTGGTGAATGTGTGGCTTCACCATCAGCCTTTTGGCATTGAGGCGCTTGACCGCGAGGCGGCAGCTGCGGTAGCTGCAGCAGGGGTGGAAGCAGCTATCACCTCCACGACAGCAACGGTTGGTAGCTCTGCCATAGCTACTGCCACCACTACTTCTACTACTGCTGCTGCTGCTGCTGCTGATGGCGCTGCCTCGTCAGAACCTTCTCGTTGTGGCGCTGCTGATCTTCTTCACGATAGTTCTGAAGTTGTATGGGATGTAGGCATTCTAATTCCGATAGCTGATGCGCCACACTCCAACCGCTTACAAACCCACACTTTCCCGGTGTGCACAAGCCTGGGGCACTTGAAATTGACGTGCCCTTTTCCAACTGAGCTGCCTTCTTTGAGTGATGCGGCCGTTGCTTCGGGCGACGACAGCAGTCGTTCTCCAGGGGAGACTCCTTCTTCTTTGAATTCGGGATCTTATCGACTCCTTTTCAATGAAGGAAACATGCCGTTGCTAAATTCAAATTAAGTTCGGAGTGCTGCTGGTCTCTTTTTGTTCCTCTGTATTGAATTGAAGGGACATTTCAGTTGTGGAGTCGGTTTTGAAGGAGATATGGCTGGCTCTACGTGGGTTACGCATAAAAATTCTGTTGTATGAGTCGAGTATGGGGATTCCGTTGTTATACCCGCAGCTATTCTCGCAAGAATGCCCAAATCTATTAGCCACTAGCTCTTTTTGATTCTTCTATCTCAATTTCTCCAATAAAATGCTGTTAGGTGTCAGATATAAGTCACTTGTTTCTCGATGTTCTAATGGTGACAACTCGCATAAGACCTAATGAATAAAGTGTAAAGTGAATTAGCACAGCTAGTTGCCAGTCGAATTCCACTCGGCTGTCTGCTTAAATCAGTTGAGCTCGGCACCTCATTAGAGCAAACAATTCTATTCTACAGTCTATTATATACAAAATGGCTGTCGGCTGTCGCTCTCTTAAGACCATGACCGCACTCCGTGGCTCCTCTGTATTTACCATTTATTTACATTCGGATAAAGTTGATTCACTCCAGCAGAGGCCACGTGGCCATTTTCGAGGCGGCAGCAGCAACGTTGACGACCGAAGACTGAAAAGCAGCCCGCGCGGCTTCAGCCATCTGAAAGGTAGGTAACAAGGAAGAAGAAAAGAAAACAAACCCAGCGTAAATAGAGGGAAAGTGTGTGCATTAGTAGGTACGTTGGAGGGCAAAGAAGTGACCGTCGTGCAACCGTCTCAAGTACTTTTCATGTCTCACAAAAAGTGAAGGTCAGAGCGCCCGAGGGCAGCGCTTGAATGGGTGTACATTAGTTAAGCAAGCAGAGTTTACTCAAAAGAGGAAATAAAAAAGGAAAAGGAAAGGAGAGAACACACACATACACGCATACAATGACAGAGCTCGGGGTACCTGAAGAGCAAGAGGAGACTTGCGCGCTTGCAAAGCAGCGACCACCACAATGGAAATGGCAGCGGTGTAGGCTGCGCCTCGGATAAGAGCGTCCAACTGTTGGGGGAAAGAAGGCGCCAGAGAATAAGGAAAGAGGGACAGAAAATGATGAAAAGAGACGATGCGAGATAGAAGGGGGAGACAAAAACAACCGAATTTCGTGCGTGTTGAAATAAAATAGAAGGAACAGTCAGAAGGCCACCCACATCTTCATCTCCGAAAGCCACGTCACAATCCTCGTCGTCGTTGTTGTTGTCATGGCTATCTTGGACATCTACGTTGTCGTGTTGCTTATGGCTGCTCTTGAGCACAACACTATGCTCGTTCAAGCGCTGCTGCTGCCGTTGGCAATCTTCCAAAATTCCTTGCACCGCCCATGCGACCTGCGCTTCTCGCGATGATGACGACGACGCAAATCCGCCACCTTTCCCACCTGCAGCGGCCGTCATGGCATCCGAGAATAAAGTCGCCATCGCTACACTTCCCTCATCACCCTTGTCTCCTCCTCCTGTAGCTGTGGAGGTCCCAGCCGCTCCAGCAGCAGCAGCAGCAGCAGCAGAGTTGGCAGCTGCGGTTGCACTAGCCACTGTGGCAGGTCGAGGCCACGCAAACGCGTTTTGCGCTTCCCTCAAGAGCTTCGCAGCGCGTGCCACTTGGTCTCCGTTGGCTCCTTCTGTCTTACTGGTGGATTCCCTGTCACCAGCGCCACTACTCCCTGGGGCATTACTATTGCCGCTAGCCGTCCAACCCCCATCGCCGGCGTCGTTCGCTTGGCCTAGCCCGCTCAATTCGCCCAGTCGACGGTACACGTCGCAGAGTTCGCGGTGCAATGCCTGCAGAACGAAAGCAACGAGAATCATTACTATTGGAGACTGGAAAGAGACAAACATCGAATGGCAAAATGAATGGAAACCACGAAGAGAGACGTGATTGTGCTCCTGTGGTGCAGGGGGCAAGATAAAGGCAACGAGCAAGTGGCAAATAGGAGAAGCACACCTGGTTGGCTAAGGCGAGGTCCGCGTTTCGCTCCGAGGCAACGGCTAAATGGCGCTGGGCAGCCGCAACTTCGGCTCGGAGGCTCGCGACTTCCATGGCCAAGGGCGAAGAATAATCAGCATCGCCATCATCCTTGTGCTGGTGATGATGAAGAGGCGTAGTTTCCTTGCGCACCTGACCGCTGCCACCGCTGTTGCCACTAGTGCTGGGGGGTTGATTGCGGTGAATGTCGCTGCTCTTGTCACTATTCATGTTGTCAAAGTGCTGCTGTTGCTTTTCAAGTGCTTCCAGCTCACTGAACAGGGACGGTGACGGTGACAGTGACGGTGGTGACGTCATTGGTAGTGGTTGCTCTGTCTCGGTGGAATTGAGGGCAACAGCGCAGGACGCTTCCCATTCTTGCGACTCCATCAGCATGGCAGCCCCCACCCCGGAAAAGTCTCCGTTGCCGTACGAGTGAGAGTAGCCGCTGCCAAGAGAAGAAGAAGAGGAGGAATTGCTCGTAGCCACCGTGTCGAACGACGACGACGATGCTTTCTCAGGAGGAGGCTCCACGGAAAAAGAAGACGAGGGAGAGGAATTGGACAGAAGCGGAGAATCTACCAGAGCCCAATCGTCACTCAGTGATGCAGCATCACCAGGAGCGGCAGCCCACGGCGGTGGCTCTGGAACGCCTTCGGTTTGCTCATCGCGTTGGACATCGTGTTGGTGGCTGCCCAAAGAAGCAGCAGCAAAAGCAGATGGAAAGGCAAGCGGCGGCATCGCAAGAGCATTTGTTTCTGGCCCCTCTTCTTTAGCATTAGCAGCAGCCGGCCAGTGCATGTGGTCGAGCACGCTCGCTTGCACCCGCGGGTCGCACGCCACTCGCAACGCCACGTCCGCCATGAACGCTGCGCAACAGTCTTGGGACACGCCGCTGCCATCGCCGCCACTGCTGCTGAGCGCGCCGCGGCCTCGATCCATGCTGCTGCTGCTGCTGCTGCTGCTCATGCTTGTGCTACTGACAGAATGAATGCTTCCCGACGCTTTATGAGAAGTCAGGTGCTGCGCCAACGTTTCCGGAGGTGCTGCTGCCAACTCAGCACCAGCTGCTGCTGTTGCTTCAGCCGTTGCTTCTTCGGGCGTTTCAGCTAGCGCTTCAGCTGTTGCTGGTTCTGCTGAAGCTACGTTGACTGCTGTTGCAGCTGCTGCTGTCGCCTCAGAACCGCGGCGGTCGCTTGCAATTGGAGCCGCCACTTCTTCCGATGCAGGATATACTTCATCGTCGGGTCGTACATCAGGTGCCTCTGCCAGAGTTCTCGTGAAAGGGGCTTTCTTTCCAGCCACCGCCTGTTGTTCCGATGTGCCACTGCCACTATTGCTGCTGCCGCCGCTGCGGTAGGTACTTCGACCACTGTTGCCTCGGCCGTGGCCGCCACCTCGGCTGTAGGCTCCTCCTCCTCCTCCTCGACCAGTGACTTGGGCTGCTGCGGCTTCTAGGTGGTTGGCTGACACCTACGTATAGTAGTTTCAAACGAGCACACACGAGAGCAATTAACCAGCCAAAAAAGCACCCCATCACCAGCGCCAACACACACCACCGACACCACACGAACAGCGACACCAACAGGGAACGCAGGTAAACATATTGATGAATCTATCCAAAATTCCCTGAGGCTATGCAGATCTTACAAGGGGGTCTTTCAAAGGTGCATGCAGTGAAAGTCAAAAACCACCATGCAATCTCAATTGAGGAACCCACGGATAATTGTAGCATTTTCTGCGACACCACAAAACAATAGAGGAATTATCCATAGTATCTGAATAGGCACGTACCGAGGGCATCGAAATGATGCGCGCAGGGTCGTATTCGAGATGATGGTGAGCATCGGAACAATCACGAGCCTCCGCCGGTGGCCTTGAACAGAAAAGATACAGCACAATACAGATGAAGATGTGCACAGCACGTACTCGGAATGTTCATGATTTGAAAAAGAAGATAAACTTAGAAAACCAGGGATGGTGACTCTTGGCTTGAAGGATCACTCGAGTCTTTAAAGATGTCACGCCATTTCCTGCATGTGAATTTTCTGGGGAGTTTCGCGCACCTGATGGTAGTGCCGCTGGCCACGAAAGCAGCTGCAGTAGCTGCCGAAGCTCCACGCGAACGAGCAGCCTGCATTAGCAATTGAGTTTGTCAATCACCTGAGTAGAAGGAGAAGAAGGGCTGAGTAGAAGGTGTCATTGAGAAGGGGCAGAAGGTGCGGACACATACAATCCAGAAGCTTCTGCATTCGTTTACTCACGAAGATAGAGGGACAAGGAAAAATAGTACCACCTGCATAGCAGTATGTTTGCGTAACAGGATATACATCTAGCTAGGTTGAAGCTTGTTCGAAACAGACCGGCAGGCCTTGTCACCTTGGGAAACGCTTTAGACTTGCGTCTCTGCACAGAACGAAGCGAAGCAGGTCGGCTTGTCGGCTTCACAGCTTCACAGCAGCTCAAGCACAAAGCAAGCAGTGTTTACGTGTTGACAGACAAAAAATTACTGATCTAGGAGCTAGATGAAGAAAATTTGCTTATCTTTAAAAAGGCACAATTTAGATATCTAAGTATGCTCCTATGGCTCAGTGGTAGAGCATACGCCTAGTAAGCGTAAGGTCCGCAGTTCGATCCTGCGTGGGAGCTTTTATCTCTCGATGTACTTTTTGTTTTAATTCTGACGAAGGCCCTAAGTGCAGAACTGGACTAAAGTACATCTCTTTTGCTTGCACGGTGACGAAGGAAGTCCATCTCGCGGTCTTGTTATTGGAATTGGCTGCTACTGAAACATAAAATAATTACGCAAATAATTGACACTCGGCACTCGGCCCAGGCAGACTTATCCTGGAGGATACATCAATGCGTAGCTTTGTGCTCTTTGTTGATATTGCTTTCCCTTTGAGGTGTATGAAGAATCGTGTCTCATCATTCGGCTGGCCACTTTACGTGTAAGTACACAAGCAGGTAATTAGGTGTCGAACAAATTGCAAATTAACTTCAACAAAGAGAACAAGGCTACATGGTGAGGAGTCCTCCAGAACAAGCCTGATTGGAAGTAACAAAAACTCATGCTTTTTCAATATAGAGAAAGACGAGAAAGACACTGGCGCTGCGGGGAGACTGACGCAAGTAAGAATCAAGCGAATAGGAAATAATTTAAGGGTCCTCGTACGGTCATCGAGTTTTTCTTTCGAATCAGATCATGCATTGCGCTCATTCACTACATGCAATCAATTTTCTAGCGGACTCGAAGCCTAGTTTGGCTTGGCTGAATGAAAGGCTTGTATTCAATCTTCGTCAATTTATCGCGAAAGTGTGGGAACGCGCCGGTTGATTGAGCCTTCTTGCCTGTTGCAGAAAGGGATCTTACTACATATGGTAGGTACATACACTACCAGACACACTCTCTACTAGTTATCAAGCTTCACGAAGGAGGACGTTCAGGACAGAGCTGAGTCCACACCTCCGCTTAACCCCATGGAATTGCCTTTACTAAAAGATGCCATCTTTGGCAACCTATCCATTCTGCCCAAGTCGTCTGCGGGCAGAATTATCGAATCGAGGATGACACGGTACTGCGGATCTGAACTCTTCTGATAAGTAAGATAAAAGTTTGCTTGTGCTTTCGGACTTCGCATCCACCAAGGAAAGCAAAGTAGACTGGATGAGGGCCTTGAAAATCTCCTCATGGTCTCAGAGGCGATCAGTGAGAGGACTTTCCCTGTGCAGAGAAGCCGTCAAGTCTGTCCAATGTCGTTGACATAGGCCCCGAGGGGGGGCGGAATCAGAAGGCTAACAGGCAGAGTTAAAAAATCAAAGCAGGTAATTCTACTGTAAGAAGCTAATCAGGCACATATGCCCCAGTGGCCATGGAAGTGATCGTAGCGGTCTAAAGTGGCACACTCTCCCGTACTCTGGGAGTGCTGCTCAAGTGAAGAGTTCCCGCCCGCAGAGGAGGGGACTACTATGAGTTCCATAGAAGTTACAGCTTATCATAGAAGGAAGTCGTGTTGTTGAAGGCAGAGTCTATTTAAGGGAGTCAACGAGATGCGAGGATTCAATAACTTCGTGCAGAAACCGTTGTTTCGTGCATAACTCTCAGGGCATGGAAAAGCCGGCCACTATGGGCCGTCATCATCACTTCATTGCCGCTCGGGCATGTGTGCCTGGTAAGTTTTTTCAATTGATTACAGTTTTGCTAATTTCCCCTTCTGCTTCTTCCTGTTACCTGTTAACCCCCGTAATTCTGGTCCATCGGGCTTAAGGATCAGAGCAATTAAACTTAAAAAGATTCAATCAAACAATTCATGAAGGACAACTTATTGGCGAGACTTGCTACTTTTGAAAGTTTGCGAATCCGATGTCCTGACGTGATATTACCTCGAGGAGGTATTGAGCAAACGCCCGACAGCGACTTGAGTGAACGGCGGTAAATGGTCCTTCAATTTCCGAGGCTCCGAGGATGAAGAATGTCCCAGTACGTTCATTCCTACGGCTAGAATTCTGGCTTCTACACATAAACTATGCAGAAAATTCCACTTTCTATAAGAAAAACGATCACCATCCTTTATCTTAAATGGAAAATCGACCGTGGTTCGTTCGTTCGTTCGTTCGTTCGTTCGTTCGTGGTGGTCGTCGTTTTTTATGT